>Ga0194111_10004913_pt1 | contig 15457 bp, 16 predicted proteins | sample TA2KigC300mmetaG_FD_146194 | JGI IMG/M metagenome (GOLD analysis project Ga0194111, IMG submission 146194) | Freshwater microbial communities from Lake Tanganyika, Tanzania - TA2015033 Kigoma Deep Cast 300m | ecosystem: Environmental > Aquatic > Freshwater > Lake | place: Tanzania: Lake... | reverse complement strand
TATCAACGATAAAAAAGCTTTGGAGAGAGTTAGGAAGTTTGGAGAAAGCTATTGAACATTACAACTACAAAAGGCCACATAGAAGCTTGACAAATGGAAAGCTTAGAACTCCTTATCAAGCTTTCCTGGAAAAGAAGAGAAAATAAACAAAAAGTTATATAAATAATGAAGAACTTAAATCATCGAGGTAACTTTAATAGCGGACTAGACAGGAAATTTTATTGAAAGCAATATTTATAAACAATAAATTTATCTATTTATTGTAAAAAAGATGGTGTCAAAACGCACGCAAGGAGAGATAATTACAGTTGTGCTTATTATTCTTGTAGTAATTGCAGGAATTGTTATTGTGTGGAATGCTGTTAAAAAAGTTATTCAGGATATGGCTTCTGGAATTGAAACAGAAATTCTTAGTGTTGAATTGAAGATAAGCAAGGTTGTAATATTTTATGGAAACCCAAGTGATCCTGAAAAAAAGATACAGTTTGCTGTGGAAAGGGGGAATGATAATGCAGAGGTTGCAAAATTGCTTGTTTATATAATTGGAAAAGATGCTTCTGGAAATGACTTGACACAAATGTATGAGCTTAAGTCTCCTGCAAATCCTGTTCCTGCTCCTCTTGAGACAAGAATTTATAATTATTTTGATATTTCTGACTTTCAGACAAACAGCATAATTAAAATTATTGTATATTCTGTTTCTCCAAAGGGCAAGAAAGGAATTGCTGCAACTTATATTGTTACAGGAAAAGAGCCAACAAATCCTACTGCTCTTGGTGTTGGGGGGGTTGACTGGAGCAAAGGTAATCCTATAATTCCTGTTGGAAAAACCAGCTGTGTATATAGTAGTACATGGACAGACATGTCACCAATAACATGCTGTAATGCTGTTAGTGGTAGCGGGTTGGGCAGAATTTATGAAGTACAAGAAAGGGTTAGCGGAGATGCTGGTATATGTGATTCATTGAGACCAAAAAGATGTGTTAAAGTATATGCGGCTTGTGACAGTCATAGTGGGAGTCCAAGTCCTCCTCCTTCTGGAGGATGCTCATATTCTTCATGGGTTGATGATGAGAATTGTTATACAGGTGGATGTAGTGATCCTACTGCAAGAAGGCAGACAAGAAGTGTTTTTAGTGGTTCTGGATGTTTTGCCACAAGTCAATGCATTTTTGATGATAGATGCCAAGATGGGTGTTATGCTCCTTGGGGATATGGATGGGGATATGGGTGTGGATATGGAGATATGTGGGGTTGTGGAGAGGGGGTTTGTTGCACAGCAAGTGGTGAATATGGTTATGTTGAAAATGGGTGTGGATATGGGTGTGGATATGGATATGGGTTTGGATATGGATATGGATGTAAATGTTATAATTTTGTGGAGGGTTATGAAGATAGTGATGGTGATGGGTATGGGTATGGGTATGGAGAAATATGTTCTGGGGATGGTTTGCCTTCTGGGTATTCTTCTTATTCATATGGAGAAGATTGTGATGATAGTAATCCTGAAGTTTGGCAGATGATGTGGGGATATGAAGATAATGATAATGATGGGTATGGATGGGGAGAAGGAGATATTTGTTCTGGATATGGTTTGCCTTATGGATATTCAGTATATGGAGAAGATTGTGATGATAGTAATCCTGAAGTTTGGCAGATGGTGTGGGGATATGAAGACTGGGATTATGATGGGTATTATGGAGGATATGGAGAAGAAATGTGTTTTGGATATGGTTTGCCTTCTGGGTATTCTTCTTATTCATATGGAGAAGATTGTGATGATAGTAATCCTGAAGTTTGGCAGATGATGGGGGGATATGAAGACTGGGATAATGATGGGTGTGGATATGGGTATGGAGAAATATGTTCTGGGGATGGTTTGCCTGATGGGTATTCTTCTTATTCATATGGGGATGATTGTGATGAAAATGGTGGCTGGGATTCAAGCTGTTCGTGCTGATTTTTGTTGTTAGATAATCTATTTGTAAAAAATAAAACTATAAATAATATACTAATAATTTATTGAGATTATAATAACTGTTGATGTAAATCCAGCGAAACCCCCCTACTAATTTTCTATTATTATTTATATTGAGCTAATTCTAATTGTAAATGTGTTTAGTGGGTTTTTAAATTTCTTCTGACAAGATGTAGAAATAACTATTAATTTAATATTGGTTGTTGGTGTAAATCCAATAAAGAAGTTATTTTGATTTGGTTTGTTTTATCAATTAACATTTTGCTGAAAACAAAATGTTTATAAAGCTTAATACCCTCGAATAATTAAGATATTTCAAATATCTTGAACAAGCAAAAAGGAGGTTAAGAAAATGAATAGAAAAGCACAGGGAGAAATAATTACCACTGTACTTATTATCCTGCTGGTGATTGCAGCTGTTGTCATTGTATGGCAGGCTGTAAAGGGAAGCATTGGAAGCAGTGTTCAACAGATAGACCCAAAACTGAAATGCATGGATATTTCTTTCACAATTGTAACCGCAACATCCGGTAATGATACTGTATGGGTAACAAGAGAATCTGGTGGTGCTGGGACAACAGTTGATGATTTAAGAGTTCTTGTTAATGGTGCTGTAGTAAGTCATGCTACAGCAGTACCTATAGCGGAATTAGAGACAAAATCTTATTCTGCAACAGGGCTTGGGGTAAATGATATAGTAGAAGTATCTGCAGTAATGGGTAGTGTGGTTTGTCCTAAGACAAGTTCCAGCAAGAAGGCATTATAATTAAATTTTTTATTTTTACTATTTCTTTTTTTTAATTTATAGTGTGAGCTATAAATTAACTTTAATATTGCGTAAAATTGATTATTGCAGATAAATTAATTTAAGGAAAAATCAATCAAAGAAATTTTCAACAACTTGTCTTCTTAATTTAATAAATCTGTCAGATTCATGCTGCAAATGATAAGAAAATTTGTTTTCAAATCCAATATTTTCAACAATTTTTCCCTTTTCTTTAACAGCTTTAATTGCTGGGACAAAATCCCCATCACTTGAAACTAAAATTGCAGCATCATAAGCATTATCACAGGCAAGCTTAACCATATCTACAGCAAGATGTATATCATCTTCTTTTACTTCATAAATTATCTCACCATCAACTTTTCTTTTTTGCATTCTGCATAAAACAAATGTAAAATTAGGTATTCTTTGTATTTTGTCAAAGAATTTTTGCTGTTTGACATAACTATTTTCATCTTTTCTCCTGTCTAAAGGAGCATTGTAATAATAGGTTATTACAAGTTTTCTTGAGCCTAAAAGATAATTAATAAATTTTTCAAAATTAAAATTGTTTGGTTTTTTATCAGGAAATAGGTCTTTAAGAATATGATAAACATTGCTTCCATCAATAAATATAATAACTTTCTCACACTTTTTTTCCATAATAAGAAAACCCAGGGTTGCGGTGCAAACCTGGGGGGTATATAATTATTATATTATTTTGAAGTTTATAAAAGTTTCTAAACTTGAATTAGAAATATTTAACTATATATTTGTGTTCAAGATTATATCCAAGCTTTTTGTAATATTCTCTTGCTCCCACTCCAGAAATTACAGAAAGTTTTTTTATTTTATTTTTTCTTGTAATTTCTTCAGCTTTTTTCATTAAGCTCTTTCCTAATCCCCTGTGCTGGATATCTCCAATATCTCCAATTTCAGCTGATTTTCCATAAACATGAAGCTCGCGTACAAACGCTCGCTTCTTATCTGAAATTCTCAATCTGCAAAGTCCAAACAAAATTCCTTGATTATTTACAAACTGGAGAAAATATTCATCTCCTCCACTTGCTTTATATTTTGTTATCTTTAATTTCAGCTTTCTTGAAATTTTCTCGCTTTTTTTCTTATCCCTCATTTTGAAACCTATCTCGCGAAATCTTATTTCCTTGATTCTCAATTTTTTATTTTTTATCTCTGCTTCTATATCTTTCCTTAAATCTATTCTTTCTGTTCCTGCTCTGAGAAATTCCGGAGGAATTTCTCTCATTATTCTCATTATTCTGCAATATTCAGGCACAAGTTGATACATCTTTATTATCAACTTTTGAATTTGTTCTTTTGAATATGGCTTGTATTTTCCCCGCTTGTATAAGTTTTCTAATTGCGAGCCTTTTATAACCTGGCAAGGATAAATTTTTAACTGATCTGGCTTGAAATTTTCATCCTGGAAAATTTTTTTAAACATTTTCAAATCTTTTTCTGGATTTGAGAAAGGAATTCCAGGCATAATATGATAGCCTACCTTAAAGCCAGCTTCTTTTAATCTTTTTGTTGCTTGAATTACATCAGAAACTTTATGCCCCCTGTTAATTTTCTTATAAATTAAATTATCCGGAGCTTGAACTCCAAGTTCTACACGAGTGCATCCAAATTCAAGCATTTGCTTAATATGCTTTTTTTCGCAAAAATCCGGGCGGGTTTCAATGCATAATGCAACACATCTATGATTTGATTTCTCATTTAATTTTTTAGCTTGCTCTAAATTTCTGCTTCTTCTTTTATTTAGCGCATCATAGCAAGACTTGATAAAATTATACTGATATTTTTTTGGATATGAAAGAAATGTTCCACCCATAACAATAAGCTCAATTTTGTTTGTTGGATGATGCATTAATTTGAATGCTTTTAATCTTGACTTAACTTGCAATTCTGCATCATAATCAAGCATTTTTGCCCGAATTACAGGGGGGGAGAGAGGAGTATAGGATTGAGGAACTTGCAAACTCGGGCAATACAGGCAAGTTCCATGTTTACATTTTCTTGGCTTGGACATAACTGCTATTGGAGTTACTCCTGCAAGTGTTTTGCTTGGTTTTCTTATTTCTTCTTTATCTGGAAGTTTCATATATATTAAATTATAATTGTGTTTTTAAATATAATTTAATTTAAGGAATACATAATAATTTAAACATTTTTAGTAAATTCTATTCAATTATTGGTTAATTTTGAAATATTTTAAGGAATAAATAATAATTCAAGATGAAAATATTTATAAATAAATAATTCGTATAAGAATTAAGAAAATAAAAAGGAGGAAAAATGGCAAAAACAAACTTACTTGATATAATAATGTGGGTTGTTGGCGTGCTTGTCGGCCTGGCAGTTGGATTTGGAATGACTTCTGGAACACTTACTGTTCCGTATGTGCAAGCAATTGTCCCGATTGCTGGATGGATAGTTGTTATTGGCACAATTCTTGGGGTTATTTTGGCTATTGTAAAAGCAGTCAAATAAAATTATTTTTTTATTTTTTTTTCTAATTTATTTCCAAATCAAACCAAATCCAAAAAATTCCTCACTGATGTTCGGAATTTTTGGGCCCCGAAAATTTACATTTTCGCGGTTTCCTGATGGAAAATTTGCCCAAACCTGCGAGTTTGGGTCGAGCAATTCCAGCGGACAGAGGGAATTGCGAGCAGTTTGATTTGCTATTTTCATTATTTTTTAATTATATTCTGAAGTGAAATAATGCTTATAAATTTGATTTTTTATATTCTAAATATGAAAATCGGAATTATAGGAGGAAGCGGTTTAGACAACCCAAACTTGCTTGAAGATTATGAGGAAAAAGAAATTGAAACAAAATATGGGTTTCCTTCAAGTAAAATAACCTGCGGAAAAATTTCTGGAGTTGATGTATGCATACTTGCGAGACACGGCAAGAAACATGAAATTCCGCCTTCTCAAGTTAATTATAGAGCAAATATAGCTGCTCTTAAGATGCTGGGATGCGAGATTATACTTGCCTCGTCTGCTGCTGGCTCATTAAAAGAAGAAATAAATCCAGGAGATTTAGTTTTTCCAGACCAAATTATAGATTTCACCAAGCAAAGAAAATCAAGTTTTTATGACAAAGAAGAAGTTTTTCATCTTCCATTCTCAGAGCCATTTTCTGAGAAATTAAGAAAATTGCTTATAAATACAGCACAGGAACTTGGATTCAGGCATCATCCAACAGCAACATTAATTGTAATTGAAGGCCCGAGATTTTCTACACGAGCAGAATCTCTTTATTTCAAGCAACTTGGGGATATTATAGGAATGACTGCAATGCCAGAAGCCTGCCTTGCAAAAGAAGCAGGAATTGAATATGCAACAATTGCAATGTCAACTGATTATGACTGCTGGCGCGAGAATACCGAGCCTGTTACTTTTGAGATAATAAAAAAGAGAATGGAAGAAAATTCTGAAAAAGTCAAGAAAATTTTTGTTGAAGCAATAAAAAAATTAGGGGAAGATAAGTTAATAAGAGAAGATGAAGATTTTATAAAAAATATAATAAGAACAATCCCTAACTTTCCAAAAGCAGGAATAATGTTTAGAGATATAACAACCTTGCTGAAAAATGCAGAAGGATTTCAGAAAATATTAGAATTGCTTGAAAAAAGATATAAAAATATAAATATAGATGTGATTGCTGGAATAGAGAGCAGAGGATTTGTGCTTGCTTCTGCGCTTGCTTCAAAACTTGGAAAAGGGCTTGTGCTTGTAAGAAAACCCGGAAAATTGCCTGGAGAAAAAGTTAGAGAAGAATATGATTTGGAATATGGAAAAGATGCTGTTGAGATACACAAAGATGCTATTTCTCCTGGGCAGAAAGTGTTAATTATAGATGATTTATTGGCAACAGGAGGCACAATGAAAGCAACTTGCAACTTGATTGAAAAATTAGGCGGAGAAATTGTAGAGTGCGCTTTTGTTGTTGAGTTAGAAGATTTGGGCGGAAGAAAAAAACTTGAAGAGAAAGGGCATAATGTTTTTTCTCTTGTGAAATTTAAGGAAACTGAAGCATAACTTTTACTTCTTGTATCTTCTCATCTGCTTCTTTCTATTCTTCTTATTTGCTCTGCTCCCCACCGCCTGTTTCTTTCTGCTTCTTCATATGCTCGCCTCTGCCTCTCGCTGAAATCATTATCCCTTCTTATTTGCTCTTCCCTTTCTGCATTAACTTGTCTTTGCTCATCTTCGTTTTCAATAACCACGGTTCTCTTAAGGATGGGATCGTAGTATCTCACTCTTCCTTCGTTTTCATTGTATCTTGTGCCTGGAGGATCAAAATGCCCTGCACCCCTTGATGGCTGAACGGGTTGATTTCTATAAGGATAATAATAACAACCCCCTAGAAACAAGGATAAGCTAACAAAAAGCAAAGCCACCTTCTTTGACAAGCCGGAATTTTTCATATAATTTATAAGAAAACCAAGTATAAAAATCTTTTTGTCAAGGGTTCTATATAATTAACAGGTGATGGTTTATATTTCCCTTCGATAAATTCTATTTTATAAATAAAGTTCATTTTATCTGATTAATGTATATCTGGCTTTCATCACCTTTTAACTGCATAGAATTTTATTATGCTTAAATTATGTAAAGCAAGCCCTCTAACTTAACATAGGTTTGATGTGGTTTCATGAATATATTGTGTTAAATCAGCTAACTGGCTTAACAATCTAGAAAGATTTGCATATCAATATCTTTCAGGAGTTATCTCAATTAAAGAGAATTTCTTGTCAGGATTGTTTTTGTTCCATTTATCAAGATTGTCAATAATTGACGATTTTCCTTCTCTTGAATAAAGTTTGCTACAAGAATAAGTCCCGCCAAAAGCATGCCTGCCTCCAAAAATACAAACAACAAGAGGCTCTTCACTTCTTGAAACCATATCAAGAAGAATGTCTTCTCTTTTTTCCATTATTGCAAGAAAAGCTTCCAAATCTCTTCTCCCTGATTTTGACATCTCGTTTCCAGCAGTATAACTTGAAAGAGTTTCTGCAGCTCTTAGCTCAATTCTGTTCTCGCAAGCAAGCCAAAAAGCAGCTCCTCTCTCTAATTCCTCTTTTTCTTTTTCTGATTTTTCTTTTTTTAATTTTCTTAATCTAACCCTGCTTTCTGCTAATGAGTTAATTAATACTTCTATATATTTCTCGTCTTGTAAATTTCCTTGTGCCAGAAATTTTGCATATTCTTCAAGTTGTTTCTGCCAATGTTGAATATTTCTTTCACAAATTTCTGCATCAACTTGTCTTTGCTCTTTTTCAGCAAGAAATTTTTCAGCTTTCTTATTTCCCTTGTCTTCTGTTTCTGGCACAATTGCCTCAACATAAACTTCTTTCACTCCTCTATCAGCAAGAAAAGAAAGAATTTTGTAGATATCTTCTTGAATAGCTTTTATTTTTTCTATATATTCTGGAAGAGTATCATCTAAAGCATGCCTCTGCCTTATATGAACTATGCATTTTTTTGCTCCTGTTATCATATATCTTTCAATTTTTCCTGCTCCTGTAATTTTTTCAGGAAAATCAATTAATTCAAGATTTGCTGCTGTTAATTCATATTTTGAATAATTTTTTGGAGCAATAAAGCCCGAATGCATTATCATTTCTTCCTGACAGCCTATTAATCCAGACAATCCTGAAACTAAAGGCAGAGCAAGAATCTTGAGAAGATTTCTTCTTAACATAAATTATCAAGAAAAGTTTTGTTTTTAAGCATTTATATATAATAATAACTAGTATTAGCATAAAATTAACCAATTATTAATTTGTATTAAAGTATATTAATTCTGAAAATCCGGTATTAGTTTTTAGGCTGTTCTTTTCCTTTATCAAGCAAGTTTGATTTAGGTATCATTTTTATGAAATCAAACAAAGATGCTTTTTCCATTTCAAGAATGCTTGATGTCTCATCATCTATGTGGGCTCTTATTATTCCCATGTCTGCTGTTATGCAGTTCAGCTTCCAGACTTTCTTTCCATTATCATTCTGCAAAACAGCTATTATTTTTTTTATTTCCTGCGTAATGGTGCGATTGTGCATCTCATCAATAACAATTCCTTTCAAAGCATCCAGGTCTGTCTTGACTTCTCCTTCTATCTTCTCCAGTTTCATTTTTGCTTTTAACTGGGGGGAGAAATTAAGCTTTATTCCCTCATCAATCATAAATGTTGCAATTTTCTTGCTTTTTGGAATAAGAAAATCAATCTGGTGCATGTTTTTTCCCTGCTCAAAATCCAGGACAAAGAAGCCTGCGCATAAATATGCTTTTTTGTGCTCCTGCTGGAATTTCTTGAACTCGCCTGAATCTTCAACTCTTTTTAAGTAGTGTGAAAATTTCATTTTCCTGTTATCAAGATTAAATAAATGAGATTTTTAAAGTTAATTGAAAACAAAATTTAGTATATTTTAGAATATATAAATGATTAAATAGCTGGGAATATCTATGATAAAATGAGAGAAAAAGAATATGAGGTTTTAAAATATGAGCCATTTGAAGGGGGTATTGCTAAATTAGTAAATGGAAAAGTTCAGTATAAAGCACACCGAAATTTGATTGATGTAAAAAGGGAGGAAAAAGCAGAAGCAAGATTATACTGGAGTGAAAGCGAAGGCAGGTGGCTTGCAGAAGTTTCTGGCAAATTTTTAGAATCGACGTTTGATAAAGAAGAGGGAAGAGAATTATGGGACAAATTTGGACCACTCGGACCACTAAGATTAAACCAATCTGCATGCCAAAAACTCTTGGAAGCTTATGGAATTAAACCAGAAAAAGTTGATTTATCTCAGGTTGATAGATTAAGCCCTTCTGAACTAGAAAAATTAGCATCTGCAAATAAATAGAAAATTTGCGTTTTTTTGAGGTGTCTACATTTTGGCTTTTTTTTTAGTTTTGTAGACACCTGATTTATTTTCTCAGTTTTTTCCTGAGCTCCCGGTATTCCTTTAAAATCAAAACTATTGTTGGCTTGATGTTGCCTGTTTTCTGAAAATCCCTTAATGTGTCATAGTATGCTTTCCTGTTTTTCATTGATATATTCGCTGGCGGGAGATTGTGCTTCAAAAGAATATTGCTCAGAAGAATCCTTCCAACCCTTTCATTTCCATCTTCAAATGGATGAATATATTCAAATTGGTTGTGGACTACTGCGGCAAGAACAATTGGAGGAAGCTTTTTTTTGTTTTTGCTATACCATTTTACAAGCTCGTTGAGCAGAGATTCAACTCTTGAAGATGGCGCGCCAAGATGAATTATATTTCCCAGTCCGTCCCTAACTCCGACTTCTGTTCCCCTTTCCCTTAATTTGCCTGCAAAACTTTTTGAATTTTCAAAAACTATCTTGTGTATGTCTTTTATAAGCTTCAGCGAAAGATGAACTTTTGTCTTTCTTATGTGCTGAATTGCCTTTGCAACTCCGTAGGTTTCAGAGATTTCATCTTTTGGCTTGTTAAACGGCCATTTGTTCTGCTCGAGAATGCTTAAAACCTCGCTTTGGGAGACAGTTGAGCCCTCAATAGCATTGGTGTTATATGTAAATAATTCTGTGAATAACTTCCAGTCTGCTTCTGATAAGTGAAAGATTTTGAATTTTGATTTTGACTTAAGGGATTTGACAAGCTCTAATTCCCTTTTAGTAAATTTATAGTTTATTGGGCTTCTGATAATCTTAAAGCTGTTAACTTGCTGCTCGAGAAGTTCTTCTGCCTTTTCCTGCCTCTGCAGGAGAATTTTCTTAGTTAAATTGCTCCCTAAATAAACCCTGATTTTTTTTACTTTCCCCCCTTCCCTAAATGAGTGAGCAAGATAGTGCTTTATTCCGTGTTTTGTCTTTCTGGCTTCAAGATACATAATAATATAATAGGTGTCTACATATTTAAATCTTTCTATTTAATTTGTCTACATCTGTCTACAGAATTATATTCTCTCTTCAATCTCGCTTTTTATTTCTTCTATAAATTTTTCTGGCTTTATATTTTTTACTTTTCCTGATTTTCTTACTGCTAAATTTTTAGATTTTTCTTCTTTGTCTCCGATTGTGATTAAATAAGGAATCTTCATGATTTCAGAGTTTCTGACTTTTTCAGAAACAGTTGTTGATGAGAAATCAGTGTCTGCTCTTATATTTTCTTCTTTTAATTTTTCAGCTATTTTTTCTGCTGCTTTCTGATTTCTGTCTGTAAAAGAAATAACTCGAACTTGGATTGGAGCGAGCCAGGTTGGAAGCCTGCCATTTGTATGCTCGAGTAGAATTCCAATAAATCTTTCAATGCTTCCATAAATAGCATTATGAATCATTACAGGCGTCTTTGTTTTGTTATCCTTGTCTGTATACTCAAGTTCAAATCTTTCTGGCATTGAAAAATCTAATTGTATTGTGCCGCACTGCCAGTTTCTTCCTAAAGAATCTGTTAGATGAAAATCTATTTTTGGGCCGTAAAAAGCTCCGTCCCCCTTGTTAATCTTAAATTTAATTTTTCTCTTTTTCAAAACATTCTCAAGAATTTTTTCAGCCATGTCCCACTGCGCGTCTGTGCCTATTCTTTTCTCTGGCTTTGTTGAAAGTTCAATTCTATAATTAAAATCAAATTTTTTATAAAATAAATCAACCAAAACAAGCAGACTTGAAATCTCGTCTTCAATCTGATTTTCAGTGCAGAAAATGTGAGCGTCATCCTGGGTGAATTGAATAACCCTGAATAATCCTGCTAAAACTCCTGATAACTCGCATCTGTGGACGACTCCAAGCTCGCCGACTCTTAATGGAAGCTCTTTGTAGGATTTTGGCTTGTTCTTGAATATTAAAATTCCTCCGGGACAGCTCATTGGTTTTATTAAAAAAGTCCTGTTTTCATAATCTGTAACAAAATTATTTTCCTTGTATTTCTCCCAGTGCCCTGAAATCTGCCATAATTTTTTATCCATAATCTGCGGAGTTTTTACTTCACCATAATTATTTTTTCTGTGCATTGCTCTCCAGAATTCAGCCAGTTCATTGTAAATTATTAAGCCGTTGTTATGCCAGAAAATCATCCCAGGAGCAACTTCATTAAAAGAAAACAAATCCATCTGCTGTCCTAGTATTCTATGATCATTATCTTTTAGCTTGCTCGTGTCAAGATGAGATTTTGAAATTTGATTAAGAAGCTGCTTGCAGTTATACTTTTCCTCGAATTTTATTTTTCCTCTTTCTCCTTCAGCTGTTCCTTCTGATTTTATTTCTCTTGACAATTCAGCAAGAGGATGCCCTTTGCATCTCAGCTCAAATTCTTTATAATAACCAAACGGGGCCCGAGTAACTTCATACTTCTTGCTCTTTTTTAATTGATTTTCTGCTTCTTTCAAGACAGAAATTGCAATTTCTGGCAATGCTAACTGGGAAGAGAGATGAGCATACGGGTAGAGAACAATTTTTTTTGCTTTTACTTGACTTGCAATATCTTCTATATTTTCCACAAGCTTCTTGACAAGTTCTAGGGTGTCTGGTTTTTCTACTGCTGTGAATATAACCAAACACTCGCGAATTTCCTTTTCTTTTTCCTGCTGCTTGCTAAGTTCTTCAGGATTTTTCAATGCTTTTCTAACTGGCTTGAATTTTATATAGTCAACATGCAAAGATAGTATCTTCATAGAAAAATATAGGAAATCAAGTTTTTAAAACTAATTATTCAATTTACTCAAGTTTAAATTCATACTTATCTAGCGGGGGGCCTGTAACTACTTTTCCAGATTTAGTTATAATTGCGGCATAAATCTCCACTTTTTTAATATTTGTTATATATTCTGAGAGATTTTTATCTATTGGAATTATGTATGTCTTTGATTCAAGAGGCGCGGGCGGATCGTAAATTTTGTATTCATAAATAGTTGTTTCATTGCTGAAAATAACTCTTATATGATCCCATTCTTTTACAAGCTCGTAATTTTCAATTATTGTTTCTGCCAAGCCAGAAATTATCTGATTTACACTTGTGGGATTTGTATAATTATAAAACTGCCCGCCTGTTTCTGAAGATAATTCTAAATCTTTATTATTTCCGCACAAGCCAGTATTATCATTAATATAATATAGAGTTATTCCCTTATTTTTTAATGTATTTTTGACATCTTCAATATATTCTGGGCCGTGATAGCAAGAAACATATGTACTTCTATTTGAAATAGTCCAGGTGCCGGTGCAGGACTCACATTTTTCTTTAGTATAATAACATCCTATTATTGAGCAACAAGTATAATTTGGATTATAACAAAAGGCATTAAGACAATCTTTTGCATGAGGAGCAGAGTTTGTAAGCAGAACTGCAACTCTTTTTGAGCCAATTCTGTAATCAAGATTTGAAGCAACATCTAAAGCAGTTAACTGCGCTTCAGGTGCATCAAACCCGCCTGTAGCAGCTGCTGCTATTTTTGACATTTCTGCCCTGTACTCATCCAGCTTTGATGTAAAAACCCCATCACTAAAAGAGTATGTCTTATCTGAGAAATCTGAACTTGCTCCACAACTTGGTTCTGGGTAATCCCTGAACTCAACTAAAGCAAGCTTGTAATCAATTGAGCTGTTTTCCAGGATTTGAGTGAAATTTGCTATTGTATTATTTACTGATATAATCTGCTGGTTCATGCTTCCTGTAGAGTCAATCAAAAAAACAATATCTATTTTCGGCTTGATTATTGTTATATTTTTCAACACCATCTTTCCAGGCCCTTTGGAAATTGTGATATTTATTCTTGTAGGATTAATAACATCACCTTTTATCCTGTCTATATTCATTTCTTCTGTTATTATCTCTGATTTCGCGCTATATAATTCAGACTGCTCCCCAAGAATAACTTTGAGAATATTATATAAAAGAATTATTAAAGCAAGAATTAGAAGAATTGAGAGAATAATTACAACTAAATTTGAAATTGCTTTTTTCATTTTTTATAATAAATTTTAAAATAAAAAATTTATGCTGTGATTTTTTCAGCTATTGAGCCTGTTGATGTCAATTCAATTATACTTCCTGATTTTATATAATGTATTGTTATGTCTCCCTTGAAGTTGTTTCCCGCAGTAAGTGTGCATGGAACTGCTATTGCTACCTTGCTTCCTGAAGCAACAAAATCATTATATCCTGCTCCTCCGCAATTAGTTACATTGACTGAAGTAATATTGTATGAAGATTCGCCATTATTCTGCAGTTCAAGATTAACGCCTGTAGTCTTAACATTCCATGCATTGACATAGAAAGGGGCGGTTACAAGAGCTGAGCCTGAAACATACTTTCCAGGAGAGAAAACTCCAAAATATGCAAGAACTCCTATAGCTATGATTGCTGCCAAGATAGCCCAGCCGTAAGTCATAAGAAACTCCATAGCTGCTTGTGCTTTTCTTTCCATTTTACCTCCTTTTTGCTTGTTTAAATATTTTATAAACTAAAGAAAAAGCTATTTAAAAACCTTGTTAAAAGATAAAAATATAAAAAAATAAAAATAAATTTATGCTGTGATTTTTTCAGCTATTGAGCCTGTTGATGTCAAATCAACTGAGCTTCCTTCTTTTATATAGTGTATTGTTATATCTCCTTTGAAGTTATTTCCTGCAGTAAGTGTACACGGAACTGTTACTACTGCTTTACTTCCAGAAGCAACAAAATCACCATATCCTGCTCCTCCGCAATTAGTTACATTGACTGCAGTGATATTATATTTTGCATCACCATTATTCTGCAGTTCAAGATTAACGCCTGTAGTCTTAACATTCCATGCATTGACATAGAAAGGGGCGGTTACAAGAGCTGAGCCTGAAACATATTTTCCAGGAGAGAAAACTCCAAAATATGCAAGAACTCCTATAGCTATGATTGCTGCCAAGATAGCCCAGCCGTAAGTCATAAGAAACTCCATAGCTGCTTGTGCTTTTCTTTCCATTTTACCTCCTTTTCAATTTTTATTGATTAATTAGTCGAGGGGAAATCAGTTTATAAATGTTTTTATGGCTAACTCTGGCAGTAACAGCTTCTTCCTTCTGATTTGCATGTTCCAAGCGGGCACGTGCCTGCGCAAATTCCGTATTCAACAAAGTAAAAACCGCAGTCTGTGGTGTTTATATCTGATGGAAGCTGCTTTTTTTGAGCTGGATTTTCTGTGCTTCCAGTATTCCCTCCGCCGCCTGTTCCTCCTCCGCCCCCGCTTGTTCCTTGATTTAAACTTCCTTGACTGCCTGCTGAAATTTGTGTTTTATTTTCAGACAAACCCGTGTCTGAAAGCACGCTCGAGAAATTATTTTTATCCTGGGTTTTTTGTCCTGGATTTTGTCTTGGATATAAGAATATGAAAGAAAATATTATAATTAAAATTAACACTATTATTATAATGATTGCTGGTTTTTTCATTTTCTTTTTAGTTTGTTTTAATATAAAAAACTTGCTAGACAGCAAGACCTCTTACTTGATATATATCAAGGTGCGCGTCATCCAGCATAAACCACAAAGGCATTCCCTGAATGTTTTTTGAATCCGGATTAGATGATGAAAAGTAAATATAGTCTACGCAGGATTTTGATTTAATTGAAATTCCCTGGCTTGATAACTCAGGAAGATATGCTAAAGATTCTATTCCCTGCTCGTTTGGAGATGTTTTTCCTTCAAGCCTGTCAAGAAAGCTTGGGGCAAGAGTAGAG
>Ga0194111_10004911_pt1 | contig 15462 bp, 19 predicted proteins | sample TA2KigC300mmetaG_FD_146194 | JGI IMG/M metagenome (GOLD analysis project Ga0194111, IMG submission 146194) | Freshwater microbial communities from Lake Tanganyika, Tanzania - TA2015033 Kigoma Deep Cast 300m | ecosystem: Environmental > Aquatic > Freshwater > Lake | place: Tanzania: Lake... | reverse complement strand
ATTCCATAAATTATTCACAAATAAAAGCCCGGACATAAAATCTGGCTTTCCTTCAACAAGATATTTTGCAGCAGTTTCTGTATTGTAAAATTTTCCGTGAACCTTTCTCATTAAACCGATTGCAACGAGTGCATTCATCAATCTATCAGTTGCACGTGGATCCGAATTAATTTTTTTTGCTACTTCATCAGACGGAAGAAGATGTTTATCAAGAATTGAAAAAATTTTCAGCTCTGCCGCCGTCAAAAGAACTCGACTTTTTTGAAATGAATAAGCAAGAGCATTTATTTGATCGGGATTTAGTAATTCTTCTTGAGACATATTTTATTCTTTGGTGATATTTAAAACTCACCTTTTTTATACATTAATTGTGTTTTTATTCTAAGGAGTTGTCTTTCAATAATTAAATCAGCAAGTTTTTCGGGAATAACTGTTTTATCTTTTTCGTAAAGTATTTTATGAACTTTATCTTCGTTCACATCAATTCTATAAAGACTATTTAGAAAGCGATCAAAATCATATGACATGAATTCTTTAATTCTTTTAATAAGGTGCTCTCTTATTATTGATAAGTTGGCATGAATTGGAAGCGAAGAGCCCTCAAGCGAGAAATCTTTAGAAAGTTTTTCAAGAAGAATGGAATATAAGTTTTGATCACTCATTTTATTATTAGTAATTCCCAAATTCAATGTGGCCTCTGCGCTGATGCTATATGCAGAGACCACAAAACTCTAAACAATAAAAATTAATATTTATATTTAAGCCACTTAACTACTTCTGACCATTTAGGCTTTTTACCGGTGCGTAAAATTCCAATACGATATATTTTCCCGGCAATTGGAAAAATAGCAAAAATTGTAGCTGTATTTATCACGAGGCAAAGTATTAGCTGCCAAGCCGGTACTTCAACAACAGTCATTTTAACTGGCATAATCATTATTGATGCAAATGGAAGCAATGAGGCAACATTGGCAATTGGACTATTAGGATTTTCCATCATAGAGATCGCCATTAAGAATGGAATAATAATTAGCAGCATAACCGGCCACATTCCCGATTGAGCATCTTGCGGATTATCGAATATAGATCCCATCATTGCAAACAAGCCTAAGAAAGTAAACAAGCCAAGACCAAAATTTAATAATAAATACAAAATATGATTCATGGTAATGTTGAATGAAATTTCTGCCGGCAAAGCAATCCACGTTGTTGAAATTATCATCATGATCGGGGAAAGCCAAATTGCCATTTGAATTAATGCTGTTATTGTTGATCCAATAATTTTACCAGCCATTAATTCTTTAGCACTTACAGAAGAAAGAATTATTTCTACAATACGGTTTGATTTTTCTTCGATTACAGACTGCATCATCATTTGACCAGTCATCAATAAACTTATGTAGAGTAAAAATGTAAAAACATATGACAACACAAGATTGCCGTATCCCTCTTCTTCAATCCCCTCTTCTTTAGATATTTTAAAACCAGCAAAATCAACTCCCTTTCTCGCAAAATCTAATTCTTCCTTTGAAAGATTTCTATTGTTGAAATAATTATCAATCAATACTTTATTAACTGGTCCGCTCAGCCGCCGAGAAAGAGAAATATCCTTTGGAGTTTTGGAATAATATTCAATTCTCTTGTCCTTTAGCGCAGTTGATGGGATGTATATTATTCCGTTTATTTTACCATCCAGCAACTCTTTCTTTTTTGTAATTAAATATTCATCGAGACCAGCTTTATCCATTGTATAAAAGTTAAATGTATAATTACCATCTTTATTCAAATCAGAGTTTGTTAATTCATTTTGAAAATCTGTTGTTAAAGATACTTCTGACGTAACCAAATCAATTTTGAAATTTCCTTCATCAGTACGCATTAAAATCTGGACTCCGATAATCCCAAACATAAGAAGCGGGAATAAGACGGTCATAAAGATGAAAGTTTTTGAAAGGAGTTTTTCCCTAAGTTCTCTTTTTATCACTGCAAGCATTCTATTATTAAGCATGGCCATCCTCCTTTCCATTTTCTATATCATGTCCGGCAAGTTCGATAAAAATTTCATGCAGCGAAATATCATTTGCGTCAAATTTCTTTACTGTTACGTTTCTTTCCACCAGCGCTTTCAATAGCTGTTGTGTTTGATGTGCTTCTTTTAGTCTAATTCCGGTTGTATTTCCAAAGTTTTCGATTTTTTCGATGATTGGATTTCCTTTCAAGAATGCAATGTCTCCTTCATAGTTTACGCTGACATTTTTTTGCGAATACTTTGCTTTAATTTCTTTCATTGAGCCTTTAAGAATTATTTTCCCGTAATCAATCATTGCAAGATGATCACACAGTTTTTCGGCAAAATCCATCAAGTGAGTTGAAAGAATTATTACTTTGCCTTTTTGTTTCATTTCTAAAATAATATCTTTCAATAAATTTGTATTTACCGGATCAAGCCCAGAAAAAGGTTCGTCAAGAATTACAAAATCTGGGTCATGAAGAATTGTAGCAATGAATTGAATTTTTTGTTGATTCCCTTTGGATAAATCTTCAACTTTAGAAAGTTTTCTGTCAAGAAGATCAAATCGTTTTAAATAGTATTCTGCTTTCTTCTGGATTTCTCTTCCGCTTTTTCCTTTTATCTCGGCAAAATATAGAAGTGTTTCTAAAACTTTCATTTTTTTGTAAAGTCCGCGTTCTTCTGGCAAATAACCGACACGGTTTTTAAAATCCTGACCAACTTTAACTCCGCGCAATGAAACTTCGCCATTGTCCGGCATGTAAATGTTCATCATCATTCTAATAGTAGTTGTTTTACCGGCGCCATTCCTTCCAATTAGCCCGAATATAGAACCTTCTGGAACTTCAAATGAAGCATCATCAACAGCTGTAATTGCATTGAACCGCTTAGTTAAATTTTTTACTTCGAGTGCGTACATTAGTCCCCTCTTTTTATGAATCAAGATTGGTTAATTCAAAATTTACACGTATCTAAATAACAAATTTTCTTGAAAAAATTATTTTTTTCAGAAAAATTAGATTGCTCGATTATTAATTTTTAATGCGATTTAAAATAGTTGGATTAGTTAATTCCTTAATCGCATTATTAGCAATCCAATGAGATGATCTCGAATTTATTTTATTTATCCGACCAGCAGTTTTAAGTGCTTCTTTATTCAGAAAGATGCTTCGCTTTCCAATTTGTCTCAAAGCCCAATTAACAGCTTTTTTAACATAATTCCTTTCATCAATAGAATATTTTTCAATTAATGGTAGGAATTGCAAAAAATCTTTATCATCTCTTTTTTTATCATGCACTACTATATATGCAAGAAGAGCAAATCCAGCGCGTCGAACATATTCTTCTTTTCTATCGCACCATTCGAAAATTTTTTCAATGGCAAAAGGAGTTTTTCTGAAAAGATTACTGCATGTTCCGTCACAAATATCCCACGAATTAAAATCTTTGGTCCATTTGTTCATAAGAGTTTTTGTTACAAATTTGGGATCTGCAATCATGCTTGCAACATGACGTGCTTCGTGATATCCGGTTTCCCATAATTTAATAGCAAGCTCGTGATTTCTTCCAATCTTTTTTGCCAAAGCTCGCATAACTGGCACATTTACTCCGAATGCTTTATCAACATTAATTCCATATTTCGCCATTCCTTCACGATTTTTTTCATTACCATGTTTTTTTAATTCAGTTAATACTTCATCGACAGACATTCAATCTCCATTTTGATTAAATACCAAAACAAATTAAATAAGGTTTCTATTTAAATAGATTTGTTTCTAACTTATAATTATTAAAATTTGTTTTCAACGAAAATTTAATTGAAATGAGGCCGAAATGAAAATTAATACTTCATTTGTAATTATCGCATTTATGATGAGCATTTCAATTGTGGGGCAGCAAAAAGAAAATCCCCTTAGAGCCGGTGAACTCAGAATAGATGTTGGGTCAATGGAAAGGGGCCAATCTAATTCTATAATAGATATTGTTGGTGTAAGAGTTGGGCACAAAACAATTATTAAAGGCGATAGCATAAGAACTGGAGTAACAGCCATTTTACCGCACGATGGAAATATTTTCCAAGAAAAGGTGCCGGCTGCTATTTATGTTTTTAATGGATTCGGGAAACTTGCTGGATCAACACAAGTTGAAGAATTAGAAAATATAGAGACACCAATAATACTTACAAATACTCTCAGTGTTGGAACAGCAGTAAAGGCAACTATTAATTATACGCTAAGTTTAATTGGAAATGAAAATGTTAGATCTGTTAATGCTGTTGTTGGAGAAACAAATGACGGTTTTCTAAATGACATTCGTGGAATGCATGTAACCGAAGAAGATGTAATTGATGCGATAAAATCATCAACAAATAATAAAGTTCAAGAAGGATCTGTTGGTGCTGGAGCTGGTACTGTTGCCTTTGGGTTAAAAGGCGGCATCGGAACTTCATCAAGAGTTACTCCCAAAATCGGTGGAAAAAATTATACAGTAGGAGTTCTTGTTCAATCAAATTTTGGGAGAGAATTAATTATTAATGGAATTCCATTCACAAAAGAAATAAAACAAGATGAAGTTAAAAAACAAGAGGATGGTTCTTGTATGATTGTTATCGCAACAGACGCCCCAATTTCTCCCAAGAACCTAAAACGCATAGCAAAACGTTCATTTGTTGGAATGGGCAGAACAACTACAACAATGACTAATGGTTCCGGTGATTATGCTATAGCATTCACATCTGCTTATAAAATTCCGCACGACCCACAGAATCAAATGAACAAAATTCCTGAACTTGTTGATAACAATTCGATGTCGATTTTATTTCAAGCTGTTGAAGAAGCAACTCAAGAAGCTATTTATAATTCACTTTTTTCGTCAACAACAATAACTGGTTATAAGGGGAGAATCGTAAAATCAATTTCTATTGAAAAAGTAAAAGAGCTCATAAAAAAATATAACATGGAAAATTTAAGAGATCGTTTTAGAGATCTCCAATAAAAATCTATTTGAAAATGCTAATTAGAAATAATTATTGTTTGCCCTCCACCGCTATTCCCAAACCGAGGATTTACAATATTGTTATAAATTGAACCGAAAGAATAAGAAACTCCAAATCCGGCCCAATAGCTGTAGCCAGTTTCAAGTTGACGTCTTTGCAATAATACTTCCTCTAATGTCGCCCCTCCGCTCGGAAGTGAAATTTGATTTCTAATTTTATTATAGCCTCCATAAATGTTAATGGAAAGTCCTTTTACAATTTTCCAGGAAACATTCCCGGAAATTTCTAATTCATATTTATCCATATCGTGAAAATAATTAGCGCCGGATATTGTAATGCTTGTATTTCCCCATGGTTCAATTATGGATAATGTTGAAGATAATTCCTGGCTGACTAATTCTTCTTTTGTTTTAAAATAAATTGTTTCTGAAGTATACTTATGATGAGTTGGAGCAATTCTATAGTTAATTCTTATTTGTCTTTGGTTTGATTGTGAATATGGAAAAACGTTGTATTCAATTGCGGCTGAGAGAACTGTTCCCAAAGTAATATTCGAATAGGTTGACTTCCATAAAGAATTACCGAAGCCCCAAGACCAATGATCATCAATCGAAAAATAAACTGACCCATTAAAACTTTGGCTTCTAGAGATACTATTATATATAATCATTTCACCGTCATCCTCATACTTATATTCGCTTTCATTATAAGAATTAGATACACGTAAATTAATTTTCAAATCTTCTGTGACACGATTTGCAGTCAAAGAACTATTAATATTCAAAAAACTATTTCTTTCTTGCCCATTAATAAAACCATTAATGCTGGCTTGAAAAAACCAAAAATCCCATTCATCCTTTGGTTTTTCTGTTTGTTGACTCTGCTTAATAAATGTTATTGATAATTGGTCAGCTACTTTCGACTTGGCAATGTATTTAACTAATCCAAGCTTAAGTGAAGAGACGGTTTTTTCTCTTTCTTTGTCTCGGGTGTCGGTTTGATCTGTTGCAAATTTAAGCGTGTCATTAATTCCGTTAAATTTATTCTGCCCAATAAAAAATAAAGAATATTCATAGCCGGAAGCGCCGGTTCTTTGAGACACAAACAAAATATGAACATCTGCATCTTTACGATCATTAACATAATTTACTAAACTAACTTGTTCTTTGATATAATTAAGATCGCACGTACTGCAGTCTATATAAATTTTGGGTGCGCCCTCTTTGATTAAACTTTGTTCTGTTTGAGAAAAACTTAGTGATGACAAAATTAATGTCGTACATAAAGTGATGGCGTAAATCTGGCGAGACATGTTCCCTCCGTTATCAGATAATGAATGATTGAATGAATAAAGCCTTCAGAAGTAACCGTATATTATTGTTATTAATTGTTCAAGTTAGTTTACAATAAAATTTTGATTCTAACTATTTATTTATAGTTAGTATCATATGATACTATTTCAGCAATATCATTTTATTTGTCTTAGAAAAATCCGAAGTTCTTAATTGATAAAAGTAAATTCCGCTTGGTAATTCTGAATTCTCAATTCTCCATTCATAATTATATGTTCCCGGAAGCTTGTATTCATCAACTAATGTTGCAACTTCTTTTCCTAGAATATCATAAATTTTTAGTGTCACCCAAGGATTGTCATTTCGATGAGACGAGGTCGACGAGAAATCTTTAAGATTCTTTTGTCCGTCACTTGACGGACTCGGAATGACAAATTGAATTATAGTTGTTGGATTAAACGGATTCGGATAATTCTGAAAAAGTCTAAAAGTATTAGGAATTTTGTCATCATAATTAATTGAAGTTTGTTCTGATAATACTATTCCCTCGGGAACGCTTGCGCTGTCTAGCAAAACTTCATAAATAAGATTAAACGAAAAGCCATCATTGCTTTCTGCTTTCCACACGTTATGCCCCGCTGGATTTTGTACTCCAGTATTATTAAAACTTTTCACAAACATTATGTATTTACTTCCAATTTTAATAACGCTTGGATCTGCAACAAAAATGGTTGTTGCTAGCCGCACACCATTTTCTTTTTGCCAAGTTAAACCATTATCCGTAGAAATGTGAGATGCGATTCCGCCCGGTCCATTATAAAATAATCGTACATTTCCATTTTCCAGCTTAAGAAGTTCAGGAATGCCGCCAAATGGAACATTGGAGCCAGTAGAGTTAAAGTTTAATCCATTACTGCTTTTAGCAAAAATAATTTCTTGTCCCCGAACAGCAGCAAGCAAATAATTTCCATCATTCAAAATTGTAATGGTTGGGTCTGTTATGTTATCTGCTTCAAACACTTTTGTTTCGTTCGAATAATTTTTACCATCGTACGAAACAGCACAAAAAATTTCATGGGTTTTAAATCCTGGCGGCGGCGGTGTAATAAAATAACCCTTATAATAATATAATCGATAAGATCCATCGCTTAGTTTTACAATGTCCGGATCAACGGCATTGCCATCAAATTTTCCATTTATAATTATCTTACTTCCTCTTTTCCATTTTCCAGAAACATCTTTTTGTGCAAGATAAATTCCGTGATCCCCTGAGCCGGATACATAAAGGAATGAATAATTATTCGAAGTTTGTAAATGTATTTTGTTTGCTGAAAGAAGGAAGAATAATAAAAATAATCTTAAGACTATTTTCATAATTACCAATTAGAGATTTCGTTTATATTTTCTTCTTCGCCAAAAAGAATTAGTTTATCATGTTCAGTTATAGAATAAGAGGCTGTTGGAACAACATAATCTGTTTCTTCTTCCTTTTCTGAATAAGCTGAAATTGTTTTTTTAATCATTAGAATCTGAATGCCGTATTTATTCCTGAAATTTAATTCTGCGATTGTCTTTCCGATAAATTCACGTTTTGGATTTTTTTCAACAATAGAAAATCCATCCAATACTTTTATGCTTTTTACTTGTTCAACATTTTTCAATTCACGCGCAAATCCTTCGGCAATATTTTGTTTTAATGATTCTTTATTGTATGCGGCAATAACATCTTGCCGTCTTATTGCTCCTAATATTTTTTCAGAATCGTGACTACTGATAACCGGGAATTCATCCGCATCTTTTTTTTCAAATAATTTCATTACATAATCAAGATCATCATTCTCTTTAACAGTAGTAACATTTTTAGAAGCAATATCGTTTGCAACTAGCACTTCTCTAATATGTTCGTATTCAGTAATTATTGGTCTAATTTCGCTTTCCGTGATTGTCCCCAATATTTTGCCATTTACATCAATAGTGTAAAAAGTACTGTGGCTACTTTCCATTAAAGCGTTTATAACTTTTGGTAAGGGAGTTTCTTCGGGAATTAGTACGATATCTTTAATTAAAACATTCTCAACAAAAACTGACTGCAATAAATTTGCTTCTTTCCTTTGCGCAATTCTATATCCTTGATGTTCAAGGTGTTGTTCGTGTATGGATTTCTTAAGAACTATTTGCACAATCATAGTTGATGCTACAACTGCAAGCATTAGGGGAAGAATAAAGGAATAATCTTTTGTCATTTCAAAAATTATAAGGATTGATGAGATTGGAATTGAATTTATTCCGCCCAGCATAGCTCCCATAGAAACCAATACAAAAGCCGTTGTATCAAATTGAAATCCGAAAAAATAATTCAGACCAGTTGCATAAAGAAATCCTATACATGCACCCATAAAAAGAGAAGGCGCAAATATTCCACCGAAACCGCCGGAGTTAAGTATTAAAGGAACAAGAAAAAATTTTAGAACAAATAAAATTGCAACGACTTTCCAAGTTATTAAACTTGCAAGAATATGATTAATTCCATTGTAGCCGATTCCAAAAATATCTTTATAAAAATACCCGCAAAGCCCCATAAGAAAACCAACAAAAGTCATTTTAAGCCATTGCGGAAGTTTCTGTAAAAAACGTTTTTTAAATATTGAATCCAGTGAATATGAATACCGAATAAAAAGAATGGATATAATTCCGGCAATTAAACCTAATATTAGGTATAAATACAGATTATAATAAGCCCCAACTTGCGGACTGCTGAAAATAAAAATTGACTTGTTGCCAAGAAAGATTCGTGAGATAGCACTTGATGTAACTGTTGCAAGGATTAATGCAGAAAAAGTTGTTGCTTGAAATTCATTTAGTAAAATAATTTCCAAGGCAAAGAAAATACCGCCGAGCGGTGTATTAAATATCGCTGCAATAGCTGCGCCGGAACCAGCAGCTGTAAAAACTCTTTTTCTAGAATCGGATAAATTAAATAGGTGTGCAAATTTATTTGCTAAACCGCCTCCTAATTGTGCGGCTGGTGCTTCTGGTCCAACTGTATTGCCAGAACCAATGCTTAAAACCGGAGCGATGAAATGAAAAATTGTAGAACGGAGCGGTATTCTTCCCCCCTTTTTCGCAACCGCTTTAATTACTTCAGCAACACCGCGTTGTTTGGATATATCCGGGGCAAATTTAATCATCAAGCTTTGGATCAGCATTCCAATTGACGGGAGTGCTATAACAGCAGCTGCCCCAAGAAAAAACAAACCGCTTGCTGTCTGTTCAAAAAATATTTCATTGAAAAAATCGATTGCATCATGAAATAATACTGTAGCAAAACCAACAACAGCTCCAGTAATAATTGCAAGTAGTGTGAAGATGGTATATTCCGTTTTTAAAATTTTGTTTATCAGTTTTGCAAACAGATTCTTTGAATGAATGAAAACCTTCGCGGAAAGATTATCCGAATTAGATTCTATACTAAAATTTTTCTCCATCGGAAGTTAAAATAACAAATTCTATATTAATCTTTGTTCTGAATTGGAAATGTTGACGAGCGAATCAACTTCCAGTTTCCAGTAATTTCTTTTTCCCAGATTTGAATTCCTTTGTCGTGTGCAATTGCAGCTTGGGGTGAAAAAGCTGGTTTTATTGTTGCTGTCAAAATCATGCTGACATAAGCAAAATTTTCTTTTTCTGTTGTTTCTAATACTTCGAGCTCTAGCTTTGCTGATAAATTTTTATTCTTAAAAATACTTTCATATTGTTCTTTTATACTTGTGAAGTTTTGATCAGGCTGATTTGGATAATAGCCGATAAACTTTTCAGAATAAATTGATAGCGCTCCAGAAAGATTTTTTTCATTAAATGATGTTATCCAATTTTTAAGAATTGAGTTAATTTCGCCAGAATCATTTTGAGCAAGGAATAAAGAATTAACAAAAATTAGAATCGAAAATTGTAGAAACAAAAATTTTTTCAATGTATCCCTTTCAATTAATCACGTTTATTAGTACATCTCTAACGTCTGCTAAATTTTGATCGTCTATAATTTGTACCCTTAATATCACTGCTCCAAGGGTTCTTGGAGTACAAATAATTTGATTTTCAGTAGTTGCAGAAGTTAACACCGCATTTCCAGTAATTACTTGCCAAAAATATGAAATTTTTCCGCCTTCTGGATCTGTTGCTTTACAAGTAATTGTAACTGCAGCATTTACTTTCACCGTGTATTTTTCGGGTTTAACCCACTCAATAATTGGCGGTTTATTCTGGGTATCTACAACATCAAACTCTATTGTTTTTGCAGCTTGATTTCCATCTTGACTTCTAGCGGTGCACGATATTAAAGCTAATCAATTAGTTTCAGTAATTTACGATGGAACTAATTTTCAGATGCTCTCTCCGATAGCGAATGTTGCGAGTGGTGACACACAGTGGACTTTATATAGAAGGACTTCGGATTTCACGAACACAACAACGACCTATGAAAGCATAACTACTTTACAGTTTATTGTTGAAGCAAATACTAATTATATTATTCATCCTTTTATGAAAATCATATCTGATGGGGTTTTCAAATTATATATCCCTTCTTTAACAAGTGTTGTTTATGATTATTGGCTCTTTGGGGGAATACCAAATGTGATGCCTACAAGCGCTATACATGCAATGAATATGTCCGCGTCATCGGAATGGCAGCATTTATCAAACAATGTTGATATGTACATTACTGGTTCAATATTAGTAAGAGGCGGTGCTACACAAGGAACATTTGTAATGCAAATTAAACTAACTTCAGGTGCTTATACATCTGTTATTTGTAAACAACATAGTTATATTTTAGTGGGTAAATTATGAAATTTCATTATGAAGATGAAAATAAAAATGAATATGTTATTGAAGCTGAAACTGAAGAGCTTGCAATTGCAAAGTATAACGAAATAAAATTTCGTGAAGCTAATCCATTACCGCCAACTTATACCGAATTAAGACAGAAAGAATACTTAGAAAAAGGAATAACTCCCGATAAAATGATTATAGCACTTTGAGAAAAAGTTGTTGAAAACAGACCACAGGCAAGTGCGGAGTTGCAAATCTTACGAGAACAAGTTAAGCAGAAGTGCCCGAAGGGGTAAGGGGGATTATAATAATTTTTTTTCTTTTAACAGTTCAATATAATTTTCATATTTGATTTTACAATCAACAAAACCTACTAATTCATTTATATTAATTTTGAGTTCTCTTGACATTTCTCTCAATAGATTTGTACCATAAGATTTATAATTTGAACTTCTTGACATATATGTGCTTATTTGTTGTTTTTTCTCACAAAAAATAAGTATATAAATATCATGCTTTTTTGCTGGAACATGAATAAATCCTTTTTCAGTCAATGCTTTGTGGATGGCGCTTCTGTCTATGTCTGGCATAATTTAGGAAATTGAAAAGAGATAATTTCGGAACTCTAGTGCTTCGTTTGATAATTCAGCAATTGGGATGTGTTTATATCCTTCAAGATAAATTCTAGCTTTTTCGATTAATCTTATTTCTGCTTCACGAAGATTTATCCCTGAGCTACTTAAAGACCATTTAGGATGTGTTAAAACGACTTCATTTTCTTCAATAGATAATAGGAATTCTTCGCCGGATAAAAAAATAGATGGTTTAATGACCTTTGTAATATTGATCTTACTTTCTTCTTTTGATCCCGTGTGATTTTCATGAATAAATCTACCATTCATGTCAATAAAAACATCTTTAGATTTATCTAGCTTTTTACTAATAATTATGGTTGGAATCACTATATCTGTTTGTTTTGATCGGAAATCAATTATACTAGAACTCGCTTCAAAATTAAATATTTTATTATTTTTGTTTGGCATTATCTAAACCCTCAGCTTTTTGTAGTAGCCAATTTGCTATAGATTTTGCTGTTTCTGATGACATCGTAAAAGTACCAAATACTTCTCTTGTGAAATCACCTCTTGAAACATTCTCAGGATTGCTAAAGTCAGGTTGATTATCAACAATATTAATATTTTGATAATTAGGTAGTGTAACTTGATCAAGATAAACACTCATAATTATATGTTTCCCATCAGGGGAAACACCTCCCCAAGCTCCTGATATAGGGGCAGTAATGTGATTACGGTTCTTTTCGTAAAGGAAAGATAAATTATTTTTCTTTTCCATGATCTCTCTTTGAATTTATAAATGAACTTAGATATTATATGAGAAAAAAACAAATCCATTTTTCCACCACGATTCAATTCTATTGCACTTTTTCAATTAATAATTTAATTTCCATACGCCCACGTAACAAAGTTAGATTAAGCTGTTGAGCTTAATTCTGATTTTTTCCCAAGCTCACTTTGACATAAATTTTTAAATAATTAGATGTGCGTGATAGCAAGCATAAAATTGAGTTTTTATAAATTTAATAAACAAAATACCGGTGGATAACACACTTAAGATAAGTTGTTCTCTGTCGGGTTAATTAATAGTAAGGCATTCTGTTTTATCCATTGTAAGCATGACTAATGTTGTATCATTTACTAATAAAAAAAAGGAGAATTATTATGTTTACACGAAACAAAATTGAAATGTTACTGCTTACTATTTTTTTACTATTTTTTTGTATTAGTAAAGCTCAAGCGGGTGAACCAGTTCCTGGTGCAGAAATTACTATTGAACTTGAACCCGATGATGAACCTATTGCAAATGTAACCACAGACCCAAATGGTGAATTTGAAATCGTTTTTTCAAATACAAGCAATAATCTGCCGAATATCGCAAATCTTCCTTCTTTAGGAACATTTGTTTTTACAATCAAGCCCTCAAAAAGTTTTGCTCTAAAACATAAATTTGATTTGCAAGGATCCAAGAAGATTAAGGTAAAGTTTAAAAAAGAAAACGGTAAAAGATTAAAAAACGGTATCGTCTTTAGATATGTATTAACTTGGAAATCAGACGCAAAAGCCGAAAATAAAGGCACTTTTGCTGTTAGTGGGAAAAGTGATGCTTAAAATGTTTTTACTATTGTCGAATTATTTTCTTATAAATACTAAAAAATCGTTGGTAAAATTATTGATTAAAAATTAAACGAAGGGAGATATCTTATGCTAAAATTTTCAATAAACACAAACATCGCATTCGTATTATTTACATTCTTATTCTGCATTAATAAAGCGGATGGACAAAAATTGACTTTGGATCCAGTCCCTGGCGCTCTCATTACTGCAGAAATAATGAACGAAGTGGAACAAACATACACAATAGTACAATCAGGGAAAACCGACCATTTAGGCACTTATCATTTCAAGAATTTAAAGAATGGTTCTTACAAATTAGTGTGTAAGTTAGCACAGAAATTATATGATTCCATCGCAAAAAAAGCAGAATTAACTAGAGAAGAAAAACTTCATGTTAATTTTATGATCGAAGGAATTCAAAAATCCCCGTTTGGTAGTAAAACCGGCAAGAATCCGTTGTTATTTGAAAGTCCTGATTTCATTCTAAATAAAAAATTAAATTCCTTTAAAGTTGTCATTTATACTTCGGTAAATAATTACGGAATAACTGATGAAGGAATTAAGTAAAGATATCTTACTAGTTGGAGGTAGTAATGTTTATGAAAATACTATTTTTTTACTGTATTTTTTCTATTACTATTTTTGCACAAGAAAAAGGAGTTTCCGTAAGCTTAAAACCCAGTATCGGATTAACCTATACTCATTCAAGTAAGAGTCAAAATGACAGAGAAAACTTGGAGTGGTTACTTAATCTAGAGTCTAGTCTCAATTATGCAAGTGAAAATTTCCATTTTGACTCCGACTTATTCATCAGCTTTGGACAAATCGTAAAAGACGGTTCAATTCCCGAAAAGACACAAGATGTTTTCATTCTCAATTTAATGCCTTCAATAAAATTAATTGATACCCCGAGTTTAAGATTGTTCCTTCAAAGCAAAGCCGAAACCCAATTGAAGCGAGGATACATTGACGATCAAGAGACCCAATTTCTTGATCCGCTATTCTTGACACATACTATTTTTGCCGGTGAAAAAAAATACTTAATTGAAACCAACGAAGATCAAGAATTAAAATTAACATACGGTATTGGTTATTCTTTTCAACAGATTATAAAAAAGCATTATGTTCTTTCAAGCGAAAACATTCCAAAGAGCGATGCGGAATTTATTAATGGACCATCGGCTGTTTTTAATCTTAATTTTTCCAAACAGTTAAGTGAAGATGTTTCCATCGGAGTGCCTTTGAATTCTCTTTTTCTAATGAAGAAAGATTTTTTTAAGAGCATATCAAATTCCAGATTTAGCTCATTATTACTTTGTAGTTTGGAATTCCGCTTTCTGTCAATTCAGTATACAAATAGGCTAGTGTACGATAAAGAACTTTCTAATAGAAGACAGTTAGATCAATCCATTGTTCTTGGTCTTAAATTTACTTTAGGATAATAAATAGGAGTAAAGAATGAAAAAGATAATTATTATTTCATTACTAATGTTTTTGTTATCGAATAATATTTTCGCATTGTTTTCATATTCGTGGATTCGTGATTGTGGAAACGGTAACCAAGAATATTTTTCTTTAATTCTGGATGAAGGTAATGTATATATCAAATATGACGGATGTGATGGTGTCTATCATGAATGGTATTATTCAAATAATATCAAAGATAAATCGCCTTATATAAAGGGTGATAAAATTATCAATAAAGCCTTCAATGATATGATTCAATCATATAAAAATGCTATTTCAAAAAAGGGAATAACAGAAAAAGAATTATCAACAACCATGGTCTCAGCTCTTAAAAAATCTGTTGCTATGTTTAAAAAGGATGGGCAATTCACAGACTCTAGTATTAAAGCAGCTTTAGAAAGCTATAAAAAAAGGAAAAATGAATAATGCCCTGATATTAATTAATAGATATTTGTATAAAAAATGCCTAACCCGTTCTTCAAGCCATTATGTGAAAAGTCAAGAGTTTGAGAAAAGTGTTCTTTAAATAAATAATAACTAAAAGAATCAATCTGCTATAAACAGTCCCCGCAAATGCGCATAGGCGTCAACTTAAGCAATAAAAGCTGTTTGCCTAAAGACTAGTAAATTTGTTTAGCACAAACAAAAAGGACTAGTCAATGAGAGCAAACAGCA
>Ga0194111_10004908_pt1 | contig 15466 bp, 14 predicted proteins | sample TA2KigC300mmetaG_FD_146194 | JGI IMG/M metagenome (GOLD analysis project Ga0194111, IMG submission 146194) | Freshwater microbial communities from Lake Tanganyika, Tanzania - TA2015033 Kigoma Deep Cast 300m | ecosystem: Environmental > Aquatic > Freshwater > Lake | place: Tanzania: Lake... | reverse complement strand
CGCCCCTACTACGACTCAAACCTGCTCGAATGGCAAGCACTTTCTCCAACCCCAACAACCCCAAAGCCCAAAGAATCTAAATGAGGTTACCGTGAGGAGGTTGAAGGTTCTGCGCTTCGGAGGTTGACAAACGCGTGTTCACGCCGCATTGCAGAAGGCGGCGAAAGCATCGATGAAATGCTGCAACCCTGAGATCGCTCGATACCCTCAACAGAGGAACCCACTGGATATGAACCGCCGCGCTTTTCTCACCTCCTCGATCGCCACCGTTTCGGCCGCCACTTGCCTCGCGCCCCAAGCGAGCACGGGCGCCGCCGAATCCGCGGGAGCGCCCGCGCGCGAGTTCTATGAACTGCGCCGCTACCACCTCCGTCGCGGTCCCAAGACTCGACTGGTCGATGAGTACATTCGGCAGGCGGCCATCCCGGCCTGGAACCGGCTGGGCATTGGCCCCATCGGCGCCTTCAACGTGGCCACCGGTCCGGACAGCCCGAGCCTGTATTTGCTCATCCCCTCTGCCTCCCTGGAGCAGGCCGCCACCGCCGACACCCGGCTCTGGACCGACCCGGAGTACCAGCGTGCCGGGGCGGAAATGCTGAACGCCCCGGCAACGGACCCTGCATTTGTGCGGGTGGAGAACTCACTGCTCCGGGCCTTTGCGGGAATGCCCAAGCTCGAGGTGCCCGCCGCTGCCAAAGAGGGTCGGTCGCGGCTGTTCGAGTTGCGCATCTACGAGAGTCATAGCAAGAAGGCCAACCTGAAAAAGATCGAGATGTTCAACGAGGGCGAGATTGCCGTCTTCCGAAAGACGGGTCTGGCGCCCGTGTTTTTTGGGGAGACTGTGGTGGGCAGCAAGTTGCCCAACCTGACCTATATGCTGGTTTTCGAGAACCTGGCGGCCCGGGACAAGAACTGGGGCGCGTTTGTGGCGGACCCGGATTGGCGGAAGCTAAGCACAACCCCGGGATATACGGACCCGGAGATCGTGACCAACATCAGCAGCCTCTTTCTCCGCCCAACGTCTTATTCCCAGATCTAGCCTGACGATTGCCCCCGCGATCTGTCCGTTCCTTAGCCGTGGCTCTGCACGGCTGTCCAGGTCCCCGATTCGATCTGCAGGTCGGCGATGCCAACCGCCTGACCTTCCCTTCCCGCCAGGTCGCGCAACCAACCGGTACACCTCCCCATGTCCTGATCAGCGTTCCGGCCGAGCGGTGCCCACCAGAGCAGGACCGTTGAACTCAGTAAGACAGTCTTTTAATTGTTGACACTGCGACCGGCGGCGAGAGCGCCCTGAGCAATCAGACAGCATCATAATTGTTGACAGAGATGTCTGCGCGCGTAGGCTCAGCGCTGCCATATGAAGACCCGCATCAAAGTCAGAGGCCGACCCGCCGTTTACCACTGCGTCTCGCGCATCGTCGGCGCCCAACGCCTCCTCGATGACCTCGGCAGGGAAACCTTGGTCCGGCTCCTCCGGCGCCTGGCCACCTTCTGCGGCCTGGAGGTCATCACCTACTGCATCATGTCCAATCACTTCCATGTCCTGGTCCGCGTTCCTGCCGAGCAGAACCCGAGCGACGAGGAACTGGTCGAGCGCATGAAGGCCCTCTACGGGAAGGCCAAACCCCGAGAGGCCGGCCTGCTCTATGAGGCCGAGAAGGGGTTGCACGATCACGGCCGGGTGGACGCAGACATCCGGAAACGGATGCTGGCGCGGATGGGGGATGTGTCGGAGTTCATGAAGGAGTTCAAGCAGCGGTTCAGCAAGTGGTACAACATACGGCATCAGCGGTTTGGGACGTTGTGGGCGGAACGGTTTCGGAGCGTGTTGGTCGAGGATCAGTCGGGGGTGTTGGAGACGGTGTCGGCGTACATCGACTTGAACGCGGTGAGGGCGGGATTGGTGGAGGATCCGAAGGATTACCGGCACTGCGGGTACGCGGCGGCGGTGGCTGGGGATGCTAGGGCGCGGTCGGGGTTGTTGAGTATGTACACGGGCGGGAGTGAAGGGGCGTTTCGGAGCGGGGCTGGGGCGGGAGCGGCGGTCGAGGCGGCGGGGGCGGCCGGGGAAGGGGAAGGGGGAAGGGACCGCGGGCAATATGCCCGCGCTCCGATCTTGGCTGGCGCGGAGGCGGCAGCGAGGTCCGAGAAACCGCGGAAGGGGAGGGTGCTCGAGTGGAAGGAGGTGGGTGCGGAGTATCGGCGGCGGTTGTTTGGGGGGGGGGGGGTGTCTGGGAGCAGCGGGAAGGTGGCGATGAGTCGGGAGCAGATTAAGCGGGTGCTGCGGAAGGGTGGGGAACTGAGTGTGGGGGAGGTGCTGCGGTTGCGGATACGGCATATGACGGACGGCGTCGTGCTAGGATCCAAGGGTTTTGTGGATGAGGTGTGGATGGCACACCGGGAGCGATTTGGGGTGAAGCGGCGGAGTGGAGGGCGGCCGATACGGGGTGGGGGAGCAGCGCTGGCGGAGTTGAGCGCTTTACGGGACTTGCGGGTGGCTGCCATTTCGTAAGCCGAGGGGCGCGAGTTATGGGGCAGGTGAGCGCATCTGGCATGTTTGCGAAGGGGTCCGGTTCGGCGCTTGGAGCGCGGAGGATCTTGGCCGCCTTCCGGCATGGGTGAACAGCCAGGCGGGCCGGAATGCGCGCGCTCAGGGAGAGCCGAGATGCGGCCGAGGCGGGTTGAGAGTAAGAAAACGCGGTTGACAGGGCAGGGCTGGTCTTTAGCGTCCGGAGCACGGTTTCTGGCTCGCAGCGAGCCACGTCCCGCGCACGATGACGACCCAACCCGAGAATGCCGAATCGGCACCGTGGCCTCCGGTCCCGGCACACGGGGCGGCGCGGAAGGCGGCGTTGGCGCAGGAGTCGATCACGGCGTCTGGGCAGGCGGCGCCGGACTTAGCGTTACTGGACGTTCCGCGTACCAGTTCTTACTTGAACAACAAGATTCGGAATGTGTGCCTGATCTTGAGCGTCTTGGTGGTGCTGAACCACGCACGGACGCTGTATTTCGAGTATGACTGGGAAGGGTTGAAATTGGCGAGTGCGGAGGCGGTGGTAGTGGTGGCGGGGCCGCTGGAATCGTTGGTGCAGCACTTCTTATCGGGGGCGTTGGGCCGGATCACGAACCCGGTGTTCTTCGCTGTATCCGGTTTTTTGTTCTTCTACGCGTGGCGAGCGGACCTGGCGTCGTGGCGCAAGAAACTGCAGAAACGGTTTTTCACGCTGTTGATGCCTTATTTTATTTGGTCGGCGTTGGGGAAGGCGCAGGGCTTGGTTTACTACGTGATCGTGAATTGGGAGGCGGTGTTCCCGCAGGGGTCGCGTCGGGGTTTTACGTTGGGGGACTTGGCGGCGGTGTATTGGAATCTGAGCCCGCCGACGCAGCTTTGGTTTTTGCACGACTTGATGTTGATCATGGTGCTGTGGGTGCCGCTGTTGGCGTTTTTGGCGAGTCGGCTGCGGCTGTATATGTTGCCGCTGATTCTGGCGTTGTACTTCGTGACGATGCCGAAGCCGATCGTGGACAAGGCGGGTTTGTGTTATTTCTCGTTTGGGGCGGTGTTGGGGTATGTGCGGAGCGATTTGAGTTTTCCTGCGGGCGGTTGGCGGTGGGGTGCGATCGGGGTGTGGCTGGGTGTGGCGATGGCTTACACGTTGCTGTCGTTGTATACGGAGTGGCGGCTGCAGCCGTTATTCCGGCTGATGGTGCTGAGCGGGGTGGTTGGGATGTGGGCTTTGTACGATCTGTTGCCGCAGCGGGCGCATCATGCGTTGGGTGGGCTTTCGTCATGGCGTTTCTTCATCTACATGGGATTCGACCCGTTGTTACCGATCCTGCAGGAGACCTGGCTGCGCCTGGTGCCGAGCAGCCAGGCGACCCGGATCGCGAGTTATTTTCTGCTGACGGCCGTGGTGGTGTCGATACTGGTTGGGGTGGCGACCAAGTTGCGGCGGCATTGGCCGCGTTTCTACTACTTCATTACGGGCGGCCGCTGAAGGGGGGGGCTGGCGGGGCGGCGGCGCGGGTTGCGCGGGGGAGGTCGGCGAGGTGGCGGCGTCGGAGCGCGTGGAGTTTGAGGGTTCCCTCGACCCAATACACTGCGAGCGCCAGCCAGATGAGGCTGAATCCCACGAGGCGGGTGCGGGTGAAGGGTTCGTGGTAGATCCAGACCCCGAGGAGCAGGGCGCAAGTAGGGGCGATGTACTGGAGCAGGCCGACGGTCGTCAGGCTAATTTGGCGGGCGGCGGCGGCAAAGAGCAGCAGCGGCATCGCGGTGACCAGACCGGAGCAGGCGAGCAAGGCGGTGGTGGCCCAGCCTGCGTGGCCGAAGGCGGCCTGGTCCGAGCCTTCGAGGAAGGCGAGGTAGATCAAGGCTGGGAGGGCTACCAGGCCGGTTTCGCAGGCCAGGCCAGCGAGGGGTTCGATGGGGACGGTCTTCTTGACCAGGCCGTACAAGCCGAACGAGGCCGCCAGGACGAGGGCGATCCAGGGCGGGCCGCCTTGTTGGAGGGTTAGGTACAGCACCCCTGAACCGGCGAGCGCGACGGCTCCCCATTGCAGGGGACGCAACCGTTCGCGGAGGAAGAGGACACCGAGCAGGACGCTGACCAGGGGATTGATGTAGTAGCCCAGGCTCGTTTCGACGATTCGCCCGGCGTTGACGGCCCAGATGTAGGTGAGCCAGTTTAGAGTCACCAGAGCGGCGGAGGTAGCGCACAAGCGGCGCACACGCGGGTTGGCGATGCCCGATCTGAGGGCGGTCCCGTGGCGGCGGAGCACGACCAGCAGGAGCAGGAAGAGGAACGACCAGAAGACGCGATGCGCCAGGATTTGGATGGCCGGCAGGTGTTGGAGGGCCTTCCAGTAGACCGGGAGCGAGCCCCACAGCAAGTAGGCGACCATCGCGTAAGCAATCCCGCGTTGTGTTCCTGGCTTGTCCACACGGGCGCTCGGCCATCAGGTCAGGGGAGGGGAGGGCGGCTGGCCGTTTCGCTCCAGATCGAGCAGCCAGCGTTTGCGCCACAGGCCCGCGCTGTACCCGCCGAGGCCGTCGGTCCGGCTGACGACGCGGTGGCAGGGGATAAGGATGACGATGGGGTTGCGGCCGTTGGCTTGGCCGACCGCACGCTGCGCTTGGGGCTTGCCAGCGCGGCGGGCGAGGTCGGCGTAGCCCAGGGTGTGACCGTAGGGGATACGTTGCAGTTGGTCCCACACCCGTTGCTGGAAGGCGGTGCCGCGGGTCAGGACGGGGATGGAGAAGGCGCGCAAACGGCCGGTGAAGTAGCGGTCGAGTTCGCGCTGGGTTTGGCGGAGCAGGGGATGGGACCCGGGTTGGCAAGGCTGGCTGAAGTGTTGCTCGAGCCGGGCCAATTCCTGTTCGAGAGTCGCGCCGATGGCGAAGCTGAGCCAGCAGAGGTTGGCGCGGGTGGCGGCGGCCGTGAGCGGGCCCAGCGGCGAGTCCAACGTGGCGGTGAGCAAGCGGTCGGCTGACCGCGCGCTGCGGGAGCGGTGGGAATGGGAGAGGCGCGCATTCACGCGCAGACCCTACTGGGGAGTCGCACGGCGGTCAACGGCTGCCCCGGTGGGGTGAACGAGGGCTTTAGGCGTTCGGGTCGCCGCGGTGCTGGCGGTTTGTTCGGACTCGTACTAGATTGGGCGCGGATTAGCGGCGGCGCCTGGGTAGGCGCCTGGGATCGAGGTTCGGGTTGGTTGGCGGTAAGGGACGAAGGCGATGCTGAAGTGCGCAAACTGGGTACGTTGGGCTCGACCTGTGGGTTGGGTCTTAATGGGTCTTTGGATTGGTTTGGGCTGGGCGGCGGAACGGCCTGGCGAGTCTGCGGCGGGGGCGGTGGAGGTTGCCCCAGCGGCGAGGCGGGGGGCAGGTCCGGCGGCTGTGGCGCGTGGGCGTGAGGCGGCGCTCGAGCGGGTGGGGTTGGCTGAGCGGGGGGCGGCGAAGCCACGCGTTCTGCCGACGGCATTTCGCAAGGGGACGCCCACGTCGATTTCCGATCTGAAGGCTATCGAGCGACATCTGACGGCTTTGTTGGCGCGGGTGTCGGCCGCTACGGTGGCGCTGGAGGTTGGGGAGCGCAGCGGCAGCGGGGTGGTGATATCGGCGGACGGGTTGGTCTTGACGGCGGCGCATGTGTGCGGGGAGTCGGACCGGGACGTGGGTCTGACGTTTCCGGACGGGAGCCGGGCGCGGGGCAAGAGTCTGGGGTTGAATGCGGAGGCGGATGCCGGGCTGGTACAGATTACGGATCGCCGCGGCTCATGGCCGCACCTCGAGATTGGGGATCTGGACACGGCGCGGGTAGGGGATTGGGTGGTGGCGCTGGGGCATCCGGGCGGGTTCGATCCGCGGCGCTCGTTGGTGGTGCGGTTGGGGCGTCTGATTGGGCTGGGGACGGGTGCGCTGCGGACGGATTGCGCGATCACGGCGGGCGATTCGGGTGGGCCGTTGCTGGACATGCACGGCCGGGTGTTGGGCATTCACAGCTACATCAGCAGTTCGACGACCGAGAATTTTCACCTGCCGATTACGAAGTACTACGAGGTGTGGGACCAACTGGTGACAGCGGACGAATCGCCGGTCGCCGCGCCGGTGGCGCGCGCCTATTTGGGCGCGACGGGCGCGGACGGGACGTCGGGCTGCCGCTTGGAGGCGGTCGAGGCCGACAGTCCGGCGTCGCTGGCGGGTCTGCAGGTGGGCGACATTGTGGTCAAGGTCAATGGCCGCGAGATCTTGGTGTCGGCGTCATTTCGGCGTTGGGTGGCGGAGTCGCGGCCTGGGGAGACGCTGGAGGTCGAGGTGAAACGTGGGGATCAGACCTTAGTGCTCGCGGTGAGGCTGGGCACGGAGCGGAGCAAGTCATGAGGGCTAAGTTGAACGGCGGACTGGGGCGGGTGGGCTTCGCGAGGGGTTGGGCGGGCAGGTTGTGGGCTCTGGGGTTGGGCGTGTGGGCATTGTCGGGGATGGCGCAGGACGCGGCGGTGTTGGCGCGGCAGCACTTCCGCAGTGGAGAGGGGACGCTCGCGGCTCTGACCTCGGTGTCGGCGGCGACGCGGCACTCGATCGTCAAGCTGCAGGTGGACGGCCTGACGGTGGCTCTGGGCACGGTGATGGACAGCCGGGGTTTGGTCCTGACGAAGGCCAGCGAGATTCGGCCGGGCAAACTGACCTGTTGGTTGGCGGGGGGGCGCGAGGTCGAGGCGGAGTGGGTGGCCGCGGATGAGAGCGAGGATGTGGCGTTGGTGCGGGTGCAGGCGGAGGGGTTGCGCCCGATGGCTTGGGTGAGCGGGGAGGCGAAGGTGGGGCAATGGGCCATCACACCCGGAATCGAGACGACGCCGCATGCGATCGGGATTGTCAGCGCGCCGGCGCGGCCGATTCGAGCCCAGCGCGCTTTGTTGGGTTTCCAGTTCGACCTGAGCACGACGCAGCCGAAGGTGGGCGAGTTGCTGTCGGGCTATGGGGCGGAGCATGCCGGACTGCAGCCTGGGGATGTGATTTTGGCCGTCAACGAGATGGCGGTTGCCGAGCGGGAACAAGTGGTGGAGGTCCTGCGCGAGTTCCGCGCCGGCCAGACGGTCCGGGTGCGCATCCAACGCGGGGCGGACGAATTCGAGCGGGAGGTGCGGCTCAGTTCGGTGAGCACGGACCCTTTTGGCGCCGGGTTGTCGCGGGGGCGCTCGCGGCGGATGGGGGGCGAGGTGAGCACGCGGGCGGAGGGATTCGAGTCGGTGTTGCAGCACGACACGGTGTTGCCGCCGTGGTTGTGTGGCGGTCCGTTGGTGAATGTGGATGGGAAGGCGATCGGGCTCAACATTGCTCGAGCGGGGCGCGTGGCGACATACGCGCTTTCGCCGCGGGTGGTGCAGGGCTTGTTCGAGAGCCTGAGACCCGCACCGGCGCGCGCGGTCAAAGTGATCAAGTAACCTGAGGGCTGGCGATGCCGCTTTACGAATACGAGCTTTGCGATGGCGAGTGCGTGGTCTGCGGGGGGCGGTTCACTCTGCGGCGACCGTTGACTGCGCCGGCGCTGACGCAGTGTCCGGCGTGCCAGAAGCCGGTGCGTCGAGTTCTGAGCGGTTTCAGCACGCCGAAGCTCTTGAAGCCGGTGTCGGTGACGGATGCGAAGAAGGCTGGTTTTACCGTATTGAAGCGGGTGAGCAAGGGCGAATACGAGAGGCAATGAGAACGGGTTGGGCTCCGAGATTTGGCTCGCCAAAGCAGGGGGTCAGACAGCAGGTTAGGTCAGGATTATGAGCGAGATCCAGCGCATCGAATCGACCCTCCGCCAGGCGGGGCGCCGGCGGCGTTGGCAGCGGGCTTGGCGTTGGTTGTGGCAAGGGTTGCTGGCGGCTGGGTTGCTGTGGTTGGTGGTGCTGGGTGTGTACAAATTGTTGCCCTTGCCGCTGGGCGCTCTGGGGGTGGCGGGCGGGGTGGCGATGACGGTGGTGGTTGGGGCCTGGGTGATTGGGTTCTGGCGTCGGGACCGGCTGTCCGAGACGGCCCGGTGGGTCGATCGCGAGCAGGCGCTCCAGGAGCGGCTGAGCACCGCGCTCGAGCTGAGCCGGAACGAGCGGGCCGGTCGCTGGCGCGAGTTGCTGCTGGCGGACGCGGCGGGGCATCTTGGGGCGGTGGACTTACGACGGTTGTTGCCCTTCCGGCTACCGCAGGTCAGTCGCTGGGTGTTGTTGGTTTTGGCGTTGGGGGCGGGCTTGGGTTTCGTGCCGGAGTACCGCAGCCAGGCCTTCCGGGAGCGGCAGCGGGATCGGGAGATCATTCGCGAAGCGGGACGGCAGTTAGCGGAGTTGACCCGGCGGCAGCTCGAGCGCCGCGATCCCGCCTTAAGCCAGACCCGCGAGGCCCTCGAATCGGTGGGTGAGTTAGGCCGACAACTGGCCCAAACCCCGCCGGTGCGGCCGGAGGCGCTGCGTGACCTGGCCCAGGTGACCAAGCAAGTGGAAGATCAGGCGCGGGAGTTGGCGAGTCAACCGGCGCTACGGTCGATGGAGCGAGCGGCGCGATCGCTGGGCCAGAACCTGCCAGGCAGCGCGGAGGCGTTGGAGCGGCGCATGGCCGAGTTGCAGCAGGCGTTGGGGAGCAAGGAAGGCCGCAGCGATGCCCTGGACAAGTTACAGCGCGAACTCGAGCAGGCGCAGCGGGCGGCGGCGAACATGGCGGGTCAGAACAGCCCCGGCAGCGCGGCGCAGCGGCAGCAGCTTGCCAAGGCGCTTTCGAGTCTGGCCCAGCAAGCGGCCGAGATGGGGGCGGTCCTACCCAGCCTCGAGCAGGCGTTAGCGGCGCTGGACGCCGGGCAGATCGATCGGATGCTCAAGGACCTCGAGGTGGCGGCGCAGGACTTGGAGAAGCTGCTCGAGATGGCCAAGGCCCTCGAACAGATGCAGGCAGCGGCCGAGAAACTCGGCAAAGACTTGGCCGAACAGCTCAAGAGCGGTCAGGCCGAGGCTGCCCGCCAGACGCTCCGACAAATGGCCAACCAGCTCCAGTCGGGGCAACTGTCGGTTGAGCAGTTGGACAAGATCATGCAAGAGGTTAGCCAGGCGATTCCCCCTGCCGCGCCGTATGGCAAGGTGCCGGAGCACCTCAAGGAGGCGCTGCGCCAGATGCAGGCTGGGCGGCAGCCGCAGGCGGCTCAGTCCCTGGCGGAGGCGGCGAAGGAGCTCGAGAACTTGATGCAGCAATTGGCCGATGCCAAGGATCTGCAGAGCTCGCTCGAGGCCCTCAAACGCGCGCAGCTTTGTGTGGGCAACGGCGTGAACTGGGGCCAAGGCCAGGGCCAGCCCGGTTTCAAGCCCGGCGGCAAACCGGGTCGCGGCGTGGGGACGTGGGCCGAGGAGACGGGTTGGATTGAACCGCCGGAGAACACCGGTTTGTGGGACAACTCGGGTATTGAACGGCCCGACATGGACCCTCGCGGCCATAGCGACCGCGGGGAGGGCGAGGTGCCGGAGGGCTTGGTGCCGACCAAGGTTCGGGGTCAATTCAATCCGGGTGGGCCGATGCCCAGCATCACGCTCAAGGGGGTGAGCATTAAGGGGGAAAGCACGGTGGCGGTGCAGCAGGCGGTAACTGCGGCGCAGAGCGAGGCGCAGGCGGCCTTGAGCCAGGATCAGGTGCCGCGGGCGTACCAGGGGGCGGTGAAAGGGTACTTTGACGATCTCAAGGAATGAGGGTGGGGCGACGAAGATGTGGCATATCAGGTGAACCGGTCAATCAGGTTGGGCATGAACACCGACGAACAGATTGGGCTCTTCCGGCAGACCTACGGGGCGCTGCGGGCGGAGATCGGCAAAGTGATTGTGGGCCACGAAGCGGTGGTGGACAGCACGCTGGCGGCGCTGCTGGCGGGTGGGCATGTCCTGTTGGAGGGGGTGCCTGGGTTGGGCAAGACGCTGCTGGTGCGCACGCTTGGCGCGGTGCTGGATTTGTCGTTCAGCCGGATCCAGTTTACGCCCGACCTGATGCCGGCCGACATCTTGGGGACGAATCTGGTGATGGAAACGCCCGAGGGCCGGCGCGCCTTCGAGTTCCAGAAGGGCCCGATCTTCGCGCACCTGATTCTGGCCGATGAAATCAACCGCGCCACGCCGAAGACGCAGTCGGCCCTGCTCGAGGCCATGCAAGAGCACAGCGTCACGGCGGGGGGCGAGATGCGGCGGTTGGCGGAGCCGTTTTTTGTGTTGGCGACGCAGAACCCGATCGATCAGGAGGGCACCTACCCGCTGCCGGAGGCGCAACTGGACCGGTTCTTCTTCAAGTTGCTGGTGGGTTACCCGACGGCAGGGGAATTGAACGAAGTGCTCAACCGCACCACGGAGACGGCGCAGGCGGAGTTGGCGCGGGTGGTGACGCGGGAGACCTTGATCGAGCTGCAGCAGTTGGTGCGGCAGGTGCCGGTGGCGACGCACGTGAAGGATTACGCGGTGCGCTTGGTGTTGGCCACGCATCCGAAGACCGAGACGGCCTTGCCCATCGCCAACCAGTTTCTGCGCTACGGCAGCAGCCCGCGCGGGGCGCAGGCGCTGATTCTGGGCGGCAAAGTGCGCGCCTTGGCGGAAGGCCGATTCAACGTGAGTTTCGACGATCTCCACGCGATTGCAGCGCCCGCCTTGCGGCACCGGTTGATTCTCAACTTCGAAGGCGAGGCCGAAGGCGTCACGACGGATCACATCGTCGAGCAGGTGCTGCGCGAGGTGCCGCGCGAAGCTCAGGTAGTCGCGGTCTAGCCGGGCGATTGCCTGGTGACCGCCGGCCGCCGCCGCCATGCCCGCTACGCTGCTTAGTCCGGAGTTGCTCCGCCGCCTCGAGCAATTCCAGTTGCTGGCCGCCCGCCGCGCCAAGAGCGCCGTGCGAGGCGAGCGCCGCAGCCGGGCCCGAGGGCACTCGGTCGAGTTTGCCGACTACCGCAATTATGCGGCGGGGGACGATTTACGGTACCTCGACTGGAACCTGTTCGGTCGGTTGGACCGGTTGTTTCTGAAGCTGTACGAGGAGGAGCGGGAGTTGCCGGTGCGGGTGTTTCTCGATGCAAGCGAGTCGATGACGTTTGGCGAGCCGACCAAGTTCGACTTCGCCCGTCAAGTGGCGGCGGCGGTGAGCTACGTGGCCTTATGCGGCTTCGACCGGGTGACGGTCCTGGCGTTTCCGGACAACGCGGATGAGGCCGTGGCGCGGAGCGCGCTGCGGTCGGTGCGGGGACGGAAGTCGGCGCTGCGGCTGTTGGAGGACCTGAGCCGGTTGACGGCGCGGGGGCCGGCACAACTCAACGAGACGTTGCGCCGCGGGGCGCTCGAGGCGCGCGCGACGGGTTTGGCGGTGGTGCTGAGCGACTTTCTGGATCCAGCGGGCTACGAGGCGGGTTTGTCGGCCCTGGCTGGACGCGGATTCCAGGTCGATGTCGTGCAGGTGCTGGCGCCGGAGGAATTGGAGCCGACCACGTATGGCGACCTGCGGTTGGTGGACTCGGAGACGGGGAGGCAGCAGGAGGTGACCTTTGGGCGGTACCGGTTGGCGGCCTATCGGAAGACGGTGCAGGGTTTTTGCCAACGATTACGCGAGTACTGCGCGGCGCACGGCATGAATTACTTCCTGGCTAGCTCGGCGACTCAACTCGAGGCGCTCCTGCTGAAGCAACTGCGGGCGGCGGAGGTTCTGGGATGAACTTCCTCGCCCCGACCGCGCTCGCGTTTGCGGCCACGTTGCCTGTGGTGGTGCTGTTTTATCTGCTCAAGCGCAAGCGGGTGGTGAGGTTGGTCTCGAGCACGCTGCTGTGGCAGAAGTTCTTGGCCGAGACGCAGGCGAGCGCGCCGTTCCAGAAACTGCGGCATAATTGGCTGCTGATTCTCCAGCTTCTGTTGTTGATCCTGGTGATCCTGGCCCTGGCCCGGCCTTACTTCGCCGGCGAAGCGCGCGGCGGTCGACTGGTGGTGGCCATTCTCGACGCCTCCGCTTCGATGCAGAGCACGGACGAAACGCCCTCGCGCTTCGAGCAGGCACGGCGCCAGGCGCTCGCCTTGGTCGATAGCCTGCACGACAGCGATCAGATGGTGGTGTTGCTGGTGGCGGGCCATACGGAGGTCAAACAATCGCCGACTAGCAACAAGGCCGCCCTGCGCCGCGCCCTGCAGGGGTGCGCGGTGACCGACGCGCCCACGCGGTTGGTCGAGGCCCTCAAACTGGCCCAACCGCTGGTGAAGGACCGTGTGGGCGGCGAGATCCACCTCTACAGCGACGGCGCGACGCCGGACCTGACTGAGTTCGAGCATGAAGGACTGAACGTGGTGTTTCACCGGTTGGGACAGCGCGCCCAGAACGTTGGGATTGTGACGCTCGACGCGCGGTCGCACCCGGAGGATCCGGCGCGCCGCGCGATCTTCGCCGGGATTGCCAATGCGTCGTCGAACGCGGTCCAGGCCCAGGTCGAGCTGCTGCTGGATGGTCAGTTGGTGGACACGCGGGCACTGGCCCTCGGGCCACGGGAGGTGTCGCCGCAGGTGTTTGCGGCGGCGCAAGCCGCCGATGGGGTGTTCACCTTGCGATTGACGACGCCGGACGATATGGCGGCCGATAACGAGGCTTCGGTGATCAGTCTGCTGCCGCAACCGGCGCGCGTGCTCTTGGTCACCCGTGGGAATCGGTACCTCGAGAAGGCCCTGGGCGCCGCCCCCGGGGCGCAGGTCACGGTCATGAACGATCTGGTGGCGGAGCCCGTCGAGTACGATTTGACGGTGTTGGACGACGTGCTGCCCACGGTGTGGCCAGCCGCGGGGAACCTGCTGGCCATTCGCAGCGCCCAGACCAACTGGCTCGAGGGCGTGGGCAGTCTCGATGCGCCGCAGATTGTGGATTGGCGCAACACCCATCCCCTGTTGCGCTTCGTCAATTTCGACAATGTCCAAATCGCGCAAGCCTTGGCGGTCAAGCCTCCGGCTTGGGGGGTGTCGCTGGCGGATTCGCCGCAAGCGCCCCTGATTGTGGCGGGTGAACTGGGCCGCCAACGGGTAGTCTGGCTGGCCTTCGACATGCTCCAAAGCACGTGGCCGTTGCGGGTCTCCTTCCCGATCTTCATGGCTAACGTGGTGGATTGGCTCAACCCCGCGACGGCCAACGCCGCGCAGCTCCAGGTCCAGGCCGGGAGCCCCTTCCGGCTTAGCCTGAGCAGTCCCGTCACCAACGCGACCGTGCGCCTGCCCGACGGCCAGCAGCAGCCGGTGCGCATCGATGCGAGCGCGCGAGAGTTGGTCTTTGGCGATACTTCCCAGCGGGGACTCTACCAACTCGAGGCGGGCACCAACCGGCTCAGCTTTTGCGTGAACCTCCTCGAGGCCGCCGAGACCGATACCACCCCCAAGACTGAGTTGCGCTTCGGCAAGTACGCGCGCGTTCAGGCGACCGCGGTTCGCGAGGCGAACCTCGAGATCTGGCGGTGGATTGCCGCCTTGGGGCTGCTGCTGCTCCTCTTCGAGTGGTGGTACTACCACAAGCGGACGGCATGAAAGGAGCGCGGAGCAGGGAGCATAGGGCGCGTGTGCGTAGCGGCACTCTGGCGAGTGCCGCTGATCTCGGCCGCGGGGCATGGGATCGTGATCGTGGGCGAGGGGGCGAACGCCAGTGTGGTGCGACGCCAAGAGCGAGCGGTGCGAGGCTCCACTCGAGCACTGGACATGAATAACGAGCGGAAAGGGAAGAAAGACCGGTGCTGTTGGGACTGGCTCATCCACGGGAGCAGCTCTTCATGGCCGATCTTGCTGCTGGTTCTCGCCTGCGTTGGCGCGGTCGTTTGCGTGCCGCTGTTGGGCAAGCTCAAGAGCCGCGGTCAACGAGTGATCGTCTACTGTGCTCAAGACCAGGTTTATGCCGAACCGATTCTGGCCGAGTTCACCCGCGCGACCGGCATCCGCGTGCGGCCGGTATTCGACAGTGAAGCGGTCAAGACAGTGGGGTTGGCGAACCGGTTGCTGGCGGAGCGCGCCCGACCGCAATGCGACGTGTTCTGGGGCAACGAAGAGCTGCGCACGCGGCAACTCGCGGCGCAGGACGTGTTTCGTGCCACCAACGGCTGGGCGGCACTGGGGTATCGGAGCCGACGCATCGTCGTGAACACGAATTGCCTGCCCCTAGCCCAAGCGCCGCAGTCGCTGCGCGAACTCACCAACCGCACTTGGCAGGGGCGAGTGGCGCTGGCCTACCCCCTGTTCGGGACGACCGCCACCCATTTCCTCGCCCTGCGCCAGCATTGGGGCGAGCCGGCGTGGGAGATGTGGTGTCGGGCGCTGGTGGCCAATCGACCCTTCGTCGTGGACGGCAATTCGGTGGTGGCGCGGTTGGTAGCCCGCGGCGAGGCCTGGGTTGGGTTGACGGACTCTGACGACATCGTGGCGGTGCAACGGGAGCAGGCGCCGGTGGTCGCCCTCGCGCTGAGCGAGGAGGAATCTCTGCTGATCCCGAACACGGTGGGCGTGGTGCGTGGGGGGCCGCATCCGGAGGCGGCGCAGAGGTTATTCGAGTTTCTGCAGGCACCGGCGAACGTGGGACGGTTGGTCGAGGTGGGGGCACTCGAGGGAGTGGAGGTGGCGGCGATGTCGACACGGACGCTGGCGCCGGATTGGGCAGGCCTTTTGGCGCAGTTGGAGGTGGGAATGGACCGGTTGGGGCAGCTTTTCCTAAGATGAACTGGGCGTTGCTGCTGAACAGTCTTGTGGTCAGCGGTCTGGTGACGCTGCTGGCCGCCGGGCTTGGGCTGGTGGTTGCCGCAGCGGTGGCTGGCCTAAGCCCGGGCTGGCGCGGCCTGGTGCTGGGTATGGCGGCGGTAGCTTTGGCGATGCCGCCGTTCTTGGTCACGAACAGTTGGCTGAGCTGGTTAGGCCAGACCGGTTGGTTGCGCCGTTGGCTGCCTCTGAACCTCTATTCGCTGGGCGGCACCGTGTGGTT
>Ga0194111_10004905_pt1 | contig 15467 bp, 18 predicted proteins | sample TA2KigC300mmetaG_FD_146194 | JGI IMG/M metagenome (GOLD analysis project Ga0194111, IMG submission 146194) | Freshwater microbial communities from Lake Tanganyika, Tanzania - TA2015033 Kigoma Deep Cast 300m | ecosystem: Environmental > Aquatic > Freshwater > Lake | place: Tanzania: Lake... | reverse complement strand
AAACTTTCTCATGTTCCCAAAGCAAAGATTGAGGCCAATATCTATTTGATATTATTTCCCAAAACCTGGATCAGAGGCAAGGGAAATATTCCCTTGGGGGGCAGATAATATGGTTATACCTGCCCTTGATGCGCTCCTAATGATCATTTTGAAGGGTTTCGCTATGCAGATCATACCTTCAACTGTTTGATATTTTTGAGAAGTTTTGGTCATGGCAAGTTATCTACTCCTTGACGGGTCGGGAAAAAACCGTCATGATTCTTGAAAACTAATGGCTCTGTGGGGAGAATCAGTTAGGCAGCTTCAACCAGGTTGGAGGGCTTGTCATGTCAGAGGAAACCTATCCTGGCTGGTACAACTTAATTAAGGAAAAACATGGCAAATTTATTGAGGCTCTGGAGCAGCTAGGAGAAACGGTACGCAAAGAAGGGCCGCTGGATGAAAAGACTTCGCACCTCATCCAGTTGGCGGCCGCCGCGGCCATCCGCTCGGAAGGCGCAGTGCACAGCCACGTGCGTAGAGCGCTGAAAGCCGGCGCGACCCCTGCGGAAATCTATCATGCCGTCATCCTGCTCACCAGCACCATTGGCTTTCCCAATACTTCCGCGGCCATGAGCTGGATTTATACTGCCTTGGAGAAGAAACGGGTGGTGGGCTAAGGAGGATTCCGCCTTCCAATAATCAGAAAGGGCCCCAAAGGGCCGTATTAGTATTTTGGGATAAGCCGGGGGGGGAACCACGGTTGAGGGGCGACCGCTTTCTATTTTTCCTTTTGGAGGGCTTTACTCCCTCGGTCCATTTCACCTGACATTGGCGACGCTTGGGATTTATTTCCCTCTTTTTCCATCATACGGGACCGAACGGCCGCCGCCCCAAATCCCAAGGTGAGCGCCTGCCCCATCTTCTTGCACACCACCACGCAATCGCCGCAGTTGTTACACTCGGTCTCCCAAATATTCGCCAGAGTCTTGGGATTGAGGGCGAGGGAGCAGGCTTCCTGGCAGGGGTCATACCCTTTATGGCAGGTGCATTTCTCTTGGTGAAATCCCACCTGCAACCGGTAGGGGTCGGCAAGCTTGGCCACGGTCAAGAGAAAAGCCTGGGGACATATATAGCGGCACCAGAAACGGTTGCGGGCTAAAAATTCCGCCAGCAAAACCAGGAGAATAAGACCTATGGCCAGGGATACATGTTGCTGGAGAAACCACATCTGAAAAATGCGGGAGTACCAGCCCGGCATGGACAGGTGGCTCAGCACCGGCGAACCGAAGAAGAAGACTACCGCCAGCAACCCCAGGCTGAAGATGCCCGCCTTTAGCGGGAAACCATTGCTTCGGGTTTTCCAGCCCTCGTACTTTTGGGGCAATACGCGCTGGCCCAGTTCAAACATCCATTCGGACAGCAGGCCGAAAGGACAGACCCAGGAACAGAACACCGCGCCGAGGCCCAGGGCCAGCACCAGGGCAATCGCGGCGCCGATCCAGAGGTCGCGGGGCCAGACCCAGCCCGTCACGGTTACCTGCAGCGCGGCCAGTGGGTCGGCCAGGGGCACCCCGGCAGCTGAAAAAGACAGGAAATTCCCATAGACTTTATCGATGCGCCAGCGGTTTAAGATAGGGATGGCCACGAAGGCGGCGGCCACCCCGATCTGTACGGTCCGCCGGGTGAATTTCAGAGATGGTTTGGTCATGTGGTAAACCAGGCTGGAATGGTGGTGATGCATCGCTTGGGACAGACGTACTCGCAGACGCCGCAGCCCACGCAATGCTCGGTGATAACGGGATATATCCCGCTGGTATGGATGACGGCCCTGCCTTTCAACGGGCAGAGTTCGAAACAGACCCGGCAGATGACGTCTTCCGCATAGACAAAACACAAGCTTCGGTCGAGATCGGCCTTCCCCATCTTGACGTCTTGCATGGGGACCGGCCGGAGGGCTTCCGACGGGCACACTTCGGGACAGCGCATGCAAAGATAGCACGGGACGGACCGGGGATAAATCAGGGGGGTGCCGGAGCGGGTCAGGGAAAAGCCGGTCCCCAGGACGATGGAGTCATAGGGGCACACCTGGGCGCACTGCCCGCACTGAATGCAGCGAGCCAGAAAGTCCTTTTCCGCACCGGCGCCGGGGGGTCTTAAAAATCTAATCCGGAACACCGGGCAACTCGTCCTCCACCGTCAGGTAGGCCGTGTATGTGGTCAAAACTCCCGGCAGTCGGTTGATTCTCTCCACCACTTGCTCCAACTGTCCCGAGGGGGCCTCCGCGACCACCACGATATATTGTTCTTTATGGATGCCATAAGTGGAGAGCTCCGGCAGTTCCTTAAGCCGGGCCTCCACCCCTGGTAAATCTTCCTTGCCCGCCTGCACCAATAGTCCGGCAATGGCCATAGTTAAGCCTTGGCGGCCTTGCTGACCTTCACCGCGCAGATTTTGAATTCAGGCTGTTTGGAAATGGGGTCCACCGCATTTATCGTCAATTTGTTGATGAGGAGCTTGGGGTCAAACCAGGGGACAAAAACCAAGCCCGGACGGCACACTTCGCCCACCCTGGCTTCAAACACCATCTTGTCCCGCCTGGTCTCCAGCTGCACGTGGTCGCCCGTCTGGATGCCCAGTTTTTTGGCGTCCTTGTCATTGATTTCCACGAAGGCCTTGGGATAGGAGCGCTGGATTTCCGGAACTTTCCCGGTCATGGTGGAGGTGTGCCATTGATCCAGGACCCGGCCGGTGGTCAGGACAAAGGAGTACTCCGAATCCGGACCTTCAGCGCAGCCTACGTAGGGGCGGAACCAGATAACCGCTTTGCCGTCGGGCCTCCCGTAAAAGAAATACTTGGTGGGATGATCCGGGGGCACCAGCGGGTCTTCACCCCGCACGTACCTGATGTTGGTGCCCGGATGGTCCTCGCTGGGACAGGGCCATTTGAGGCCTGACTCTTTGCGCAGCCGCTCCCGGGTGATGCCCCAGAAATTGTAGACAGTGGGTTTGGCCACGGCGCGCCATTCATCCCAGATATCCGCGGCATTGTTATACGGCACCAGTTTGGGATCCACTCCCATCCGTTTGGCCAGGTCCACCAGGATATTCACCGATGGCCGGCACTGGCCGGGCGGCTCAATGGCCTTTTCGATGAGGGCGTAACGCCGCTCGGAGCAGCCGTAAACCCCATCCCGTTCGCACCAAAAAGCCGGGGCCAGCACCACGTCGGCGAATTGCACGGTTTCGGCGTCCTGAAAGACTTCGATAAGGCAGATAAATTTGTCTTTCCGGGCCATGGCTTCCCGGTAGCGGTTGACGTCTGGGAGCGACTGGGCCGGGTTGGTGCACAGGATCAGCATAGCCTTGATTTTGCCCTCTTTCAGGGCCTCGAACAGGGCTATAGTGGGCAGACCCGGTTCGGGATTGAGAGAATCCTCCGGCAGGCCCCACAGTTTTTCCATTTGGTTGCGATGTTCCTTGTTGGCGATGAGCCGCCCCGCCGGCAACATGTGCGACAGACCGCCCGCGTCCCTCACGCCCCCGCAGGCGTTAGGCTGGCCCGTCAGGGAAAAGGTGGTGGCCCCTGGCCTACCGATTTGGCCGGTCAGCAGGTGCAGGTTGTGGATCAGGTTATTGGCCCATACCCCCTGGATCCGCTGGTTGATGCCCATGCACCACATGGACATGGTGGCGGAAGATTGGGCGAAAATCTTTGCCACCTCTTTAATGGTTTTGGCCGGAATGCCGGTGATCTTTTCCGCCTTTTCCGGGGCGTAATCCTCCAGGAACTTCTTGTAATCTTCGAAAGTCTGCGGTTTGCCTTCCTTGTCCATAAAGGCGCAATAGGCGCCGTGGAAGCGCGGGTTATCCATTTCCTCCTTGATAATGACGTAGGCCATACTGTTCAACAGGGCCAGATCGGTGCCGGGTATGAAGGAGATATGGATATCGGCGATGCGGGTGGTGTTGGTGACCCGGGGGTCCACCACGATGATCTTGGTGGCGGGGTTGGCCTCTTTCCGGGCGGCGATGCGGCGGAACAGGATGGGATGGCACTCAGAGGTGTTGGAGCCGATGATGAAGAAACAGCTGGCGTTATCGATGTCGTCATAGCTGCCCATGGGCTCGTCTTTGCCGAAGGTGGTGACATAGCCGCCCACCGCGGAAGCCATGCACAGCCGGGGATTGCCGTCCACGTTGTTGCACTTGAGGCCAGCTTTGAAGATCTTGCTGGCCAGGTAGGTTTCTTCGGTCAGGGCCTGGCCCGAACCATAGTAGGCCACGGACTTGGGGCCGTGCTGGGCGATGGCTTCTTTGAACTTGGAGGCCACCAGGTTTAGGGCCTCATCCCAGGAGGCCGGCGTCAGCTTGCCGTTTTTACGGATGAGGGGCTGGGTGATGCGCTCCTTGGCATAGATAACCGAGGTCATCAGGGCCCCTTTCAGACAGAGAAAGCCGGCGTTGTGGTTCTTGGGGTCGCCCTTGACGGTCACCACCTTGCCGCCCTTGACCCCCACCATGACACCGCAGCCGGTGCCGCAGTAACGGCAGACTCCTTTAACCCAGCGATCCGGCTCCCCCTCGCCCTTGGCGGCCCAAGCCGCCACCGGACAGCCGATGGCCATGAGGGCGGCGCCGGCCGCAGACATTTTCAAAAACTCCCGACGGGTGATCTCCATCTGTTTTTCCTCCACGAGGGACAAAAAGTGTGAGTGTAACCTGTTCTAATCAATAGTTTTCTTGGCCACCGGCTTCACATAGGCCCGGTGATGGATGGAATTCTGGTGGAAGGGATGACAGGAGACGCAGTTAGGTTCCAGACCATAATTGTTAACCATGTTCGTTACACTGGAATCATGACATTTACGGCAAATGCCCACGTCAGGATTGAGGGCAAAAACCACCTCTCCCTTACCATCCGGCTGCCCGTGACAGACAAAACATTTGACCAGTTGCACGCCATGCTTGCTCTCATACCAGTCCTGGGCCGCCTTCGGGGTAGCCTTGACATGACAGCCATAACAGTCGCCGGCGATTTCAGGAGCCTCCAGGTGCTTCACCGCCTCGCATCTGGTCCTGGGAAAAGCAAGATTGAAGCAGACTATAAAGATGACGGCCAGGACCACCACCGCGGCCGGGGCGATGATCACCCATTTCCCCCAACGATTTCTCAACCGGGAAAACCAGTCAAATTGTATCACTTCTTCTCCTTTTCCAGGGGAAGTCTTTCCGCAAATTTGGCATTGACCAGGTAGCGGCGGTCAAATTCGGGGAGATGGGCCAGATTTTGGTGACAGCCGGCGCAACCATGTTTGGTAGTGCCGTTCTTTCCCAGGTAGGCGTCATGACAGAGCTTGCCGATTTCGGAGAGGGGCTGCCCTTTGACATCCTTATTAAGGTCCTCATGACAGGCTAAGCAGTTCTCATCCATTATAAAACGGCGGGCCACTTCTTGCATATTCCTGCGGTTCATCCGCTCCGGGTCGCCCAAATAGTGGATAATCAGGTCCTTCATCCCCAGAAAGGACTTGACTGCCAAATACTTGGGGCCGACGGTAGGGGGAATGTGACACTGGGCGCATTGGATCGGCTTTTTGTCTTTGTCCAGGGCGTGGCTGGACTTCTCCAGTTCGTTCTGGTGAGTCTGCAAGTAGTGACACGACAGGCAATATTCGTTTTTTGAGGTCCGGGCCATATTCCACGGGATGAGCAAGAAAATAACTATGCCTCCCACGAGAAAGTAAAGCCAGATAAATTTGGAGAATAGTTTTTTTATACTCGGCTCAGCCATGTCATGATCCTCTTACCTTCTGAAGGAAGGGAAGACCCAGCCCCGGGTGCATGTCTTAAGCGGTCATTCAAGGCAGACCACCAACTTGGTGTCCATCCTCATTGGGCGCACACTAGTTACGTCCCTTACGGAAATGGTATAGAAACTTATTTCCCAAAGGGGCACTTAGGAAACGTGCAAGCCTTGCATTCCAGGCAAAAGGCCCCATTGGCCATCCGAGCCAGGTCATGCCGGGTGATGGGCAAACCAGCCAACAACCGGGGCAAAAGGAGATCAAAGCTGGTGGTCTTAAAGTACAGGGCGCAGGCCGGGACTCCCATGACCTGCACCGGGCCGATGCGGGCCAACAGGGTCATGGCCCCCGGCAGGATGGGAGCGCCGTAAAGGATGTCCGTGGCCCCGGCCTCCAGCAGTCCCTGACGGGTGAGATCGTCTGGGTCCACGGACAGACCGGCGGTAGTTATTAGAAGATCGATCCCCTGGGCCAAAAGCTCCCGGACCCCCCGGTGGATATCCTGCCGGCTGTCCGGCACGATCAGAGACTTGACCACCCGGCAGCCCAGCCTCTCCACCTTGGTGGTAATGATGGGGATAAATTTGTCCTCCACCAGTCCCATGAAGACCTCGGTGCCGGTGACCAGGATTCCTACCCGAGCGGCCAGCAAGGGCAGCACCTGGAACAGGGGGCCGTCGCTCAAGATGGTCATGGCGCGCTCAAAGTCGGCCCGGGGGAGAAACAGGGGGATGGACCGGGTGCCCGCCAAGGGTCGCCCCTGGGCCAGCATGGAAAAATTCTGGCGACAGGCGCACATCACCCCCGGCACCAGGTTGAAAATTTCCAGGCGTTCTTCATCTACCACCAGGAGTCCATCCCGGGTTGCCAGCAGATTCACCTTACCTTCCCGAGGGGGAGTAGAAAAGGTTACGCCTTCACCGGCCATGGCCCGGGCGAAGGCCAGGGCCGCTTCATCTTCGTGGACCCATTCCGGCCCCGCTTGATTTTCCTCCAGGACATAGAGGTTCTGGCGGCCCATCTTGTGCAGGCGGCAGAGATCCCCCACGTCGATTACCTGGCCCCTTTCAAAAGCCGCCCCTTTACTGACGCCGGGGATGATCTGGGTCATATCGTGCAGCGCGGTGCGGCCCACCGCCTGCTCCACCGGCACCAGGCGGAGGGCGGGGCCCTCCATCCCGGCCTCCGCCGGCGGGTCATTGGTCAGGTAAGGGGCCTCGCCCCGGCAGGCCCGGCAGATCCCCCCATCCTGGGCCGGATAGGCCTCCCGGCAGAGAGGGCAGATGATTATCCGGCCCCGTTTGCGCGGTTGGAGAAAATGGGGGCGCATTTTCACTTTCTGCCAGTTCAAGACCGCCGGTCCGGCTTCTTTGATTTGATCCAGGAGTAATTGGGTGTCCTGCTCTTTTTTGGGCTTGAGTTTGAGATACCAATCTTTGATGGCCGACCAGTCTTCCACCTTAAACGGGTCCAGGTAGACCCGCACTCCTTCTCCCGTGTACTTGTCATAAAGGATGAGGGCGAAGCGGTCCAGGTTTACCACCTTGAGCCAGCCGTTGCCCAAGGTGCAGGGGGTGAGGAGCTGTACCGCATCGGGGAGACAATGCCGGGTCTCGCACACCGCGTCAAACAGGACCTCCAAAGGCAGGTGCCGCCGGGCCAAATCCACCATGATTCCCCCGAGAACTACCCCGGGGGCGGCATAGCCATGGAAGGACTTAACTATCTGCAGAAATTCGTCAAAGGAGTGGGGGCCAATCATTATTAACCCAAGGCTTCCCTGAGGGCTTGGCGCCGCCTGACAGAGATGGAATGACGATTCAGATGGCAAATAGGGGACAGACGGCATTTCCCCCATGGTAAAATCGAAGAAAATACCCTCGGACCACCTTAACCATTCATTAACCCATTAAACCTGGATCTATCGGGATTTCAGCTTCTTGCCTTCCCCCCAGGCCTGACCGGCATATTCCCCCACGGTCCAATACTGGTTGTCCGGCATGGTCAAGACCAGGGGTTTCATTTTGCGGATGTCGGGCTTGCCGTCCGTAAGAAATCTTTCCTCGGTGTAGGCCCCCACAATCTCCCCAATAAACAACAGATTTACCGGGTATTCATGCACCTCTACAAGCTTGCACTCCAGGCACAAGGGACATTGCTTGATCATGGGGGCAGTCGTAAGTTCTCCGTAAAAAACCTCGAAGAGGCCCGACTTGTCGGTTTTGCGGCCGGAAACCAGCCCGCAGTAATCGGTAGCCGCCATCATCTCGAGGCTGGGGAAACCTATACTGAAGGAGCGGTTTTCCCGAATCCCGATGGGGGTATAGTGCGCTTTGTTTATGGCCACCGCCACCATGGGAGGCTTAAAGTTGGCCCTGGTCAACCAGGCTGCGGTCATGAAATTGACCTTGCCCTCCACCAGAGCTCCTACCAGAGCCACCGGCATGGGATAGATAAAGGCGTCGCCAATGTTGATCTTTTCCATGCAGTGCAGTTTCTCCCCTATTATTATTCTTGTTTCAATCGGCTCGCACTGGGGCGGGGTCTAACCCCGCCCCTCGTTGAGGATAAATTGTTCTACTTCTTCGGAGCCGTGGGGGGTGCCGCTGGAGCTGCCGGAGCTTTGGGAGTTGCCGGGGCCGCCGGAGTCGGCGCCGCCGCGGCGATGCCCAGGGAGGCCGCGGGGGTCAGCTTCTCCTGCAGGCCGAAGGGATCCTTGAGCTCCTGCTCAGCCTTGAAGTTCAAGGGCTTTATGCCCCGCTTGTTCAGGTACTTGGCCAGCTCCAGGTTGACGTTGGCCGGCACCTCCACCCCCGCCTTAGTGAGGGCCTGGCGCAGCAGAGCCTCGGCCTTGCCGGCCATGGCCAGGGCGTCTCCTAAAATGCGCCCCCCCTCACTGGGGTTGTGGAAGCCCACCGAGTTCTCGGCGTTGATGTAATTGACCCGGTAAAAGGCTTCCAGGTACAGGTCCTTGGCCTGGTCATAGAGCTTCTGGTCGATCTGCTTGCCGTCCTTCTGGGCCTGGTGCACCATCTCGATGAGCTTGGCCGCCACGGAGGTGGCATAGCCGGAGCGGAACATCAGGGACACGGTGCGGTCCTGGATGACGGTGACCTGGTTCTTCAGCCACTCCGGACTCTCGGTGTGGCACTGCTGGCAGGCCTTCATGTCGGTCTTGAGGGGGCTGGTGACGTCGTGGTCCGAGATCTTGTTGGCCCCCACCTTAATGTAGGGCATGTGGCAGTCGGCGCAGGCCACTCCGGCGTTCCAGTGGGTGCTGTTCCGGGTGTAGAACTCATACTCCGGGTGGCGGATGTAGGCCACGGGGTAGCCGGTGACGGCTTGTTTCCACTCATTGTGGCCCAACTCCGTCTTGATGACGCTCGGGTCCTTGCGCATGACCTTGATGATGTTCTCCACCGAGATGTCCCCGGGCTTGCTCCCCTGCCAGGGGAAGAACAGGCCCACCGGCTTCATGTTCTGGTCCCGGGGGATGATGTAGGTGACGTGGCACTGGCCGCAGGTGGCGGAGCGCAGTTCCTGGCGGGTCATCTTGGCCGGGTCCTGGCCGATGAACTTGAAGGACTCCAGGGCCGCGGGGTGGTAGAGCCGGAGCCCCATGGTCTTGTTGTCGTGGCACTCGATGCAGGCCACCCCCAGTTCCTGGAATTCCTTGGGGATCTTGGCGTGGGCGTCGATGTACTTCATCTTGAAGTACTCGGGCCCCAACTGCTTCTCCAGCACCGCGGCATAGGGGGACTTGCAGGAAAGGCAGACGCCGCCGGCCGCGGTGCGGGAGGGGTCGATCTCCAACTGGTCGGTGACCATGTAGTGGTGGCCCCGGGACTCGTTGTATTCGATGCCGAAGCCCCAGCCGTGATAAAGGAGGGCCAGGTAGGGGTACTCGCTCAACTTGTCGTAGATGACCAGGTCCTTGTCATAGCCCTTCTTGTACTTGCTCTTCCCCGCGGGCTTGGGGTCCTTGGTCATCTTCCACCGGTCGTACTCCAGGGGATAGACCTGGCCCCACTTGGCGGGGTCGATCTCGCCGTCGGCGATGGTGCCGGTCCTCACCGGCTCAGGTTTCTGGGGAGCACAGGTCAAAAACAAGAGCATGCCTCCCAGCACCACGGCCACCCCCAACATCATGAGCTTTCTGTTGGCGTTCATATCCAGTCCCTTCCTTGCCTCAAGATTACGGGAGAGTGGCCATGGCGCCGGTCTGTTTGTGTCCCAGGCGGCGGTGGCACTCCCAACAGTTGCGGTCCTCGTTGACCCGGGCCATGGTCTCGGTATGGCACCTCAGGCAGTTTTCTTTGAGCACCCTGGCGCCCCGGGAAGACAGACGAAGGTCCTCGTCCACCCGGCCGGTGTAGAAGGACAGAAATTCCTTACCCCCGTCCAGGGCCTTCCACAAGGCGTGGTTGAAGGCCGTGTCGTTGGGCAGGTGGCAGTCCACGCATGTTATGCGCCGGTGGGCGCCGGCGTGGAACCAGGCCTCATACCGGGACTCCATGACGTGGCAACTGCCGCAGTATTCCGGACTCTCGGACCTGGCGTACAGCCGGGGAGGACCAAAGGCGATAAACGCCCCCAGGGCCGCGGCGATCAGCAAAAAAACCAGCAGATAAACTAAAGTCATTCTGGCTGAGATCATAGACCCCGCATCCTGTCTCCTATTTTGCCCCTGCAGGCCTGCTCGACGAATTGGGGATGTCTAAGGCCAAACCAAATCACTTTTATGGGTGCTATTTCCGTGCCAATTTTGAAGATGGTTTTCCCAACAGATAAGCTGCTAATGAAAGGAGCAATTTAGGAATAGAGTGGAGGGGGGTAAATTCTGATTATGTATTTATGAAACAGATGAGGAATTGGCTGATTAATTAATTTATTATTATTACAGGATAATAAATGTCTCATTAATATATTGAGACAATTTTGCCTTATGAGACATTAAAAAGCGGTAAAGCGTCGCCCGGGCTATCCCTAAGGTTCTGGCCGCCTTGACTTTGTTGCCCCCTGATCTTTTCAAGGCCACTTGGACTGCCTCGAGATTCAGCTTCCGGGGTGCTCCGCGCTGGGAAGTGCTGCTCCGCAATTCTTGCGGCAGGTCCTCCGGCCCGGCCGCCCGCCCTCTGCCCTTGGCCAGAGCATGATACGCTGCATGTTGCAATTCTCGCACATTTCCCGGCCAGGAGTATCTCATCATTACCTCCAGGGCCGCGTTAGAAAAACGGGCGACTTTTTGTCCCTGTTTCCTGGCCTGTTCCTGGAAATACTCCAGGAGGAGGGGGATATCATCCTTCCGCTCCCGGAGCGGCGGCAGATGGATGGGCACCACCTTAATGCGGTAAAAAAGGTCCTCCCGGAAATTCTTTTTCTCAATTTCCCTTTTCAAATTTCGGTGGGTGGCGCTGATGACCCTGACGTCCACCGCCGTGGTCTTCTCGCTTCCCACCCGTTCAAAGGTGCCGTTCTCCAGCACCCGGAGCAGTTTTACCTGGACGTTTTTGCTAAATTCCGCCACTTCATCAAGAAATATGGTTCCCTTTTGGGCCAGCTCAAAGCGCCCCTTCTTATCCCGGATGGCACCGGAAAAAGCTCCTTTGACGTGCCCAAAGAGTTCGCTCTCCACCACTCCTTCGGGAAGGGCTCCGCAGTTGACGGCAATGAAGGGGCCCTTGCTGCGCTTGCTCATATTGTGAATGGCGGCGGCCACCAGTTCTTTACCGGTTCCAGTCTCGCCGGTGATGAGCACCGGGTAGTGATTTTCCGCCGCGGCCTGGATCTGCCGGAAAACCTGGATCATTTTGGGGTTTCGTCCCACCAGGCCGCCGAACTGGGGGAATTCTTCCGGCCAGAGCTTAAACCCCACCATGCTGGTTATGTCTCGGATAATGGCGAGAATCCCGACGACCCGGCCCAGCTCATCGGTCATCCCCACCACCGATATCTCAACCTGCTTCGGTTCCCCTTGTTTGGTAACAATATTAAGGGGATAGCACTGATTAGCCAGAGAATCCGGCACCCCTCCGAAAAAGGAGCATTGCTTGCCGCAAAGGGCACCGCCAAAGGCTTCATGGCAGTCCCGGCCGATGACCTCATCCTTGGCATAGCCGGTGATTTCTTCCGCCACCCGGTTGAAATAAATGATCCTCCTCTCTCTATCGTGGCCGATGATTCCTTCCTGGAGATGGTCAAGAATGTGCTCCAGGTTCTTCTTGTCCGCCACCAATTTCTCTTGCAACTGATTACTCATCTAGGGAATCCCCAAACAATAATATATCCCATCCACCAGGAACATCAACCATAGTTTGCAAAGGCTGGGCAGAGGTCCCTTGGCCATTCCCCCTAAGTTTGTAGGTGCACTGGGACGAATAAATTTAACGGGCCAAAGTGATTGGATGCCAAGCCAGATGCATATTCAGCGTTGGCAGCAAGTTGGTAACGATAGACCGTTTCTTGACCTCCCCAAGGCTGGAAGTTATGATATCTGCCCTCTATCCACACCTAACCACCCGGGGGTTGGTGCGCTGATATTCACATCATAGCTGCATTTCAAAGACTTTCCTGTCGAACCTCATCCTTGTAAGTCCCCGACAGACATCTTGCCCCTGCTGTCAGAGGTATCAAATGCTTTTTTATATGTTTTCCGGACAGGGCATATAAGCTAGGGGGAGGGAGTCCCGGTCCTGGGGTTTGGGGTTATGACCTTTTCCAATATCTGGACGCCGCTTGCCCTAGGGCTGGTCGCTCTTGCCCTTGAGGGCCACTATATCTTTGAAACTGGCCCACGGTGGGATGGTGACCGGCGGGGTGAAGTCGTCCGAATCACTGTACTTGTCAGAGATATATTTGATGAACAGCATGACCAGGACGTAATCCTTGTACTGGCTGGCATCCATGCCGCCGCGCAGTTCATCACAGGAGGCCCAGAGGAAGGAGTAGAGATCAGATTTTTTAATGGCCATGTATGTTCTTTGGAGAGGCGACAAATTTCATTTTGTAATTTTTTATCGAGGAAGTACAGTTAAATATAACGCTGTCCAGCATTATCCAACAGGTAGCATGATTGAGGGAGGAAAAGATGGCCCGACACTACTCTACCAAGGATTTCTTCCGTCAGATGCCGAATGTCCTTCTTGCCCGATACTTTCAAGGTAAGGGCTTGTTTGGCGATCTTGATTTCGCAACCATGAAGGAGGGTAACCCGGATGAGTTATTTAGCGCCTGGCTTGCATTGGCGGACAGCCAGCGCCATGAGATGGATGTAGAGTTCCACGAAATCTTCGAGATGAGTTGCGAAAAGGGCTTCCGGGCAATCATTGACGAGGCGGGCTGGCAGTTGCGGGAAAATCAGGACGACCTCACATCTATTATTGAAACATTATCGGCGCTGCCCAACCACTACGAGCGGGCAATGATCACCTTCATGGATCACAATGCTTTTTGGCGAGGAGCGACCCGCTTTTACCATGCAGATACGCTTCCCTACTGGCGCAAGCGTAAGAACATGTCAAATCGACCGGCTGCGGTGGACAAGGCCAGCCTTCAGCAGCTTGCAGGCTTAATCCGAAATTACTTTCATCGCGTCGAGGGCCGGGGCAAAAACTGCGTTGTGGAGCCTTTTCGCCGGGGCGAGTTGGACTACTTCTTCGCTTACCCTGAAGACTATTCACAACATAGCATTGAGTGAATGAATGGGGAGTTTGACCGTCGTCCGCACAATCCTGCCTTCGAAGTCATTTATGTCTATTCACAAAAGGAAGGCTCGCTAGACTTGCACTTTCGAGGCTCCTACAAGGCCATCGAACCACTCCAGGGGATGTTCGCCCAGGCGATACTCAAGCTCGACGGACTACCGCCCGACCCAAAGGACGAGCGCGTGTATGACCTGAACCCACTCCTCCAGAAGGGTTTTAATTTCATTTACGACGCTGGAAGTGGTATCGAGAGAGTAAGGGTAAAGAAACTACGCCTCTCTTCGCGGATAAAGAGGGGCGACCGAATTACCCTTGAAGCCGATTCATCCGATAATCCCGAAGCCGTCTACGATTTACTCGACCAGATCAGAACATCCTTGCACCTAAGCATGTACAGCCCCACCCAGGTGGAGCTAGCCGCCTCGGTGGTGGTGGATATGGACAAGCCCGCGAAAACGGTGGCCATCCGCATTACCTATCCCAACTCCTGCTCGCTCAGGTACGACGAGCTCGGCCTTAGGCTTCGCGCCATGCTGGAAGCCTCAGGGATCGAACCCAAGGAGCCGGCCAAAAACGCCGGGGCTGAAGCATGAAGCCGGTGGATACCCTAATCGAGCTATTGGACCGCGTAGGGGCTAACCTAGGAGCTCCTGTTCTCGTCAATGACGACGACTTACACCAATGGCCGTCTGAAGCGGTTAAGGCTATGCAATCACAAAGGCTGGTTACCAAGGCACGCCCAGCTTCCAGCGCTATCTGCCATGGGTGCGAGCAACAGTGTGTGATGCCGGTGCATACCCCACTCGCTGCAGCAGGCAGTAAGGCATCTTTTATCGTTTGCGACAAACGCAGTGATATCAACAGAGTGCCGGTTTCTGCCAGTCGGTTGATCCAATGGCAGTGCAACGCTGAGTTGGTGTGCGGATTTATTGCGGCCAGGCTGGGATTGCGCCGTACCGGCAGGCAAACGGCCAACGCCGATTTGTGGGAAATCGGTTTCGCTAGCGGTAACAAGCGCCGCCAGATGCTCTGCCTGGAAGCCGATGGCGGATTGACCCTGGTAGTTGGCGGCAACAAGGTACCGTTGGCTGAGTTGATTATATTTTGCGACGGGCAATACTCGCTTGACGGAGCCATAATCCGCCGGATGGTGGATGCTGCGACCACGGCCGATAGCCGTTACACGCCAAGCCAGGTCAAACGCGAGGCTCGCAAACTGAAGACTCAGGCACTGCACGCAAGCTGGCAGAAAAAATATCGTGAGCTGAAACGCAGTAAACCCGGCCGACCAGATACCTGGTATGCACAGCAGATTGCAAAAATGGAAATTGCCCAGAATCGCAATCCCGAGACCATCCGTAAAAACATGAAGAAGTGAAAAAGCTGGGCGGAATTTTTTCGCACAATCCGCCCGCTCGCTACCCCTTTATTTTCCTGCCCTCTATCTCATCCCCTTACCATTGTTCCATCCAAAATTATCCATCAGATAACCACCTAACCATACGATTTCGCTAATAATGCTGTGCAGGTGCCTGGCATTGCATAGGCATTGCATCGCCCAAATCGCCAGAAGACGCTTCATTCAACAATCCACTAGAGCTTTAGGAGGTTTAAAGATGAAGCGTACCATACTGAGAATTCCGGCCGTTAAGTTTAAATCAGGACTTTCTCGCTCCACCATCTATCAGCGCATTGCGGAGGGACTATGGACAAAACCGGTGAGCCTTGGGGCGCGGGCGGTGGCCATCTGGAAGAATAAGGCGGAACGACTGATCGCCCAGGTCCAACCCAAAGCCTACCAGGAAGCGGCTAAATACCTTCGTAAAGCAGGGTTGGTCATGTCCAAACAAAATAACCAGGCGGAATGGGATCAATACCTGGGGAGCCTGAGGGAAACGCACGCCCGCAAACGCCGTTTGCTGGAGGTCCTGGATGGCTTGGACGAAAAGCCAATCATGAAAAAGGGACGCTGAAAAT
>Ga0194111_10004903_pt1 | contig 15468 bp, 13 predicted proteins | sample TA2KigC300mmetaG_FD_146194 | JGI IMG/M metagenome (GOLD analysis project Ga0194111, IMG submission 146194) | Freshwater microbial communities from Lake Tanganyika, Tanzania - TA2015033 Kigoma Deep Cast 300m | ecosystem: Environmental > Aquatic > Freshwater > Lake | place: Tanzania: Lake... | reverse complement strand
TAGGTGATCGGCCCGGACGAAGACCGCGTCAACCGGCTGGAAATCGAGAACGAGGACGCGGCCATCAACCTGATGGCGCTCTACCAGCCCGAGGCTTCGAACCTGCGCGCCATTGCCATGATCATCAAGATCAACAACGACCTTGAGCGGCTTGGCGACCATGCGGTCAACATCGCTGAGGCGGCCCAGTTCCTGATGACGCGGCCTGCGGTGAAGCCGCTGGTCGACATCCCGAAGATGGCCGACTACGCCATCGCCATGCTCAAGGACTCGCTCGACGCCTTCACGCGCACTGATGCCGAACTGGCACGTTCGGTCTGTGGCCGCGACAACATCGTCGACGAGCTGAACGACACGGTGAAGACCGATCTCGCCCGGGTCATGAGCGCCGACGCCGCGACCATCGAGCGGGCCCTCAAACTGATGATGGTGTCGCTGAACCTCGAACGGATCGCCGACCTTGCCACCAACATAGCCGAGGACACCATCTACATCGCGACCGGACAAGTGATTAAGCACCACTGCAAGAACGAGGCACAGAACCCCGACCATTGAGTCGTCTGATAGCGGTCGTAGACGACGAGCCGGATATCCGTGACCTGGTTGCTCTCCATCTAAAGGGGGCCGGCTTCAGCGTCCGCGCCTTCCCCGACGCCACGCAGTTCCAGAAGTCGCTCGCCGGCAGCCTGCCGGACTTGGTCATCCTTGACCTGATGCTGCCCGATGCCGACGGAATCGATGTCTGCAAGGACATGAAACGCGGCGCCCGTACTACCGACATTCCCATCGTCATGCTGACAGCACGGGGCGACGAACTCGACCGTGTGCTGGGCCTGGAAATCGGCGCCGACGACTACATCACCAAGCCGTTCTCGCCCAAAGAGCTGGTCGCCCGCGTGAAAGCCGTTCTCCGCCGCCGCGACAAGGGCGGCCGGCAGGCTACGGTTGAGCTGACCGAAGGCGTAGTCATGGACCCGAACCGCTACGAAGTCTCGGTTAACGGCCGGAAGCTGGAGCTGACGACTACCGAGTTCAAGCTCCTCGCAATCCTGGCGGAGCGCCGCGGCTGGGTTTTCTCCCGCGACGAGATCTTGGGCCGCCTGTGGGGTGACGAGAAGGCGGTTATCGACCGCACGATTGACGTCCACGTGACGAACCTGCGAAGGAAGCTGGGGAAGGCGGGCCGGCTCATCGAGAACGTACGCGGCGTCGGCTACAAGCTTACCGACTGAACAGGAATCAAGGAATCGAGGATTCAAGGAACCCAGTGAACGGATTGCCCGAGTCAGGCTCTCACATGAATCCTGGAATCCTGGGATCCTCGTATCCTCTGCCCCGTCTTTGAAGCGCTACATCCTGCTGCGGTTGCTCGCCCTCCAGCTGGCGATAGTCATTGTGCTGCTCGTCGCAGGCCTGGCCGCGCGCGGCACGCGGCACAACACGATCCTCTGGGTCACAGCCGCGGTTGTCACGGTGGCCACCGGCGCGGTGTCATATCTGGTCGCCCGCAGCACGGTGCGGCCGCTTCGTGACCTGACTGCGGCGTTTCGCCGGCTGAGTGCCGGCGACTTCGACGTCCGCGTGCTTCCCGCCAAGCGTGGCCGGCTGCGCGAACTTGGCGATGACTTCAACCAGATGGTATTCAGGACCAAGACGCTGGTAGACGAACTGCGCCAGCAGCGCGAGGCTCTGGACGCAATCGTTGCGTCGATCCAAGAAGGCCTGGCCGTGGTGGACGGGCAGGGCCGAATCGTCCTTGCCAACGCCAGCTTCCGCCGCCTGGCTGGTGAATCCAAGATCGAAGGCCGCTACTACTGGGAGATAATCCGCGAGCCGGATTTCGTCGAACTCGTTCGCTCAGTGACGGCCGGGGCCCCGTTGGCTACCCGACAGATCGAGATCGCCGACCGTATCTACGCCTGCAGCGCTAACTACCTCGCGACCGCGCAACAGGTCGTTCTGACCCTCCACGACGACACCGAGGTCGCGCGGGCCGCGCAGATGAAGAAGGACTTCGTCCAGAACGTTTCCCACGAACTCCGAACGCCGCTCACCGCCATCAAGGGCTTCGCCGAGACCATGGAAGCGACCATTGACAACGGCAGCCGGCCGTACCTCGAGACCATCATCCGCAACACTGACCGGCTCGTCAGTCTCGTGCAGGACCTGCTCACGCTCTCTGAACTGGAGGAACGCGGAGCCGGGCTCCAACTTGAGGACGTCGATCTGCGGGCCATCGCCGCGCAGATGCTTCCGCTCTTCGACAAGGCGGCAAAAGACAAAGGACTCGAACTGAAGCTCTCGTTGTCCGGGGACGGTGTCCCGCTCCGCGCCGACCGGTTCAAGCTTGAGCAGGTCTTCATCAACCTGCTCGACAACGCGGTCAAGTACACCGACAAAGGAGAGGTCGAACTCGCCATCAGTCGTGAGGACGGCAAGATCGTTATCGAGGTCCGCGACACCGGACCCGGTATTGCGGCCGAGCACCTGCCCCGGCTGTTCGAGCGCTTCTACGTGGTGGATAAAGGCCGCTCCCGCCGGCTCGGAGGCACCGGGCTCGGCCTGTCGATAGTGAAACACATCGTCCTCCTTCACTCTGGCGACATCTCGGTGCGTAGTACGCCCGGTGCGGGCACGGCTTTCACCATCTCGCTACCGATCGGGACAACATAGCCCGGCCACCGGATAGAAGCCGTATTGGCTGCGCGCTGCCCGGAATCGACGGTCACCATTCCGGACAAGCGACCACGACTGCAACGAAGGCGCTTGGGCGGCAGTTCCGGCCGCAACCATATCCGGAGTAGCCTCCGAGTCGCTACCTTCTCCGTCGTTGACAAACAGAGGGGGAGGGCTAGACTTCCCGATACTGATGCTGGGTCGCATCCTCGGTCACGACTGGCCGTGTGCTCCGGGTTTGCGTCTCAACATAGGGAGCATCTAACGACTTGTGATTAATGCAGATACCGTTGACTGACGCGACGAAGTGCAACCCGGAGCTCGCGCTGAAGCTGCAAGCGGGCATCTGGATGGCTGAGGACCTCACTCCCCATGACGCCGACGCGAGCGCGCCGCTCGTCGGCTCAACCTCGTAGACATGCTAGCAGGATCTCAGGCCCCGCCAGCGGGACTGCCCGGGCAGCCGGAACCTGCGTACGCCGACTCGCTGGCTATGGTCTGCCACGACCTGCGTACGCCGCTGGCGGCAATCAAAGAGGCACTGGCGCTGCTGACGGAGACCGCAACCAGCCAGCTCGACGACCGTCAGCACCGCTACCTGGCCGTTGCCCGCGAGGAGATCAACCGGCTCAACCGGATGATCGACGACCTTGTTGAAGTTTCCCGAATGGAATCAGGCAAGGTTGTCCTGCATCCCAAGGCGGTGGACTTGTCCGAACTGCTCTCCGCTGCGACTGAGAGCCTGTCGCCGCTTGCGGGCAAGCGCAACCTGACAATCCGGCGCGACGTGCCGTCACTCCTGCCGCAGGTGACCGGTGACCGCGATCAACTGCTCCGCGTCTTCGGCAACCTCCTCGACAATGCCATTAAGCATTCGCCTGTGGGCGGGACGGTTCGCGTGGGGATAACCCCTGTAGACCCGCGCTCGGGCGCACCTGCCGGAGATGGTAGCACTGCTCGCGACGGCTACGTCCAGGTCACGGTTTCGAACGACGGCCCCGGTATCCCGCCAGAGGCAATCGACCGGATCTTCGAGAAGTTCGAGCGTGCGGACTCGCGCTGCCCGGGAAGCGGGTTGGGCCTGGCAGTAGTCCGCTCGATAGTTGAGATGCACCACGGCAGGGTCTGGGCGGAAAGCACCTCAGGCCAGGGGGCGCGGTTCCAGTTCACGCTGCCCATCAGGGAGGCTTCGTGAACACAGCCCGAGACCTTTGCGCCGGCGGCGGCCTTGCGCAGAGTTTGACTATCCCACTGGCCGCACGGTATACTGCAGTCGATGCAGCCGTGCCGAAGTCAGGACCTGACCGCAGGCGGTTCAATGACTAAGATGCGCCGCCGCAAGTTTGGGGTTCGGAGCAACTCAGGCGAGACAGCCTTGTTCGATTTCATCCTGCCAGTCAAGGAGGACGCGTGACCAACACCAAGAAGAAGATACTCGTAGTTGAGGACGATGCCGGCCTGCGTGAAATGGTCAAGAGTAGGCTCGAGAAGGAAGGGTTTGACGTAGTCACCGCGACCGATGGGTTCCAGGCCGTCGTCACGGCACGCCAGGGCGACCTCGACCTGATTGTTCTCGATTTGATACTCCCCAAGATGGACGGCTACTCGGTATGCCAGCTGCTCAAGTCGAGCGGGGCAAAGACCCCGATCATCATCCTCAGTGCCCGTTCGTCGCCGGAGGACATACGCCGAGCCCTCGACATGGGAGCGAACGCCTTTGTTCCCAAGCCGTACGACGCGCCGGTGCTGGTGAGCAAGGTCCGCGAGATCCTGTTCCCCGGGGAACAGGCCAAGACGTCGGTGGCCGCACCCGTAGCAGCTCCTCCGAAACCGGCGCCGGTAGTTGAGGCGCCGAAACCGGCTCCAGCAGCGGCGGTTATGACGCCCCCCGCCCTGGACAAAGCGAAGGCGGAACGCGAGGCGGCGGAACGGCGGGCGAAAGAGGAAGCCGAAGCCAGGGCACGTGCCGCCGACGCTGAACGCAGGCGGCAGGAAGAAGCCCGGAAGACAACGCCGACACCCACCAAGGAAGAGCTCGAACTCATAGAAGAAGAGAAGAGACTCGCCCAGAAACGAGCCAAGCTGCAGGCTGAGGCCCAGGCTCGCGCCGAAGCGGAACGGAAGCGGCAGGAAGAAGAACAGAAACTCGCGGCGCAGCGCGCCCGCGAGGAAGCCGAAGCCAAGGCTCGCGCCGAAGCCGAACGTAAGCGCAGGGAAGAGGAAGAGAGACTTGCCGCGCAGCGCGCCAAGGAAGAGGCCGATGCCAAGGCTCGCGCCGAGGCCGAACGCAAACGCCGGGAAGAAGAACAGAAGATCGCGGCGCAGCGCGCTCGCGAGGAAGCTGAAGCCAAGGCCCGCGCCGAAGCCGAGCGCAGGAAGCGTGAGGAAGAGGAACGCAGAATCGCCGCCCAGCGGGCCAAGGAAGAAGCCGAAGCCAGGGCTCGCGCCGAGGCCGAACGCAAACGCCGGGAAGAAGAACAGAGGATCGCGGCGCAGCGCGCCAAGGAAGAAGCCGAGGCCAAAGCGCGCGTTGAGGCGGAACGCAGGAAGAAGGAAGAGGAACGAAGACTCGCCGAGCAACGCGCCCGCGAGGAAGCCGAAGCCAAGGCTCGCGCCGAAGCCGAACGCAAGCGGAAAGAAGAAGAAGCTCGCCGACTCGCCGAGCAGCGAGCCCGCGAGGAAGCCGAGGCTCGGGCACGCTCAGAGGCCGAGATCAAGCGGCTCGATGAGCAGGAACGCAGACTCGCCCAGCAACGCGAGAAGGACGACGCCAAGACCAAATCCCGCTTCGACGGAGAACGGCGAAAACTCGAGGAAGAGGAGCGAAAGCTCGCCGAGAGACGGGCGCAGTTTGAAGCCCAGGTGAAAGCCTACGCTGATGAGGATCGCAAGCGCAAGGATGAGGAACGGAAACTCGCCGAGAAGCGCGGGCAACTTGAAGCCCAGGTGAAGGCCTACGCCGAAGCGGAACGCAAACGGAGAGAAGAGGAACAGCGGATCGCTGCGCAGCGCGCCAAGGAAGAAGCTGAGGCCAGAGCACGGGCCGAAGCAGAACGCAAGCGGAAAGAGGAAGAGGAGCGCCGGAGACGGGAAGAGGAGCAGCGAGCCAAAGAGGAAGCCGAGGCCAGGGCACGCGCCGAAGCAGAACGGAAGCGAATCGAGGAAGAGGAGCACAAACTGGCCGAGAAGCGTGCCCGCCTCCAGGCCGATGCCAAGGCACGCGCTGATGAGGAGCGCAAGGTGGCCGAGCGGCGAGCCAAAGAGGAAACCGAGGCCAAGGCACGCGCCGAAGCGGAACGCAAGCGACTCGAGGAAGAGGAACGTTTGCTGGCCGAGCACCGCGCCAAGGAGGAGGCGGAAGCGAAGGCCCGCGCCGAGGCGGAGCGCAAGCTGGCCGAAATGCGCGCCAATGAGACAGCCAAGGCCAAGGCTCGGGCCGAAAAGGAGCGCCAGGTTGCCGAGCAGCGTGCCAAGCTCGAAGCCGAAACCAAGGCCCGCACCGAGGCCCAACGCAAGCGCACGCAGGAGGAAGCCGAAGCCAAGGCCCGCGCCGAAGCGCTGCAACGGGAATGCGAAGAAGAGGAACGCAAGCTCGCCGAACGGAAAGCCCGGCTGGAGGCCGAAGCCAAGGCCCGCGCCGACAAGAACCGCAAAGCATAGCGCTCCCCACGGCAGATCTTCGCCGCCTGCCGAGCAACCGTTAGCCCGCAGACCGTGACAACACCACAGTTGATCAGATTCGCGCTGGCGGAAGATGTCGGCACGGGTGACGTCACCTCCCGACTTGCGGTTCCTGCTCGCCGGCTTGCCTCTGCCCGGCTGGTCGCTCGCGCAGCCGGAGTAATTGCCGGCCTCGATGTGTGCTGCCGGGTCTTCCTTACCGTTGACTCGTCTGTCCGCTTCGCGCCCAGGTTGGAGGATGGCGCTCGGTACCGCAGGAACCAGGTGCTTGCTGTCGTCAGCGGCCGGGCCCGGTCGATTCTCACCGCCGAACGCACCGCCCTCAACTTCATCCAGCGGCTGTCCGGCATCGCCACGGCAACCCGCAGATTCGTCGACGCAGCCCGCGGGACCAAGGCCGTCATCCTCGATACGCGCAAGACGACGCCGGGCTGGAGAGTGCTGGAGAAGTTCGCGGTCCGCTGCGGCGGCGGCACCAATCACCGTGCCGGCCTCTACGACATGATTCTCATCAAGGATAACCACATCGCGGCTGCCGGCTCGATCACGGCGGCCCTCGAGCGTTGCCGCTCCAGCCGACTATCGACTGAGGTCGAGACGCAGACCCTGGCTGATGTCAAAGAGGCCCTGGCCGGTGGAGCGAAGCGCATACTGCTCGACAACATGACTGTGGCAGAGATGAAGAAAGCGGTTGCGCTCGCCCGCGGCAAGGCGCAGCTCGAGGCCTCGGGCGGAGTCACTTTGCGGAACGTGCGCCGGGTTGCGCACACCGGGGTTGACTACATCTCAGTCGGAGCCATAACCCATTCGGCTCCGGCCGCGGACATCGCGCTCGATTTCGAAGGGTGATCGAGTGTCCCAGTGATCCAGTGCGCGACGCTGGACGCCGGTTCCTCCACTCGATCACTAGACCACTAGACCACTGGTCCTGTCCCGGTCAGATCTCCTTCACGAAGTACTTGCCCGGCAATTGCCGTACCAGGCCCTTGATCTCGAGCTGCATTAATACGGAAAGCAGGCCTGCCATCGGTATCCCAAGCCCCTCACAGATCTCGTCCACGTGCGCCGGTTCAGCGGTCAGAAACTCCATCACCGGCTTCTCCTCAGCCGCGACCTCAACCTTCGACCGCTCCTCGGCTCGCTTCGCCACTCCCAGTTGGCGCAGGACATCGTCGACCGAGAGCATCGGCCTTGCCCCGTTCTTCAGCAGCCGATTGATACCGAGGCTCTGCTCTGACGTGATGTTGCCCGGCACCGCGAACACGGCCCTGCCCTGATCGGCCGCCCAGGCCACGGTGTTCAGGACGCCTGACTTCTCCCCTGCCTCGACGGCCACGACTGCCTGAGACAGGCCGGATACGACCCGGTTACGCTTCGGGAAATTCATCGCCAGCGGCTCGACCCCGAGCGAGAACTCGGAGATGACCGCGCCCTGAGCGCTGACGGCGTCGTACAACTTCCGATTCTCCGGCGGGTAGTAGACGTCAATGCCGCAGCCGAGCACGGCCACTGTCCGGCCGCCGCCATCAAGCGCACCTTTGTGCGCGAACGTATCAACACCCCGCGCCAGCCCGCTCACGACCGTGACGCCATGCTGGGCCAGTTCGCGTCCCAGCTTCTCCGCCACTTGCCGGCCGTAGTGCGACGGCACGCGCGTACCCACGACCGCGGCGGCGGTCGTATCCTGGGGCCGAATCTCGCCCCGCAAGAACAGCACCGGTGGCATATGCGCAAGCTGCTTCAGATTCTCCGGGTAGTCTTCATCGGTGTAGCCGATGGTCCGGATACCAAGCGCCTGCGCCGCCTTCAAACGGCGCTCGGTCTCGTCGCTCCGCCGGTACGAGCGGATGGCCGTGGCAAGCTCTTTGTCTATCCCTTTCACCTCGAGCAGGTCATCCTGGCCCGCCTTGAACACGGCTTCGGGAGTCCGGAACCGGGCCAGCAGATTCTTCAGCCGCGTCTCGTTCATCCGCGGCACTGCATACAGGTCGACGAACCCCGCGTTCATGCCGGCCTAGGTTGTCCTTGGGAACAGCCGGTTGATCGACTCCCGCAGTTCCTCGATCCCCTGCCCGGTCAAACCCGACACCCAGACCCGCTCGGCGTCCCAGCGGGCGGTAGACTTGCGCCCGGCCAGAAGGTCCACCTTGTTGAGAGCAATGATCCGCGGCCGCTTCAGGATCTCCCCGTTGTAGTCGCCGATCTCGCCCACCAACTCGTCGTAGTCACGCTTGGGGTGCCCCGCCGACGCGTCAATGACGAACACGAGCATCCGCGTCCGTTCGATGTGCCGCAGGAACGCGAGGCCCAGTCCTTTGCCTTCGTGCGCACCCTTGATGATACCGGGCATGTCTGCGACCGTGAACCGCACGTCCTTGGTCTGCATCACGCCGAGGTTCGGAGTCAGCGTGGTGAACGGGTAGCTCGCGACCTTGGGATTGGCCCGCGTCAGCCGCGACAACAGCGTTGACTTGCCGGCATTGGGAAGCCCGACGATTCCGACATCGGCCACCAGTCTCAGGACCAGCCTGATCTTGCGCTCCTCGGCGGCTTCACCCGGATCGAAACGGCGGGGCGCCTGGTCGGTCGAGGATGCGAACCTGGCGTTACCCCGGCCACCTCTGCCACCGCGCGCCACGACCAGTTCCTGATTCGACCTCAGGATCTCCCCCAACTTCGCGCCGGTGCCGGCATCGAATACGTCGGTGCCCAGCGGCACGGGCACGCGCACACCTTCTCCATTCCGGCCGTGTCGGTTCGCGCCCCTGCCGTGGCCCCCCGCGCCTGCCTTGTAGAATCGGTGATACTCGAGGTCGGCCAGCGTCTGGAGATAGTGGTTACCCCAGAGCACGACCGAGCCACCGTCGCCGCCGTCGCCGCCATCCGGCCCGCCCTTGGGCACGAACTTCTCTCGTCGAAACGAGACGCAGCCGTCGCCGCCTGAACCGGCCCGCACCTGGATTGTTACTACGTCAATGAATCGCATGTCCGCAGAGGGATGAAGTGCGACGAGTAGCGGTCACTCTTTAGCCCTATCCGCTGCTCCGCGTCTCCCCGACCTTCCGTCGCAGCGCACTTATCACCTGTTCAGGTACGAAACAGGCAAGTTCGCCGCCCTTGGCAGCGAGTTCGCGCACCAGCGACGAACTGAGGTAGAAGTATCGTTCCGACGGAACGAAGAAGATAGTCTCGACTGCCGGGGCGAGCTTGCGGTTGGTGAGCGCCATCTGGAACTCGTAGTCAAAGTCCATCACGGCCCGCATGCCGCGGATGATGGCTTGCGCGCGTTGCTGCTGCACGAAGTCCACGAGCAGGCAATCGAATCCCTGCACGACGACTCGATCCATACCCCTCGTGACGTCCTTTGCCAGCTGCATGCGCTCCTTCCAGGAGAACAGGGGATTCTTCTCCTGCCGGCTCGCAACACCGACGACCACCTTGTCGAATAGATGCGCTGCCCGTTTGACCACATCCAGGTGCCCGAGTGTGATCGGGTCAAAGCTGCCGGGATACACGGCAATCCTCTGCCCACCCGCAGCCTGTGTTTCCGTATTCGTCATTCGAGCTTCGGCCTTCGTCAGTCTCCTCACGCCATCCTCCTCATCACACTCACCATGGTGTCGCCGTAGTCTCCCTGCTTCACCATCTCCCAGCCAGCCGGAGCCAGCGGCATCTCGCGCCGGTGGTGCTCCGCAACAAACCAGCCGTCCGGACCCAGAACGCCGAACTCGGCTGACCGGTCGATGGTCGCCTGCACCAGCTCGTGCAGGTAGGGAGGGTCGGCCAGAACCAGATCGAAGCCGGCGTCAGCCAGCTTCTTCAGGACCCGCAGCACGTCGCCTCGTATCACCGTCGCATCCGGCAGACCCCTCACGTTTGCGCGCAGGAACCGCAGCACCGTCGCCTGCTGCTCTATGAAGACCACCGATGCCGCGCCCCGCGACAGCGCCTCGATGCCAAGCGATCCGCCGCCGGCGTACAGGTCACACGCCCTGGCCCCGCGCACCCGCGTCCCGATGATGTTGAACATTGCCTGTCGCGTTATCGCCTTGGTCGGCCGCAGGCCGGCGCGTGGATACTCAAGCTCTCTACCCTTGTACCGGCCGCTACTAACACGCATTACAGGACTATACCGCCCGACCTCAGTCTGTCAAACTAGGACTGGGGTAACCCTCCTCACCCTGGCGCCGCTCGCCCTCTCCCCGCCAGGGAGAGGGTCGGCGTGAAGAGCTGGAGTGCGGGACACGACCCAGTTCCGTTGGGCAGATGGAGTCGTGCCCAATCCCGACTTGGTCGCCTGATCGAGAGCTCCGGCTCAGGCTTGGCTGGAGTCTCTTCGAATCAGTCGAGGCAATAGAACGTGCAAAGAACGGCGGGGAGTAACCTCCCCGCCGCAGTGTGTAGGACCAGCTCCTCAGTGCGTCACGATGACCTTGGCGACAGGCGCCTCGGCCTCGGCGACGCGCGCGAAGTAGACTCCGTCTGCCAGCTGCCGGCCGTCGAGGATGGCCCGGTCGCGGCTGAGGACTAGCGTACGGACGACGCTACCGGTTGCGTCATAGAGCTCGATCGCTTTCTCCGCCCCGGTCGGGTTGAGCAGACGTAGCGTCGTCAGGCCCCGGAACGGACTCGGACTGACGTCGATGCGCGCCGGCGCCGGGGCCGGGGTCGGCTCTACCGACTCGAAGATCCCGACCGGACCCGAGATCGTTGCGTTCGCCATGAAATCGCGCACCCCGGCGTCCCGGTCCAGGCTCCAGCCTCCGAAGTGCTCCCATTTCTGGAACGACAGTGGCGGGACCGAATCCATGCCGAACGTCGGTTCGCTGTCCGCGACGGATATCGCGGCCACGAAGAAAGCGCCCTCACCGATGACCACCGGGCTTGACGGAGTCACAGTAAACCAGCTATCGCCCGCCACGTTGACTGTCGCTTTGTACAGCGTGTCCCCGGGTGTGCCGGCCGGACCATTGTCATCGAAGATAGCGATGTAGGGACTCGAAGGTACCGACCGCATGCCCAGATAGACCCGTGCGCTCTGCACCGAGCAAGGATAGACCGGCGGTACGAAACGGTTGCCCCACCCTCCGCCGGCGGAGTAGAAGTACCACATGCTGCCCGGTGTGCCGCCGTCGTAGGAGAGCAACGCCGGCATCGTGACCACGCGGAGTTCAAGCTTCACCGTGTCGTTTGCGGCCAGCATGTCACCGGCTAACCTGGTGTAGATCTTGAGGATGTATGTGCCGTTGGTGACCGGGCGCCAGGTGCTGCCAAGTGCCAGTGATTCGGTTTCGCCCGGGGCCGACGCCATCGTCATCATCGAATCGGAGAAGACGACGGCATTGTTCTGCCGCGTGACCTTGAAATGGGTCTGGTAGGCAGCTTCGGATTGGTTGCCGTAGTTCTTGACAACTGCCCAGAACGAAAGCGGGCGGCCATTGACGGCGAACAGGCCACCGCTGCGGTCGTTCATCGCGTTGCGAATGCCCACGTCATGGATCTGCAGCGTACTGGAGTCGGGCGGGAAGAAGCGGACCGCCAGGTCGGGATGGAGCAGGTTGCCCGACGGAGTTGCGCCCGAAAGGTAGTTGAGACCGATGGCACCGGATATGTTCTCGATGCCGGTCTGGTTGTTGGTCGCACCCCAGCCTTGGTAGGGAGCGCCGCTCTGCTCCTTGTACTGGAACGTGATGGACGAGTCCGCCTTGGTCAGGATGACCTGAAAGGTGTTGTTGCCACCCGTGCTCCAGAACGCGATGCTGTCGTACTCGACGATGAAGCTGTCAGCGCCGTTGGACCAGTACCAGATGGAACCGTTGGGCGAAGCGCCCGTGGTGCAGTCAAGGTCACTGAGGAGCATGGCAAGCTGGTTATTCGGCTTCTGAGTACTCGGAACGGCCTTGAACGGCGAAGCGTTGGCGGTAGCATCGCCGAATGTGATGTAGCCGTTTGACCCGACGATGACCGAATTGACATTGTACCAGTAGTAGGGGAAGTTGAATCCGACGGAGAACGGCCCGGCGGTATTGTCATCCAGGAGTGTCGTTATCTCGGTACCAACTCCTTTGATGCTCACCCAGTTGTAGGTCGGAGCGCCCGAACCGGTGGTATCCGAGTCCAGGTACTTGTAGCCATAGGTATCCGGCCCGCCGCCACCGAGCACCGCGGGCGCACTCGACGGAGCAATGCCGCCCGGGGTGAACGCTACCAACGCGATCGACAGAATCGCCACCAACATCAGACCTCCTTTGGACCCTGCTCTGGCAGGGCCCTGGTTCTCTTGGCTCCTAACGTTGCGCGGCATCCGACCCGGAACAACGACGGTGCCTGGTCGTGACCGCAGCTTTGGGATTCTACCCCGTCCGCGGCTCTGGTCAAGGAGGCGGGAAGGCGGGCGACAGACGTCGAGGCAACAAAGGAGCGGCGGGGATTCTCCTCCCCGCCGCAATCTGCAAAGCCGTCGGCCTAGTGCGTAACGATGACCTTGGCCACGGGCGCATCGGTACCGGCGACCCGCGCGAAGTAGATCCCGTCAGCGAGCAGCCGACCATCAAGGACAACCTGGTCGCGGCTGAGGTCCAGCGTGCGCACGACGCTGCCGGTCGCGTCGTAGAGATCGATCGCCCTCTCCGCCCCGGTCGGGTTGAGTAGACGAAGAGTGGTGACGCTGCCGAACGGGTTGGGATTGACGTCAATCCGTACCGGCACGCGCGCCGGCGCCGGCTCCAGCCACTCCAGGATACCGACTGGCCCGGAAACCGTCGCATTAGCGCAGACATCACGCACCACTGCGTCGCGGCTCGGTCCCCAGACGCCGGTGTTCTCCCAGCCCTGGTAGCAGAGCGGCGGCACTGAGTCCATACCGTACGACGGGTCGCTGGCCGTCTCAGAGGTCGAGCCGACGAAGAACGCGCCTTCCGTAACGACGACCGGCGTCGCCAGATTGACTGAGTACCAGTTGGCCGCGGAGACGGAAACCGTGTCCGCGAACAGGATAGTCCCAGGGCCTTCGCCCGGACCGTCGTCGTCGTATATCGCCATCAGGACGTCGACCGTGCCGGCCGAGGTCATGTGCTGGCGGATGGCGCTGATCGAGCATGGATAGACCGGCGGCACGAAACGATTGCCGAACCCGCCCGGACCGTTCCAGGACATGGAGTTGCCAGGCGTACCGCTGTCAAAGGTAAGCATCCCCGGCAGGGTGACCACGCGGAGTTCGATCATCGCGGTGTCGTTCGCGGCCAGCATATCGCCGGTCATCTTGGTGATTATCTTGATGATGTACGTGCCGTTGGTGACCGGACGCCAGGTGCTGCCGAGGGCGAGCGATTCGGTCTCGCCCGGGCCCGTTGCCATCGCTGTCATCGAGTCGGAGAAGACAACCGCGTTGTTCTGCCTGGTTACCTTGAAGTACGTGGTGTAGGATGCTTCCGGCTGATTGCCGAAGTTCTTGACCACCGCCCAGAATGAAAGCGGCCGGTCGTTGATGGCGAACAGGCCGCCGCTACGGTCGTTCATCGCGTTGCGGACGCCCACGTCATGGATCTGCAGCGAGGTTGACTCGGGCGGGAAGAAACGAACCGCAAGATCGGGGTGGAGCACATTGCCCGACGGGGTCGTACCCGAAAGGTAGTTCAGACCTATCGCGCCCGATATGTTCTCGATGCCGGTCTGGTTGGCATCCGGCCCCCAGCCGTTGAACGGCGCGCCACTCTGTTCCTTGTACTGGAACGTGACCGAGGAGTCGGCCTTGGTCAGAATCATCTGGAATGTGTTGTTCCCGCCGGTACTCCAGAAAGTGATGCTGTCGTACTCCACGATGAAGCTGTCCGTCCCATTCGACCAGTACCAAACCGAACCGTTCGGGGAGCCGGTCGCGCTGCAGTCGAGGTCACTCAGCAGCGCCGCCAACTGGTTGTTCGGCTTGCCCGTGCCCGGGACCGGCTTGAACGGCGACGCGTTCGCCGACTTGTCACCGAACGCTATGTAGCCGTTGGACCCGACAATTACCGAGTTGACCTTATACCAGTAGTACGGGAAATCGAATCCGATCGGGAACGGCCCGGCATTGTTGTCATCACCGAGGGTCGTTATCTCGGTACCGACACCCTTGATGCTCACCCAATTGTAGGTTGGAGCGCCCGAGCCGGTGGTGTCCGAGTCCAGATACTTGTAGCCATATGTATCCGGGCCACCGCCACCAAGCACGGGAGCGCTGGACGGCAACATGCCCCCCGGGGTCAGCGCCACCAGCACGATTGACAGAATAGTTACGAACATCAGTCCTCCTTTTCAGCCCCGCCTGGGCAGGGCTGTAGTTCGCTCTACTTGATGACTGCCCGGCCGCTAACCGGGCAGCACCGTATCATCTGCGGGCTCTTAGCAGAGTTGAATATAGGCCGTCCGTCCCGGAAGTCAAGGAGAAGTGGACACGGGTAACGACGTTGAGGACCATGCCACGGCACTGCCGCCGTCACTCACGCTCGCGAGGCTACTACTTGACTTTGCGCGATAAGGACCAAGAATATCACGCAAATGGACAAGTTCATCGTCCGCGGCCCGACCAGGCTTGAAGGAACGGTCTCGACCGCAGCCGCCAAGAACGCGGTACTGCCCATCCTCGCCGCCTGTCTGCTGACCGAGGAACCTTGCGTTATCCGGGACGTGCCCCTGCTCGAAGACGTTAAGACAATGGCCCGGCTCCTGCGGTCATTGGGCGTGCAGGTTGAGCAGCGGAAGCATACCATCAAGCTCGCGGCTGCTGGCAAGATAGAACGGACCGCGACCTATGACATCGTGCGCAAGATGCGGGCCAGCTACTACGTGCTCGGACCCCTGCTCGGTCGATTCGGGGACGCGCGAGTCTCGCTGCCCGGCGGCTGCGCCATCGGCCCGCGGCCGGTTGACCTCCATCTCAAAGGCATCGCGGCGCTGGGTGCCGAAGTCGATCTTGAGCACGGCTATATCCATGCTACCGGCCGCCTGCGCGGCGGCACCATGCTGCTGGAAGGGACTTCTGGCCCGAGTGTCGGCGCCACTGCGAACACGATGATGGCCGCCGTGCTCGCCGAGGGCGAAACCGTCATCCAGGGAGCGGCCTGCGAGCCCGAG
>Ga0194111_10004902_pt1 | contig 15469 bp, 14 predicted proteins | sample TA2KigC300mmetaG_FD_146194 | JGI IMG/M metagenome (GOLD analysis project Ga0194111, IMG submission 146194) | Freshwater microbial communities from Lake Tanganyika, Tanzania - TA2015033 Kigoma Deep Cast 300m | ecosystem: Environmental > Aquatic > Freshwater > Lake | place: Tanzania: Lake... | reverse complement strand
ACTATATTGCAGATGAGTTTAAGAAGGATACAGGTATTGACCTAAGAAACGACAAGATGGCTATGCAGAGATTACGTGAGGCTGCCGAAAAAGCCAAGATAGAATTATCAAGTACCCTAACGACAGATATAAATCTACCCTTTATCACTGCGGATAGCGCTGGTCCAAAACACCTTACAATGTCCTTAACCCGTGCGAAGCTTGAGGAGCGGGTTAGCCCCATAATTGAAAGATGCAAACACCCTATGGAACAGGCGCTCTCTGATTCTAACCTAAAACCAAGAGATATCAACAGGATAATTATGGTTGGTGGTCCAACGCGAATGCCCATTGTGCAGAAATTTGTTGAAGATTATGTGGGTAAGAAAATAGAACGCGGTGTTGACCCCATGGAATGTGTTGCCATGGGCGCAGCCATTCAGGCAGCTGTTTTAAAGGGCGAGATAAAGGATGTGTTGCTTTTGGATGTTACACCTCTTTCATTGGGTATTGAAACACTTGGTGGTGTATGCACAAGGCTTATTGAGAGAAATACTACTATACCTACGAGGAAGAGTCAGATATTCTCAACAGCGGCAGATAACCAGACCGCTGTTACCATAAGAGTTTTGCAGGGTGAAAGACCAATGGCAGATGATAATGTGGAACTTGGGAGGTTTGATTTAATGGGGATTCCGCCTGCGCCCAGGGGGATACCCCAAATTGAGGTTACATTTGACATAGACGCAAACGGTATAGTTCATGTGAACGCAAAGGACTTAGGTACTGGCAAGGAACAGTCCATCAAGATAACAGCACCCAAAAAATTATCAAAGGAAGAGATAGACAAGATGGTAAAGGATGCAGAGAAATTCGCAAGCGAAGATGCAAAGAGAAAAGAAGAAGTGGAATTAATAAACCAGGCAGATACCCTTGTCTATACCACAGAAAAGTCTCTTAAAGAAATGGGCGATAAGGTAAATGCATCCGAGAAGGAGAAGATAGAGGATAAGATCAAGGATTTAAAAGAGGCGCTTAAAGGAAAGGACCCAGAGAGGATTAGAAACAGGATGAAGGAACTCACAGAGGCGTCTCATAAACTTGCTGAGGAGATTTATAAAGAAGCCTCTAAAAAACAAAAAGAGTCGCGCGCAAAATCACAGGAGGATACTGAGCCCGAGCAACAGGAAAAAAGAACAAAGGATAAGGATGAGAACGTTATTGACGCTGAATACAAGGTAGAGGATGAGGATAAGGATAAAGAATAAATCCAAATATCAAAAATGTGAATAGAATTTATAAAAATATGGAATATATAACCAAATTGACTCCCGTTTCAAAAATAAAGGTCTTAGTGATACATTAGATTTGCTGAAGCAAAAGTTAGATTCTTTGCGTACAAAAAAGATAGGGTTTTAAAAATTTTGAATTTTGAAATGTAATTTTGATTTTTGCATCTTGATATTTGGATTTAAAGTATGCCTAATAAACGCGATTATTATGAGGTGCTAGGAGTATCAAGGGATGCAAGTCTTGACCAGATAAAACAGGCCTACCGCAAACTTGCCTTAAAATATCATCCCGACAGAAATCCGAGAAAGGATTCCGAAGAAAGATTTAAGGAAATATCAGAGGCATACGAGGTCTTAAGCGATCCCCAAAAGCGCCCTACCTATGATCAGTTTGGCCATGCTGGGCTGGAAGGGATGTTCTCAGGTGGCGGTTTTAGCTGGTCTGACTTTCATCATTTTGATGACCTTGAGGATATCTTTGGTGGGTTTGAGGATATATTTTCAAGGTTTGGAATTGACTTAGACATATTTGGAACATCCTCTAGAATCTCAAGGCCAAGGCGCGGAAGGGATTTGCAATATGAACTGGAACTTTCCTTTTTAGAGGCTGTATCAGGCACAGAAAAAACAGTAACAGTTTTGAGGCATGAAGTCTGTAATACCTGTAATGGCGAGGGTGTAAAACCAGGCACTAAAAGGCAGACCTGTCAGACCTGCGGCGGAGAGGGTCAAGTATTTAGTTCAAGTGGTTTTTTTAGCATAGGTAGAACCTGCCCAAAATGCAATGGAGAAGGTAGTGTTATAAAACACCCTTGTCCAGATTGTAAAGGAATAGGAAAGATAAAAATAGATAGAAGGCTTCAGATAAAAGTGCCTGCAGGAGTAGATATCGGCATGCGGCTTAAAATATCTGGCGAAGGAGAGGCGGGCACAAGGGGAGGTCCTCGCGGGAATCTCTACATATTAATAAATGTAAAACCCCATGAGATATTCCAGAGGGACGCTTTAGATTTATTCTGTGAGGTTCCAATAAGCTTTCCTCAGGCAGCACTTGGGGCTGAGATAGATGTGCCTACGTTGGATGGTAAGGTGAGTTTAAAGATTCCTGAAGGTACTCAGAGTGGCAAGATTTTTAGACTCAAAGGAAGGGGCATACAAAATCCCTCGGGTTTGGGAAGGGGCGATTTAAATGTAAGGATAATAGTTGAAACTCCTATTGGGCTTGCTCCAAGGCAAAGGGAGCTTCTCGAGGAATTTATGAGGATTTCACAGGAAGATTCCACCCCTCTTAAGAAGTCTTTCTTTGATAAGGTAAAGAAATTGTTTAGCTAAATGAAACCAATCCACTACTTTCTTACGAAAATAAGAAAGGAAAAGCTAATTAAGGGAGGTTGATTTTATGCCAACATATGAATACGAATGTAAGAAATGCGGTTATACATTTGAACGATTTCAAAATATTACAGAATTACCCATAAGGAGTTGCCCTAAGTGTAAAGGCAGGCTTAGGAGGCTTATGGGCTCAGGCGCTGGTATAATATTTAAGGGCACAGGTTTTTATGCCACTGATTATAGGAGTGAAAGTTATAAGAAGGCGCAGGAAAAGGATAAGCCAAAGGTAGAATCAAAGTCTGCTAAGGTATAAAGGCCCAAGTTATGGATAGGGTAAATGCGTGCTTCTTTAAATTTTATCTTCCACCCATTCTTTATGGATTTTTAATCTTATTAATCTCCTCATTTCCAATAAGGACGCTTGATTTAAAAATAGGATTTCAGATAGATAAACTTTTGCATCTCGTTGAATATTGCCTATTTTCTGTTTTGGTTATAAGGGCTTTTAAAAATTCTCCCTCAAGGATTCTGAGGAATAATCGTTTGTTATTAACGATTATATTTGTAAGTTTTTACGGTTTTGCCGACGAGGTCTATCAATCCTTTGTGCCAAACAGAGATTCCTCAATATTTGATTTCCTGTTTGATAGTATAGGAGCAGTCTCAGGTTCATTATTTTACTCCGTTAGAGAAAGCCACCGATTTTAATCGGCGATTATCACCTTGCAAATCTAACAGATGTTAAAAAACAAGAAAGGCGCCTTTAGAGATTACAAAATCTCTGATAAGGTTTATTCATTATTCCAGAATGATTGAGATAAGACCTTTTAAGACATATAGGTACAATAGCCTAAAAGTCAAAAACCTAAGCAGGGTAGTTACTCCACCATATGATGTTATAACAAAAGAAGAACAGGTAATGTTTTATAATTTAAGCAGATACAATTTTATAAGATTGATTTTAGGAAAGAGATATCCCAGCGATACCAAAGGTTCAAATTGTTATACTAGGGCAAGGGATTTTTTTAAAAGATGGGTTAAGGAGGGCGTTCTTATTAAAGAAAAAGAGGATGCAATCTATGTATATGAACAGCGCTATAGAATAGATGGAGCCCTAAAAAGAAGAATAGGTTTTATTGCTCTTATGAGGCTAAAAGACTTCTCAAGTAATTTAGTATTTCCTCATGAAAAAACATTTGATGAGCCGAAAAGGGATAGATTCGCGCTTCTAAAAACTGTTAAGGCAAATCTAAGTCCAATATTTAACCTATTCAATGACCCAGGCGATAAGATAACCACTCTCCTGAAAAATTATACAAAAAATCATAAAGGGATATTAGAAATAACCGATAGAGACTTAGTAATTCACAAACTTTGGCAGATAAAGAATAGAGATGTTATTAAAGAAATAGTTGAGTCAATGCGCAATAAAGATATATATATTGCAGATGGCCATCATAGATATGAGGCAGCGCTTGAATACAAAAGATTAATGCAAAGAAGAGACTCTAAATATTTAGAGGAAGCACCTTATAATTATATAATGGTGTATTTTTTAGATTTAAATGAGGACGCGGTAACTATACTTCCAACCCATAGAGTAATTTGGCTAAAAGAGGATTTTAAAAAAGAAGGGATGCAGCAACTTTTAAGGAAATTCTTTTTTCTTAAGAGGAAGAAAAATTTAGATGTTTTAATTACAACTCTCAAATGTCACAGGAAGAAACCTTATTTCTTTGGCCTGTGTCAAGGAGCGGAAGATTGTTTTTTGCTCGTTCCTAAGACTAAAGCCATTTTTAAAAAATTTATGAGAGAAATAGATGTTGAGATTCTTCACGAGCTGATAATAGATAAGATTCTTAGAAAGGATATTATAAGGGAAATCTCTTATACAAGAGACTTAAATTATATCAAGCATTTAATTAAAAATGACAGAAATTTTATCGCCTTCTTGCTAAACCCCACGAGGTTGTCCCAGTTTAAAAATGCTATAAGAGAGAAAATAAGACTACCGCATAAGTCCACATATTTCTATCCTAAGCCATTATCAGGATTAGTAATACATAAATTTTAGCGATTCCGAATCTTGAAGTATAAATATTAATTTGCATATTTCTAATGTTATGTTCTTATTATGCAGAATAAGGCAATGGTTGGGATTATACCAAAACTATCTAAAAAGCGTAAGGAGTCTTCCCTCTGCATACTTCAAATCTTGTTCTAAGAAAAACTTGCCTTGACTAAAGACTCACCCTATGATAAGTTAAATCTAAACTATTTTTGGAGTTTAGAATTATGGCGTTATTTGGAAAACCTAAGTATACAATTGTAAAGATTGTAAAAAAGCGCTCAATGCCCAATGGGCTTTGGACGAGGTGCGAAGAATGTGGCGAGATAATATACAACAAAATCCTTGAAGAGAATGCAAAGGTTTGTCCCAAATGCAATTTTCATTTTACAATGGGTGCGCCAGAGAGAATAAACCTGCTTATAGATAAAGATACGTTTATTGAATTTGATGTGGATCTTACGTCCTGCGACCCTCTTGAATTTAAAGGCCAGAAGACATACAAAGAAAAATTAAAACAGGAACAGGAAGCCACATTGCTTAGAGAGGCAGTGATTACAGGCGAGGGATTGCTGGAGAAGCATAAGATAGTTATTGCTGTAACAGATTCTCGCTTTATGATGGGGAGTATGGGTTCTGCTGTGGGAGAGAAGATAACAAGGGCAATAGAGGAGGCGATCTCAAAACGCCTTCCATTGGTCATTGTATCTGGCTCAGGTGGCGGGGCAAGGATGTATGAAGGCATGCTTTCGCTTATGCAGATGGCAAAAACCTCGGCAGCAATTAATAAGCTTCAAGGCTTAGGACTTTTATTTATATCTGTTCTAACCAATCCGACAATGGCAGGTGTTATGGCTTCTTTTGCCTCACTTGGAGATATAATAATTGCAGAGCCTAAGGCCCTGATAGGTTTTACCGGCCCAAGGGTAATAGAGCAGACAATAAAACATAAACTTCCCGAGGGTTTTCAACGTTCAGAATTTCTCCTTGAACACGGATTGATAGATTTAATTATCCCAAGGAAAGAATTAAAATCAACCATAAGCAAGATATTAAAATACTTTTCAAATAATGTTTGATTTTCTCTAATCTCTTTCTCACCCGCTCCCGCGCGCAGGGGCAAGGTTCATATCTCACTATTAAATTAGTTGAATAAAAGAATTCTTGACAATGCCTTATATTTGTTATATATATTACTTACAATTTTAGTTGGATTTTGCAAATAAAAGGAGGTGAACAGGATGGGAAAGGTCTTAAGTGTAGTTTTGGGGCTTGCCTGTGCCGTAGTCGGTGTTTTACTTCTTATTAAATGGTGGTCATCTTTTCTGGGAGGGCTAAAGGCAACTGTGCCTGCGATGCTTGTGCTTGGCGGGCTTGTTGCATTATTCGCAGGAATAAGTGAAATAAAAGATTCTATAGCCGCAAAGAAAGAAGAAGTAAAGAAATAGTTAAATTTTGAAAATTTTCCCTTAAATTTTTTAAGGTTTTACCTTAATATGCCCTTGTCTATTTAAAAATAAAAGATGCTTATTAACAAGGGCATTTTTAATTTTATGTCCGTAAAAACAACTCACCAAAGACTAACTAATATACCATATGTAGTTATTTTTTTGTTTAATTCCCTAAATGTTGTATTCTGCTTGACAATGTTGTCAATTTATAGTATAAGAAACAACTGTTAATTATAGGAGGATAGATTAGATGGAATTATCATTCAATATAACCACAATAAAATTGTCGCCTAATGCTTTGAAGGTGTTCAAAAAGAGATATTTGAAAAAAGATGAAAATGGCAATGTCGTGGAGACACCTGAGGATATGTTTGGACGTGTTGCAAGAAACATTGCCTGCGCAGACCTTATTTATGAGCCCGATAAGGATATCTCAAAGACAGAGGAAGAGTTTTACAGGATAATGGCCTCCCTGGAGTTTCTTCCAAATTCTCCCACCCTGATGAATGCGGGAAGAGACCTTCAACAACTTTCAGCATGTTTTGTGTTGCCTGTTGAGGATTCTATGGAGAGTATATTTGAGGCGATAAAGAACACAGCTCTTATCCATAAGAGTGGCGGCGGAACAGGGTTTTCCTTTTCAAGGGTAAGACCAAAAAATGATGTGGTGCAGACGACGAAGGGCATTTCAAGTGGCCCCGTTTCTTTTATGACGGTCTTTGATTCGGCAACAGAGGCCATAAAACAGGGTGGCACAAGGCGCGGCGCTAACATGGGGATACTTAGGGTAGATCATCCCGACATACTTGAGTTTATAAATGTCAAGGCATCCGGCAGTGTTATGAATAATTTCAATATCTCCGTTGGATTAACCCGTGAATTTATGGAGGCTCTGGAGAAAAATTTGGATTACGATCTAATAAATCCAAGAACAAAAAAAATATCCGGCAGGCTAAATTCCAGAAAGGTATTTGACTTGATAGTAGAAAATGCCTGGAAAAATGGAGACCCTGGAATTATATTCATGGATAAGCTTAATGAGGCCAATCCCACACCAAAACTCGGAGAGATAGAATCCACCAATCCCTGTGGAGAACAACCCCTTCTTCCTTATGAGTCATGCAATCTTGGTTCAATAAATTTGGTTAAAGTGGTAAACAACAACTCCATAGATTATAATAAACTCTCGTATCTCGTAAAAACAGCTGTCCATTTTCTGGATAATGTTATTGATATGAATAGATACCCTTTAAAGAAAATAGAGGATATGACAAAGGCTAATAGGAAGATAGGCCTTGGCGTTATGGGGTTTGCGGACATGCTTATTCGTTTGGGAATTCCATATAATTCCGAGGAAGCAATTGCCTTTTCTGAGGAGATTATGGGTTTTATATCAAAGGAGGCAAGGCTTGCCTCATGTGAGCTTGCCTCAAAGAGAGGCGTCTTCCCAAATTTTAAAGATAGTATATACAATAACAACGGAGATTTAAGGCTCCGCAATGCTACCACCACCACCATTGCACCTACCGGCACCTTAAGTATAATTGCTGACTGCTCAAGTGGAATAGAGCCATTATTTGCCATCTCCTATACAAGAAATGTCTTAGATAATGATGAGCTTGCGGAGGTGCATAGCTATTTTAAGGAAGTAGCGGAGAAAGAGGGTTTCTATTCGGATGAACTTATGAGGGAGATAGCAAAAAGAGGTTCTATAAAAGACTTTGATATAATTCCCCAGAGAGTAAGGCAGGTTTTTGTGACCGCCCACGATATAACTCCTATATGGCACATAAAAATGCAGGCGGCATTTCAAAGGTTTACTGATAATGCGGTGTCTAAGACTGTAAATTTTCCTCATACTGCCACCACCAAGGACGTAGACGAGGTATATCTTTTGGCGTATAAACTTGGTTGTAAGGGTGTGACTATATATAGGGATAGAAGCAGGGATAAGCAGGTTTTAAATATAGACAATAAACAACCAAAAGAGTCATATAGTAGAATATCTCCAAAGCCGAGACCTAACATTACTACAGGCACAACCACGAAGATTGGCACTGGCTGCGGAAATCTTTATATAATCCTAAATGTAGATAATGAGGGACAACCCTTTGAGCTATTTACCCAGATGGGAAAGGCGGGTGGTTGTGCCGCAAGTCAACTTGAGGCAATAGGTAGACTCGTCTCCCTTGCCTTCAGAAGCGGAATAGACATTAAATCTATAATAGAACAACTCTCAGGTATAAGATGTCCCTCGCCCTCTTGGGAGAAGGGGGGAAGGATATTTTCCTGCGCAGATGCAATTGCAAGGGTTATAGAAAGGCAGTTTATAAAGAGTAAGACTAATGTTCAAGATAAACCACAGACGCTTGATTATCCTCAACCAAAGAATAATAACAAGTTTGGCAATGTAGTCGGCGTATGCCCTGACTGTGGCAGCTCTCTACAACACGAAGAGGGTTGCGTGGTCTGTTACTCCTGCGGTTTCTCAAAGTGTTAGCAAGACGCGTATGTCAGTTAAGCCTGATACCTGGATAGAGAAGATGGCGCGGGAATACGAGATGATAAAACCCTTCTCTAAAGACCGCATAGTCAAACGTAAAATCTCTTCTGGTCTTTCCTCATACGGATATGACATAAGTTTAGCAGATGAGTTCAGATTTTTGAAAAAAGGTATTACCTTAGTTGACCCAAAGCATATAAAAGAGACTGATTTTATAACCCAGAAACTGGATTTTTGTGTAATTCCGCCAAGTTCTTTTATCCTTGCAAGGTCTAAAGAGTATTTTAGAATTCCAAGAAATATTATTACTATTTGCTTGGGAAAATCTACCTATGCAAGGTGTGGGGTAATAGTCAATGTCACGCCTTTTGAGCCTGAGTGGGAAGGCTATGCCACACTTTCAATAGCAAATACGGGGTTTTTACCCGCTAAGGTTTACGCAAACGAGGGAATAGCCCAGGTATTGTTTTTTGAGGCGGATAAACCCTGTAGGTTTTCCTATAAGGACAAAAAGGGCATATACCAGGCACAAAAGAAAATAACCATCTCTAAAATCAGAAAATGAACCCCGTTAGAAATAGCATCCCGCACCCAGTTACAAATCCTGCAGTGCAGGGCGCTATTTGTGACGGGACCTGCTGTGGAATTTCTAACGGGGTGAATCCTATTAGAACCTTATACTTATACCCCAGACATAATAACTTTAGGAGTAAGTTTATGAGTTATCTTATTAATATAATGGTGTTATGTGGGGAGGTCTAACAGAGTGAACTTTAGAGTAAAATTACCATATAGTCTTAAACATAGCCTTGAGTGTGGACAGGTATTCAGGTGGGAGCTAGACGGAAATTCATTCGTAGGGGTTGTGGGAAGTAATATATTTAGGGTAGGGCAGATTGGTGATGTTTTAACAGTTGCTTCAAGTGACAGCAAAGAAGCCACAAATGATATCAGAGATTATTTAAATATAGATATGTATTTAGCAAGTATATTAAAAGAGATAGACGTGGATGAGCATATCCATGATGCAATAGTAAAATTTAAAGGTCTTAGGATACTTAAGCAACAGCCATGGGAATGTTTTATATCTTTTATTCTCTCTCAGAACAGCAATATTCCCAGAATAAAGAAAATGATAATTAATGTATCAAAATTTTATGGCAAGGAGATTTTGTTAAATGGGTATAAAAATTTTAGATTTCCTCTTCCTTCAGATTTAACAAAGGCAAATGGAAAAGATTTAAAAACCATTGGACTTGGTTATAGAGCACACTATATAATTGAAACCTCAAAAAAATTTTTAAAAGAAGAAGATAAATTCCTATCCATATTTGATAAGTCATATGAAGAAGCAGAAAAATATCTATTAGATTTTCCAGGAGTTGGAGATAAGGTAGCAAACTGTACTTTATTATTTGCGTTTAAAAAATATGAAGCTTTTCCTGTTGATACATGGGTAAGAAGGATAATTGGAAAATTATATTTTAAAGGAAAAGAAAATCTAACGAATAAAAAGATAAAAAAGTTTGCTAGGAGGCATTTTGGTAGATTTTGCGGATATGCCCAGCAATATCTTTTTTATTCTCACGCAATTTTTAAAGCTGATAAGTGTTAAGGAGAAATATAAATGCATAAAATAGTTCTTTTGCGCCATGGAGAAAGTATCTGGAATAAAGAAAACAGATTTACCGGCTGGACAGACGTAGATTTATCGGATAGAGGGATAGAAGAAGCGAAAAAAGCAGCGCAGGTTTTAAAAAAAGAGAATTTTGTTTTTGATGTTGCATTTACCTCTGTATTAAAAAGGGCGATACGGACTTTATGGATTGTGCTTGATGAAATGGATATTATGTGGATACCTGTTTATAACTCATGGAGGCTTAATGAGCGTCACTATGGAGCGCTACAGGGGCTGAATAAATCTCAGATGGCAGAGAAATTTGGGGAAGAACAAATTTTGATATGGAGGAGAAGTTACGATATTGCACCTCCCTCCCTTGATAAGAATGACCCACGTTCACCTATCAATGACCCAAGATATAAAGACTTAGACCCGAAAGATATTCCTCTTACTGAATGCTTAAAAGATACTGTTACAAGATTTCTTCCATACTGGCATAAGACTATAGCTCCAATCATAAAGTCAGGGAAAAGAACAATAATCTCAGCCCATGGGAATAGCCTAAGGGCACTTGTAAAATATCTGGATAACATATCGGATGAAGAAATAGTGGGATTAAATATTCCTACCGGCATACCACTTATATATGAACTCGATAGTGATTTAAAACCCATAAGGTATTATTATTTGGGAAATCCGGAGGAGATAGAAAGAGCAATATCTGAGGTAGCGAAACAGGGAAAGACGAAGAAAGAGAAATAACAAATTCTTAGCAAAAAAACTCAAAGCGCAAAACTAAAACTCAAGGCTAAAAGTTTTAAACTTTGTACTTTAACTTTGCATTTTTCGCTTTAAGTTTTACGCTTCCATTTGACATCTGGATTTATAGATGCATGCTCATAAAACTAGAATTAGAGTCAGGTACCAAGAGACTAACAATATGGGTATAGTCTATTATTCGAATTATTTTGTCTACTTTGAGGTGGCAAGGACGGAATGTTTCAGAGATATAGGAATAGTCTATACGGAGATAGAAAAAAATGGTATATATCTGGTGGTTGTAGAGGCATTTTGTAGTTATATCTTGCCAGTTCGCTACGATGATGTGATAGAAATAGAGACATCCGTTATAAAAAGCGGTAAGTCAAAGTTACAGTTTAACTATAAGGTATTTAATTTTGGGCAGAACCCTTGCTTAAATTTAAAACCTAAATTAGCAAGCACAGGTTTTACTAAGCACATATTCATTAATAAAAATGCACGCCCGATAAAACTCCCAGGAATGTTAGAGAAAATTTTTAAATAAAAATTTAAATATATTTATTGACAAAGAAAAACTCATATGATAAATTTAAACAAGATATAGATTGGAACCCAAAAAGAAAGGAGGTAGATGATGAAGTTTGCGGATTTAAATGCGATAGTCTTAGACCAGATCAGAACTATGTTTAACAGAACTGCCACATTTGTTCCGACACTGGTTGCAGTTTTGGTTATCTTGATCTTTGGTTGGCTAATCGCAAAAATTCTTAAGACCGCAGTGACTAGAGGGCTAAAGATTATTAAGGTAGATTTGCTCTCGGATAAGTCAGGATTTACAAATCTCCTCTGGAAAGGCGAAATAAAATACACCCTATCGGAGCTTATAGGCCAGATTGTTTACTGGATTATAATGCTAGTGGTATTTATTACCGCCATAAATGCCTTTGGACTTACGGAGACAGCAAAACTTTTGGATGAGGTTGTTTTATATATTCCAAATGTTATTGCAGCAGTATTCATACTGGTGCTTGGTCTTTTCCTTGCAACTGTGCTTGAGACTATTATAAGAACTGCTGCAATTAACGCAGGGCTTGGAGCCTCAAAGGCATTGGCAAAGACAGTTAAGATAGTGGTGGGCATATTTGCTGTGGTAATTGCCCTTGAGCAGCTTAACATAGCAACCAATATTATAAATACCACTATAACTATTGTACTTGCTTCTATTGGAATTGCAGTAGGTATTGCATTCGGCTTGGGATGTAAAGATATTGCAGGAAAGTTTATTCACGAGCTTATTGACAAGATTAAAAAATAAGGGAGTGTTGATTAGTTAAAGTTGAATAGTTTAAAAGAAGGGTATAACAAGGCCATATACCCTTCTTTTTTTGTGCATCTATTTCGGAGATAAATTAAATAAATTAATATAAGAATTAAAAAAATTAATATTTTCTAAAAAATTTATTGACAAAATTTTTAATATAATGTATAATTTTTATCGTGATAAAAACCTCATCTCAATGCCCTATATGCAGAAAATATCTTCATATTACGAGACTGAAATGCCAAAACTGCAAGGTAACCTTAGAGGGCGATTTTGTATTTTCAAAGTTGGCAAGGCTAAACGAAGAGGACCAACACTTTATTGAGGTATTTGTAAATAACAGAGGGAATATAAAGGAGGTAGAGAAGATTTTAGACATATCGTATCCGACGGTCTGCAAAAAACTCTCCCAGATAAATAAGACCTTGGAGAAGATGATCTGATGGCGTTAAGAAAAAAGACCCTTGTGGTAGGTCTTACCTATGACCTCAAGGAGGAATACAACTTTAAGAAGGATGACCCGCCTGACGCTAACGCAGAATTTGACCACAGAGACACAGTGGAATCTATTAAGGCGTGTCTTGAGAGTGCCGGTCATAGGGTTGTAAAGATAGGAAGCGTCAGAAATCTAATCAAGAGATTAAATTCGCTTTCGGTAGATATTGTTTTTAATATTGCGGAAGGCGCTTGTGGAAGAAATAGAGAAAGCGAGGTGCCTGTCATCTTGGAGATGGCAGGCATTCCTTTTGTTGGTTCAGATGGACTTACCCTTGCTATTACCTTAGATAAGGTTATCTCAAAGAAGATTTTCATCTCCGAAAATATCCCTAACCCAGCCTACTTTGAAATCTCGGATTCCTTCAGTTTAAATGGCATAAAGCCTCATTTTCCGCTTATCGTGAAACCTCGCTTTGAAGGCTCAAGCAAAGGCCTAAATGAAAAGTCCGTCGTCAGAGATTTGAAAAGTTTAAAAAGGCAGGCGATGTGGATTAACAGAGTCTACAGACAGTCTGCATTGGTTGAGAGGTTTATAGAGGGTAGCGAGTTTACAGTTGCGGTTATAGGTAATGAAAATCCTCAGGCTCTACCAGTGGTACAAATAAGAATAGATAGAAAGACCTCCATGGGAGCTCTTTTTTACACCTTCTCAAGGATTCACTCAAATTCGCTGGATTATATCTGTCCTGCCCAGATTACCAAGAGATTTGAAGATAAGCTTAAAGAGATTGCTATAAGGACATACAGGGCAGTTGAATGCAGAGATTTTGGAAGGATTGATATAAGGGTAGATAAGGATAATAACCCATATGTTCTTGAGATAAACCCACTTCCTTCTCTTTCAAGGGAGGATGTATTTATGCCAATCGCAAAATATCTAGGAATAAGCTTTGAAGAGATGATATTAAAAATATTAAAACAGGCGGTGGATAGATATGGCTTATAAAATAGCAATAACCTATAATCTGAAGAAAAGCCTTGAAGATCAAGACCTACCTATTGATTATTTCTCAGAATTTGATAGCCCCAAGACCGTAAATGCAATAAAAGAGGCGCTGGAGTTTTTTGGAAATGAGGTTATACTCGTTGAGGCGAATTCAGATTTAATTAGCTTTTTTATGAGAAGTAAAGTGGATATGGTGTTTAATATTGCTGAAGGGATAAAGGGGGTAAGCCGTGAATCACAGGTTCCTGCAATCTTGGATTTTCTTGGGATTCCTTATACTGGCTCAAATGTTTTGACACTTGCTATAGCATTAGATAAAACAGTTACAAAGAAGCTTCTCTGCTATGAAAATATTCCAACCCCAAATTTTCAACTCTTTAAATCTCCCATTGAAGAACTCTTGAGCGATTTAAGATTTCCCCTTATAGTAAAGCCAAATTGCGAAGGTTCGGCAAAGGGAATATCTACCAGGAGTGTTGTACCAAATAGAAAGAGACTCTATGAAGAGATAGAAAAGACATTCATGCTTTATAGTCAAGAGGTTTTGGTTGAGGAATTTATTGAGGGAAGGGAACTTACAGTTGGGATACTAGGTAATGAAAATCCAACAGTATTACCAATACTTGAGGTAGATTTTACAAATTGCAGAGAATCGGGAGAGTTTTTTTATTCCTGGAGGATGAAGGAGTATCAGGGAGATGAGAGTTTGCATTTAGTCCCTGAGTTTTTCTGTCCTGCTAGATTAGAAGAGGATACCACAAAGGTGGTTAAGGAGATTGCATTAAAGGCGTATAGAGCACTTGGTTGTTTTGACCTTTCAAGGGTGGATATAAGATTGGGTTATGATAACATACCCTATGTCCTTGAGATAAATCCCTTGCCTGGTTTGGACCCGGATGAGAGTAATCTAACCTTTATGACAAATGCTGCAAATATCCCCTACAGGGATTTGATAAACGGTATATTAAGAAATGCGCAGGAGAGATTAAAACTAAAAGGCCAATTGAGCCAGAAAGGAGAAAGTAAAATTGTCACAGGAGAGTTTCCGGCGTATAGAGCTCTTTAAGGAAGTAACTGAACATGAATGGGAGGATTGGCACTGGCAGATAAAAAATAGGATAACCAAACTTGAAGACCTAAAAAAGATAGTTCAGTTAACCCAAGACGAAGAAGAGGGAATTAAACTCTCAAAGGGAAGACTTGCTATGGCTATAACTCCTTACTGGGCATCATTAATTGACCCAGATAAGCCATATTGTCCTATAAGAAGGCAGTGCGTTCCTGTAATAAATGAGTCCCATATAAGCCCTAATGATATGTTAGATCCTTGTGGAGAGGACGAGGATTCTCCTGTGCCCGGGCTCGTTCATAGATATCCTGATAGAGTTCTCTTAATTGTAACAGAGCAGTGTGCCTTATACTGCAGGCACTGCACAAGGCGAAGAATCGTTGGCGATAAAGACCATTCCATAGGCATTGAGAATCTCCAGAAAGCCTATGATTATATAAAATCAAATAAAAAGATAAGAGATGTGCTTATATCAGGCGGAGATCCTCTTATGTTTGAGGATGAGATGATAGACGACATATTAAAAAATATAAGCGCTATAACGCATGTGGAATTTTTAAGGATTGGAACAAGGATCCCAGTTACCCTCCCACAGAGGATAACAGAGGACCTAATAAAGGTTCTGAA
>Ga0194111_10004889_pt1 | contig 15486 bp, 9 predicted proteins | sample TA2KigC300mmetaG_FD_146194 | JGI IMG/M metagenome (GOLD analysis project Ga0194111, IMG submission 146194) | Freshwater microbial communities from Lake Tanganyika, Tanzania - TA2015033 Kigoma Deep Cast 300m | ecosystem: Environmental > Aquatic > Freshwater > Lake | place: Tanzania: Lake... | reverse complement strand
TCTATCACTACACGTACCTCGACTTCAAGACCGACTGGGAGTCGGACCAGATCCTCTCTTACTTCGACCTGTGCGGCCACGCGGGGCAGACGGCCTTCGCCCCAGCGGCGGCGATGCTCTTCAGAAAGGCATTGGTCCAACCCGGCGCTACGCCCGTGACCCTGACGATTCCGAAGGACGCGATCGCGGGACTGCTGGCCGAGGGACGGGCTGACATCGACGACCTCTGGGCGGCTGCCGGCGTGCCGCCCGGGAGCGTCGCTCGTCGCCGCCTCGAGGTGCATCTGGCCGACGGAGACGGCGAGGTCACGTCGTCGGAGAAGATCGACGGCACATCGCCCCGCATCACCGACACGGGCGAGATCACTTGGGAGGTCGGGACGGCCGCACGGCCCGAGGGTCCCGCGCTGTTGGTCAACGCGCCGGCCGCCCGACTGGCCATCGGCAAGATCGTCGGCCGAAAAATCGCACTGGGCGATGCAATTGTCGAAGTTGGAGCCATGGAACTGGACTACGCCTGCCTCGCGCTCGTCGCACTCGACGGCAAGCCCCTGTCGGAATCGATGTCGGTCCTGCTGACCGCCGCCGGACGCGTCGAGAACCAGGGGATGGGTTGGAACGCCGATCGGACCAGCGTCTCCACGGCGTGGGGCAAAGGACCGACGATCGCCGAAGTCGTCCCGGCAACGGTCACGCTGCCCGGGACAGGATGGAGAGCTCAATCGCTCGACGGTGCGGGAGCACCGAAAGCAGACGTTCCCGCGGTAACCGAAGGTGGCACGACGACGGCAACCGTCGGCGGAACGTCACCGTCACTGTGGTACTTGTTCAGTCGGTAAGACTCTGGTGAGGCTTCGCCTCCAACCAACGATCGCGTGAAGACGCTGGAATGACGCATGGGACAAATGGGACCCATAGGACCAATCGCGGAGACAATCATGAACCACCTTGTCGCGTTTGCACTCGGCATCGCCCTCGCGATGTTCGCGGTTCCCGCAACGCCGGCTTGCCGGGCTCAGGAGGCGAACCGGTCGAACGTCCTGTTCGACATGGATACGGCCGTCCATCGCCCTGGCACTTTCGGAAGTGACAAGACAATGGCGGGAAAGGTGGAAGTGGTACCCGGCAAGTTCGGTGGCGCGTGCCAGTTCAGCTTCGTGGACAACGCGGTCGGCGGTTTCTTCACGGCAAGCGTGGGCGCGGACAGCCGATGGGACGAGGCCGCGGGGATCAGTTTCTGGGTGAAGGGTGATGGCTCCTCGAGCTGGGGCGGCCTGGAGCTGATCGATGCCTCCGACTATGGACTCCGCTACGGCTATTGCTTCCCGATCGATTCGACCGAGTGGCGGAAGATCACGGTCCCCTGGTGCGACCTTGTCCCCGAGCTTCCTGCCGGGCAGCCGGTCGATGCCAGGGCGGGCTACGCGCCCTCCGCGTTCGGCAATCTCTGGTTCGGCAAGTGGTACTATTGGGGCGATTATCCGGCGCATGCGTTCGCCATCGATCAGATCGCATTGGAGAGAAACATTCCGGTCGATTCACAAGACTACACACCTCCCACGGCAGGCACACCGAAGTTGCTGGACAAGTTGAAGCTTGGCCAACCAATCACAATCGTCACCATGGGCGATTCGTTGAGCGACAAGCGGCACTGGGCCAACCGCGAGTTGCTCTGGTCGGAACTCCTGGCAGAGAAAATCAAGCGGCAGTTTGGCAGCGACGTCACGCTCGCGAACCCGGCGATTGGCGGAACGCAGCTTGCGCAGAATCTCGTGTTGATGCCGCGCTGGCTGCGAGACCATCCGCAGCCGGACCTGGTGACGGTCTGGTTTGGCTTCAACGATTGGGACAGCGGTATGCGAGGACCGCGTTTTCGCCAAGCCCTCCAATTCGCCGTCGACCGGATTCGGCGGATGACGAGAGGCCACAGTGAAGTGTTGCTGCTGACGACATGCCCCGCGATCCCACGTTGGGACACGATGGAGGAACTGGCCGAGGCCGTGCGAACGGTGGCGGCGGAAAGGAAGACCTGCCTGGCGGACGTCGCGGCGGCGTTCCACCGCGCCGGGACCGAGCAGGCGGCGCGCGTGGCGCTTTACTGCAGTGACGCGGTTCATCTCGGCCCCCAGGGGCATCGACTGGCGGCGGAGACCGTACTGCAGGCAATTGCGGACGAGTCTCACGAAGCTGGCGACGCCCGCGGGAAGACCGGAAGCGGAACGACAGGCGGCGTGGTTGCCGTGACCGCGCCCGGCGAATCATCGCGACATCCCGTGCCCAGGGAACATCCCAGACTGCTCGGTTCACGCGAACGGTTGAAGGCGTTGTCGCGCCAGCGCGCGGATGCCTATCAGCGCGTCGTGCGCGTCGCGCGGCAGGGGACGGCCGACGAGCATTCGAAGATGATCTCCATGGCGCTGGTCGCGGCGATCGAGGAAGACCCGGCACTCAGCAGACAAGCCATCGACATGGCACTCAAGACGGTGGGCGGCCCGGTCAAGAGGGGCCACGTTCCGTTCGCCCACGACCTCGCTCGATGCGCCATCGTCTACGACCTGTGTCACGAACACTGGGCGCACGAGGAGCGCGAGCGATTCCACGAGTACGTCAACAAGACGGTCGACGCCAACGTCCAGTCGGAACCGCACGTGTTCCACAACGGCTGGTACGGTTACAAGAACTGGGGCATCGGCCTGGCGTGCTATGCCACGTACTATGAGAACGCTCGGGCGGAGGAGATTCTCCGCGCGCTGGAGTCCGAGTCTCAGACGCGGGCTGCCCCGGCGCTGGAACTGGCCGGCGACGGCGGCGGATGGGCCGAAGGCTATTACGTCAACTATTGGCTGTACGAGTGGCTGTTCTTCTGCGAAGTCGCTCGCTGGTGCGAAGGCATCGATTACTATGCCTTGGCACCCTCGTTCTTCCGGAACCGCGCGGTGGCCAGCATGTTCGAGACATATCCCGGGATCGGCATCTACAACACACGACGGCCGATCCCGATGGGAGACGGTGGCGGCCGCGCATTCGGCGGCGATCGTGACAAAGTCCTGTCATCCAGGAGAATCCTCGTCAACCATTTCCGCGACGACCCGGAGCACCGGGCAGTCCACGCCTTCAACGAGTCGACTCCCCGTTCCGGCGTGGGCGATTACGCCTACAAGGACTTCCTTTGGCGAGACACGACGGTAGTTGGAGCGAACTTGACCGGCCTCCGCCTCTCCCACATCAGCTGCGGACCCGGGCACGTGTACGCGCGGAGTTCCTGGGATGAGGACGCGACCTATCTCTTCTTCAAGTGCGGCGACCGGTTCACCGCACACCAACACTTGGATGTCGGGCATTTCCTGATCACCAAGCACGAAGAGCTGGCTGGCGATGGCGGTCACTACGACGAGTTCGGCACGCCGCACGACGTCAATTACCACCTCCGCTCGATCGCCCACAACACCATCCTCGTCCACGACCCGTCGGAGACGTGGCCGAGCATCCGGGCCGGCCGAGTCACGGGCAACGACGGTGGCCAGGCACACAACTGGCCGCACCACAACGGGGCCGTCGCCGATGCCGAAGCCTGGAACAAGGACCGGGATCTCTATGACATTGCGGACATCGTCGCGTTCGAGGATTGCGGGACCCACGTGTACGTGGCCGGGGACTGCACCAGGGCCTACTCGCCGAATAAACTCGAGTGCTTCACCCGACAGATCGTCTTCGAGCGCCCGGGAACATTTGTCATCTTCGACCGCGTCACAGCCCGAGCGCCCGAGTTCAAAAAAACCTGGCTGCTGCAAGCCATGAAGCGTCCGGAGGAGTCGCCGTCAGGTCTCGTGATCACCAACGGGCGAGGCCGACTGTTCGTCCAGACGCTCTTGCCGCGCGAACCCCAAGTGGCGCTACGGCACGGCCAGGATCTGTACCGGTACGGCGGCAACACGTATCCGCCGCGACGCGACACGGGCCCAGCCCCGGAATGCCGCATCGAGATTTCCCCCGCGCGGCCCGCCCGGACTGACTACTTCCTGCACCTGCTCACCGCCACGGATGCGACCAATGAGTCTGTCCCGCCGGCCGTCTTGGAGGAGACGGGCACTGGCGTTAACGTGCGGACGGCCACTGCTTCCATTTCGTTCAACAAGAACAGCGTGGCGGGATCCGTTGAGATCGCCGGACGCAGCCGGCCTTTCGCCGACACCATCGTGTTGCCTCCGAACGGCGGATCACGATAGGAGCCACGAGACGCGCGGATTGCCACAACACGGCCCCTCGGCGGAGCGCCCCATGCGACTCAGGCTGAGCGGGCCGAAGGGGCGTATCACCTTGGGGACGGGGCCTCACGGCGAGCGAAGCCAGTGCGAAGCGGTTTGCCACTCGTGACACACGCTGCCCGAAAGGAGAACGCGACGACATGCCAACCCGTTCACTGCGACACGCCGGGCTCCACCCGTTTGCGGATTCCTTTCCAAGGCCGTTTCTGTCTGCCGCCGCCGTTCTGTGGGCCGCTGCTCTTTGTGCTCCGGGCGTTACGATCGCGGAACATCCGCTGGCCGCGCCGGGCGTTACGAGCCTGACCAATGCCAATGTGCGTTTTGAGGTGGCGCAGGACCATTGTATTGTGCTGCAGCGCGGCGACATCCGGGCACTCATCGTTGACAACACGGAGTTGGATCGGGCGGATTTGCCCAACCACCGGGCGGGTTACAACGGCGTGGCCTCGCTGATCCACGGGCGCCGGGATGCCAATCTGTTCGTGCCGGGGGTGGCGGGCCTGAACTTCGAACACATTCATGACGGAACGGTCGCGGGCCTGAAAGAAAAGTTTGAGCCCCGCAAGTCTCCCATGCAACTCCGCGTCATCGATCGTCATGCGGTCGAGGTCTACCAGCCGCCGACAGCCAACTGGAAGCTGGAAAGCTGCGGCCGGTATCAGCTGCTGGAAGACGGGACCATTGAGTACACGTTCGAGTGCATACCTCGAGCAGCCGGCTATCGAAACGGATACATCGGGCTGTTCTGGGCCAGCTACATCCATCAACCGGAGTCGGGCGCGATCTTATTCCGGGGACGCCGGCGCGAGGAAAAGGGGCCGGCGCGGTAGATCGAAGCCATCTCGCCGGCGCACGGCACCGACAGCACACACCCGCCCGCCGAAATGCCGATGCTGCCTCAGGTCGAGACCGATTTCCCTTTGACGCTCGTGCACCATCCGTCCCGGTTCGTTTACACGGAACCGTGGTACTTCGGTGTCAGTCACTCCATGGCTTACGTGTTGATGTTCCGACAACGCGACCGCATTTGGTTGGCGCAGTCCCCTTCCGGAGGCGGCTTGGGGAATCCGGCCTGGGACTTCCAATGGTTCATACCGGATTACGAGGTCGGCGAAGCCTACGGTTTTGTGATGCGAGCAGCCTACCTGCCGTTCGAGCCCGGTCATGGCGGCTTGACCGAGAAACGCAACTTCCTTGCTGTTGGCCAGGCGCGTATGAGCATAAGCATAACGTGTTACGTAGATCCCGCTCGGAACTTCCGCAGCGGGCGTCACCGCACCCTGTGGTAACAGCTGGAAGCACGCGGAGTCCATGACAAACCAGGAAGATCTGATCTGACAACCAATTCTAGGCGAAGAGCCAGAACTGGTCGGAACTGCATCCCGTGGATCCTTCATTACGGACAATCCCCCAAAAAAAAGGCGCGGGGCAGAACACTCCGGGCCGCATCCAGCGACGCACTGGCTCCGCTCGCCCCTTGATTCTTCGACCGTGGTGGAACGTGCACGGCTCGCTCAGGAAAGTGGCACGACGGGCCGAATCGACGATTCTCGGCTTTCCTTCCCACGTGCGATCCCTCGCCAGCTTGATCTGCCGGGATTGCGTGTTGACGGGCTCGCGCGCGCGTCGGATACTGACATACGTTTCCACGACATCTCGAACCCATGATGATCGGAGCCACGAAATGCCCGCCTCGCCTGCCCACGCTTGTCCGCGTGAATCAGCCGTTCGTTTACGACACGCATTCGCCACACTCATACTTGTCGCGTGTCCTGGTGTTTTGTCAATATGTCCCGGAAAAAAAGCGGATTCCGCTGAGAGTGGCCGTGTACCCAATTTCGTCTTCATCCTGGCTGATGACATGGGCTATTCGGACCTGGGGTGCTACGGGGGCGAGATCGCGACGCCAAACCTCGATCGACTCGCCTCCGGCGGGTTGCGGTTCACGCAGTTCTACAACACCACGCGGTGTTGGCCGACACGCGCGGCGCTGCTGACCGGCTACTATGCCCAGCAGGTTCACCGCGACGCCTTGCCGGGTTTGGGCGGCGGTGGCGGCGGAGTCCGGCAACCTTGGGCCCGCCTGCTGCCCGACTTCCTCAAGCCGCTCGGCTATCGCAACTACCACAGCGGCAAATGGCACATCGACGGAAAAGTGCTCGACGGCGGATTCGATCGATCGCTGGACATGAGGAACCAGGGCAACTTCTTCACGGCCAAAGGCAACACGATCGACGACGTGCCAGTGCAGCCGGAGGCCGACGAGTCCGGGTATTACGCGACGACCGCCGTCGTGGATCACGCGGTGGGCTGCCTGCGGGAACACGCGGACAAGTACGCCGACCGGCCGTTCTTTCATTATGTCGCGTTCATCGCGCCGCACTTTCCGTTGCACGCGTTGCCCGAGGACATCGCACGCTACCAGGACGCGTATCTCGAAGGCTGGGACGTGATGCGCACGCGGCGGTTTGCCCGGCAGCAGGAAATGAAACTGCTGAACACGACGCTGTCGGCACTCGAGCCGGACGTGGGCCCTCCCTATCATTTCCCGGACGCCTTTGAAAAACTCGGACCGGGCGAAATCAACCGCCCGCTGCCGTGGCAGGATCTGACCGACCAGCAACGCCGATTTCAGGCCACGAAGATGGCGATCCACGCCGCGATGGTCGACCGGATGGATCGCGAGATCGGTCGCCTGGTCGAGCAGCTCAAGGCCATGGGCGTCTTCGAAAACACGCTGGTCTTCTTCGCATCGGACAACGGCGCCAGCGCGGAGATCATGGTGCGGCATGGCGGCCACGATCCGCAAGCCGCTCCGGGCAGCGCGGCCACGTATCTCTGTCTCGGGCCCGGCTTCTCCAGCGCTTCCAACACGCCGTTTCGCCGCCACAAAACCTGGGTCCATGAAGGAGGCATCGCCACGCCGCTGGTGGTCCACTGGCCAGCCGGCATCCAAGCGCGCGGCGAACTGCGGCACACTCCGGCCCACGTCATCGATTTCGTCCCCACGGTTCTGGACCTCGTGGGCGTCGATAAGCCAAAGGAATGGGCCGGCGAGCCCATCCCACCGGCACCCGGCCGGAGCCTCGTCCCCGCGTTCGACGGCGACGTGACGCTGGAACGCGACTCCTTGTGGTGGCTCCACGAAGGCAATCGCGCGATCCGTGTCGGCGACTGGAAACTGGTCGCGGACAAGGACCAGCCGTGGGAGCTGTACGACCTGACCACCGACCGCGCGGAGTCCCACAACCTGGCCCAAGAGCAACCCGAAAAGGTCCGGGAACTCGAAACCTCGTGGAATCGCCAGGTGGAAGCCATGAGCAAGCTGGCTGCCCCGACGGCCTTGCCGCCGAAGCCGCAAGGCGAGCCCGCAAGAACCAAAACCCGCACGGGCAAGACCGGAAAGAAGGCGCGGACGCCGGACGGAACCTGAGCATCGACCGGCCAGACCGCCCGCCCGCTGGCGAGCCGGCAGCGTGAGCTGCCGGGTCAAACGAGCATCCGCTTTTCCCCCCGGACTGACGCCCGCTGCTCGCCCAACGCCGCAAAGCACATCTCCCCGTGAAAACGGGGGGCTTTGATGATTTGGAAACCCGTGGCACTGCTGCGCAGAGCGCCAACTTGGTGTCTTCCCAATCTTCCAGGATTGCCAAATACCAATCACCCGGCTTCTTAAGACGCCAACCAGCGCAGTAGTACTTGGTGCATGAGATCATGCCTGCGAGGTCGACCGCCATCAAGAAACGCTGGAAGACAAGGCGATTTGGACATGGTGGCGAACACGACACCTTCGGAGATGCTCAACCGCGTTGCCGCACATCCGTGCCAATCGTGCGATGAGACGGCCGCCGCCCCCCTGCTGTTCCGCTCGAGTTCGTCTCGTGGGAGCGCAGTCTCATAAGCCAACGCTGTACGGCGCCAGCACTCTCCATCTCGAACTCGCTTTTTTCGTGGCGCGATTGGCGGGAAACCGTCCAGTGCAGTAGCTCCGCATGACGCCCCGCCGGAATGTCGCGGACAAATGCCATTGCGAATCTCGCTGGTCGTGGATTACACTCTCGCCGCGCGCGCCGGCAGGGGTCCGACGTGCGGCACCGCGATAGTATCGGCAAACCCATGACGAAACGAGGGTGGCCAGGCATGCCGCAAGTCAGCGTAGGAATGCCCGTGTACAACGGCGGTCGGCTCATCGAGCGGGCTTTGAGGTCGCTGCTTCGGCAGACGTTCACGGACTTCGAACTGATCCTATCCGACAACGCTTCCACGGACGGCACGAGCGAGATCTGCCAGCGATTTGCGAGTCAGGATCCGCGGATTCGTTACATCCGGCAGTCGGCGAACGTCGGCGCCGGGCGGAATTTCATGTACGTGCTGGATCAGGCGCGGGCACCGTACTTCATGTGGGCCGCGCACGATGACTATTGGGAGCCCGAGTACCTTGCCGCGAATACCGAAGTGCTCTCTTCCCACCCCGACGTCGTACTGAGCGTTTCGCTGGTGGGGTTCGTCGGCGAGTACGGGGAGATGGTCCATGCGGGCCCGACGGGCACCGATCCGTTAATGGGTGATCTGCAAGAGAACCTGTTGCGTTTCCTGACCGATCCGGCTCAGAATTCCCGGTTCTACGGTCTCTTTCGCACGGAGGTCATACGCCGGTGCACGCGGAACGTGCGGTCCATCTGGGCGGCGGATTGGGTCATCGCGGCCCGCACGTTGGCTTTCGGCAAGCACTACGAGGTGAATCGCTACCTGTTTCGCCGCGGACCCGATGGGACGAGTTCCGACGCGCCGGCCGCGATCGCGAAGGTCTACAAATCGGCCTTCTTTCGCGCGATGCCGATGCTGCCGTACACGTGGGCCGTCCTGCGAGACCCGTTGATTCCGAAATCGCGGGCATTGTGCCGTCCGCTCTACAAGTGGAACAAGTGCTACACGGACCAGATTTTCGCGACATCGAAGAGAGCGTGTTTCCGACTACTTGAGCGGCTGCAGCGCATCTTCGCGCGAAAACGGCCCGCGGATCCGGACGACGCGGCGGAAATTCGCGCGATTCAACGCCTGCTGGCTGAGCCCCTGATGCGTCTCTGGCCGGACTGCCAGCGGTACCTGCCTCCGGGAACCGCCGTGGATTGCAATGCACTGCTGGACATCCCGAAGGACGCCGACTTCGTCGATGCGGCGCACCGGCAGATCTACGGCCGCGAGGCCAGCGACCTGGACCGTGCGAAGTGGCTGACGAAGCTGCGGCGCGTGTCGCGAGCCACCATGGTGGCACACATGGGCCGGAAGGGACCGGGCGAGAGCCACGACGTGGCAATTCCGGGGCTGCCGTGGGCGTTGCTGCTGGACCAACCGCGGCACGGATGGCGGCGTCTGAAGTTCCTCGACCCGTGGCTTCGCAGCGTGCGACGCCGCATTGTGAGTCGCGCCGCGCGACGGCATCAGCGTACGACGGCCGCGCTGCAACTGCCTGGCATCATGAATCAACCGGCGGACCGAACCACCACAGCCCGCGTGGTCGCTCGAGCGCCGCGGGAGTTGGGGACGGCTCCCGAAAACGACCCGCGGTCTCCGGCACCGCACATTGCCCTGGTGTCACCGTGGCCTCCGCAAACCGCGGCCGTCGCGGACTACGCACACGATCTGGCCATCGGACTGGCCCGCCAAGGAGCACGCATCACGGTCTTCACCGAAACACGCGATCCCGTCGATCCGGGTGAAGGCATCTCCGTGCTCCCCGTCTCCTCGTTCGGAAGCGCCAATCTGTACGACAGCGTTGTCTACCAACTGAGTGACGACCCGAAGATCCACAGCGCCACGCTGCTTCTCCTGGAGAAGTTCGGCGGCATCGTACATCTGCATGACCTCGTGCTCCAACATCTGATCGCCGACTACACCATTCTTCGCGGAAACTACCGCCTGTATCAACACCTGCTCGAACGCTGGTATGGCGCCGACGGCGTCAACACGTTCCTGCAGTGGGTTGCCGCGAACCGCCGGAGTATCTGGGAGTCCGAGATCATCACCCAAATCCCGTTGTTCGAACCCGCCGTCGACATGGCACAGGCGTGCATCGTGCATTCGCATTTCGCCGCCGAACACGTGAACCGGCGTCTGCCGAGCATCCCCTGCCGCGTGGTTCCGCATGTGTACTGTGACGATAATGTGTTACAACCTCCGGGTAACCGTTGTTTCCGTGTCGGCGTCTTCGGCGACATCTATCCGAACATGCACGTGGACAAAGTGCTCGCCGCCGTCGCCCGTGCCGCGGACCGGGGAGCGGACATTGAGCTGCACGTTGTCGGAGGCCTGGACCGGGAATGCGAGACACTGCCGAACCTGGCCGAAAAACTCGGCGCGCAGTCGCGCACGCACTGGCACGACCGCGTCGAGCCGACTCGCGTCCTGGAGATCCTGCGATCCGTCGATCTCTGCGCCGCCTTGTGGTATCCCACGTTGGGCAAGACCCCGGCCGTGGTGTGGAGGACGCTGCAGCAAGGGATTCCGACCATCGTCAGCAATGTGGGAGCCTGTGCGGAACTGCCGGACGTCGTGCGAAAAGTCACGACCGACGCCGTGCTCGTACAGGAGACGCTCTGCGAGTTGATTTCGCGGCACGCACTGGATGAACGTTACCATCGCGCCGCACGCCAACGAGCGGCCGACCATGCGCGGGCGGAGCGTCAATTCGCGCCAATTTCCGCCCAGTACCTGCGGCTGCTCGAGGAACTGCGCGTTCCCGCGCGACCCACGCAGACCTCATGGTTGCGGTCCGCATAAGGTCTCTTCCCAAGCCCCGTGCGTGACGACGCTCCTCGCCTCGGTCTCGATGTACGGCCCGACCGCTTGCGACCGTCTGCTTTGAGGCCGGTCTGAGAGAAAAGTCCCCCGCAGTTTGAGCAGCAAGCGCCCTCTCCCCTGTCACGTGCTGCGAAGTTGGGTCCTCTGTTTCGTCATGATCTGATCGCAACACGTGATGGGGGAGAATGTGGGGTGAGGGGGCGAAGCGGCCAACGGGTTTCAACGCGCTCCGGCCTCGGCACAAGTCGCGGCTGGAGGAAATGGGGCGATCACGCTGTAGCTGGCGAGACTTTTCCCCCCACGAAATGAACTCGTGGGGGGGCGAAAACAGCGACGGTCAACCGGACGCGCTGAGGCGTCGCTCCAGAAAATCGGCATTGCGAAATGCGTGCGCGTCGGGGTACACTCCTCCTCCACGGAAGGTCCGGGACGGTCGAAATGCTAGCACCCGGCCGCGGCACGGTCTCGTCGTGGCGGAAGGCAGGTGGGGTGATGCGAGTGGTAATCCTTGCGGGCGGGCTGGGAACACGGCTGCAGGAAGAGACGGTGGCCCGGCCGAAGCCGATGGTCGAGATTGGCGGCATGCCGATCTTGTGGCACATCATGAAGCACTTTCGCAGCCACGGGTTTCGCGACTTCGTGATTGCGTTGGGCTACATGGGGGACTTCATCAAGCAGTTCTTTTTGAATCGGTACCATTCCAGCGGACACGTTTTGATTGATTTCGGCACGGGCGAGTTCCGGCGTGAGGAGGTGCAGCGGGAGGACTGGCGGGTGGAGCTCCGAGACACGGGGTTGCACACGCACACGGGCGGGCGCGTGAAGCGGCTGCAGCCGTGGCTGTCCGACGAGCCGTTCATCGTCACCTACGGCGATGGACTGAGCAATGTGGACTTGCGAGCGCTGGTCCGGTTCCATCGCCGGCATCGCAAGCTGGCGACGGTGACGGCAGTCCGCCCGCCGGCTCGCTTTGGCGGGCTGGTGTTGGACGGTGACTCGGTGGCAAGTTTCACGGAGAAGCCGTCGGCGGGCGAAGGTTGGATCAACGGAGGGTTCTTGGTATTCGAGCCCGCGATCTTCGACTTTCTTGGAGGAGACGATTCGAGTCTCGAGGTCGACACACTCGAGCGGCTGGCGGCCCGCGGCGAGCTGGCTGCGTACAGGCACTCCGATTTCTGGCAGTGCATGGACACGTTGCGGGACAAGAATTACTTGGAGAGCCTGTGGCGCGACGGCCACGCGCCTTGGCAAACGTGGGAGGACGGGCCGTTGGAGAGTCGCGTGTCGTGGCCGCGAGAGAAACGCAAGTCCGCATGAGGCGAAGCGGTTCACGATTCACGCACACAGCGCATCCTCGGGACGGAGCCGAATGCCCCACGGACAAGTCCGCAAGCCGCGTTCGGAACCCCGAATCCGAAGCGGCGAACCCGAGGGCAAACCCAACTGACGGAATCTGAAACGTTCAACACGAGTGCGACCTGAGTCTCTGGCCAATCATCCGTTTCCATCAACCCGGCCGCTGGTGTTTTGAATTTTGGATTTTGAATTTGTTTCGGATTGTGACTTTCGACTTCGAATTCCCGGCTGCGCATCGGTTGGAGGAGACACATCGTGAGTCCGCGGCGAACAGAGCACTTCTGGCGCGACCGCTCCGTGCTGGTGACGGGCGCGACGGGCCTGGTGGGCGGCTGGCTCGTCAAACGGCTCGTGGCGGCCGGGGCGAGCGTCGTGGCGATCGTGCGGGACTGGGTGCCGCAGGCGGAGCTGGTACGGACCGGTCTCTTCGATCAGGTCAGCGCGGTGCGCGGCGACGTGCGCGATCAGGAGCTGCTCGAGCGGGTGTTGGGGGAATACGAAGTCGAGACCGTTTTGCACCTGGCGGCGCAGGCGATCGTGGGCATCGCCAACGCGAATCCGACTTCGACGTTTGAGACGAACATTGCCGGCACGTGGCGGTTGCTGGAAGCCTGCCGCCGTTCCCCGCGCGTCAAGCAAATCGTGTTGGCGTCTTCCGACAAGGCGTACGGAGACGCGCCGGACCTGCCGTACACGGAGGAGACTCCGTTGCGCGGCCGGCATCCGTACGATGTCAGCAAATCGTGCGCGGACCTGATCGCTCAGTCGTACTTCGCGACGTACGAGCTGCCCGTGACCGTCACGCGGTGCGGCAACTTCTTTGGCGGCGGCGATTTGAACTGGAATCGCATCGTGCCGGGGACGATCCGGGCCGTGGCGCGCGGCGAGCGGCCGGTCATCCGCTCCGACGGCCAGTTCGTTCGCGACTATTTCTATGTGGAGGACGGGGCGGCGGCCTACATGCACCTGGCCGAGCAACTCGCCATGCGGCCGGAATTGGCGGGGCACGCATTCAATTTTTCGAACGAAAACCAGATCACCGTGCTGGAACTCGTGCACCGCATCCTGACGGCCATGGGGTCCGATGTCCAACCTCTTGTGCTCGGCCAGGCCAGCCACGAGATCCGCCGGCAACATCTCAGCGCCGCCAAGGCTCGCCGCATGCTCAATTGGCGGCCGCTCTTTTCACTCGAAGACGGGCTCACCAGGACGATATCATGGTACAGGAACCACCTGCAGTCGGAGTCGGACCACATGGCAGCCGGGATGCGGAGCCGAGCTGCCGCGTCTGCGGAGCGCGCCGCTTAGAGCCCGTGTTGTCGCTTGGTCGCACGCCGTTGGCGAACGCACTGCTGAGTGCCGACGCGCTGGCAGCTCCCGAAGCTCGCTTTCCACTCGAACTGGCCTTCTGCCCCGCCTGTTCGCTCGTGCAGATCACGGAAACCGTGCCGCCCGAGCAGCTGTTCCGCGACTACGCCTACTTCTCTTCGTTCTCCGACACCATGCTGCGGCACGCGCGCGAACTGGCGACCCAACTCATTTCTCAGCGCCGGCTGAGCACGTCCAGCTTCGTCGTGGAGATCGCGAGCAACGACGGGTATCTGTTGCGGAACTACATGGAGGCCGGCATCCCCGTGCTGGGCGTCGAGCCGGCCCGCAACATCGCGCGCGTCGCGCGGCAACGCGGCATCCCGACCTGGTGCGAGTTCTTCTCCACGGAGGTGGCTCGGCGGCTCGTGGCCTCCGGCCGGCGCGCCGACGTCGTTCACGCCCACAACGTCCTGGCACACGTCGCCGACCTGCACGGCGTCATGCAAGGGTTCCGTCACCTGTTGAAGGACGACGGCGTGGTCGTCGTCGAGACGCCGTACGTCAAGGACCTGGTGGAACACGTCGAGTTCGACACGATCTATCACGAACATCTCTGCTACTACTCGCTCACCGCCCTCGATCACCTGGCGCGACGCCGCGCGCTCAAGATCGTCGATGTCGCGTGGGTGCCGATCCACGGAGGCTCCCTCCGCGTCCTGTTCGCCCGGAAGGAGAACCCGATGTCCGCGTCCGCGGCAGTCGGCGGGATGCTGGAGGACGAGCGGCAGGCGGGGATGCACCGAATCGACTACTACGCGCAGTTGCGTGAGCACGTCGAGCGGCTGAAGAGCGAGCTGACCGCCTTGCTGACGCAGCTCAAGCAACAGCACCGGCGCATCGCCGCCTACGGCGCATCGGCCAAGGGCAGCACGCTGTTGAACTACTTCGGCCTCGACTCCCATGTCATCGACTACGTAGTGGACCGCAGCGCCGCCAAACAGGGCCGCTACACGCCGGGTACCCATCTGCGGATCTTCCCGCCGCACAAACTGCTGGAGGATCAGCCCGACTTCGTGCTGCTGCTGACCTGGAACTTTGCTGACGAAATTCTGTCACAGCAAGACTTGTACCGCCGGCGGGGCGGCAAGTTCATCGTACCCATCCCGGACTTGCGCGTGGCATGATCTTCACTCCGACCAAGATCGACGGCGTCTTCCTCGTCGGACTGGAACCGGTGGCGGACGAGCGCGGGTCGTTCGCGCGCGCCTGGTGCGCCGACGAATTCGCCCGCCACGGACTCGATGCCACGCTCGCCCAGTGCAGCTTCTCGTACAACCGCGAGCAAGGCACTGTGCGCGGCCTGCACTACCAGGCGCCGCCGCACGAGGAAACGAAACTCGTCCGCGTTACGTGCGGCGCCGTGTTCGACGTGGTCGTGGACCTGCGGCCCGCGTCCGCGACGTACGGCGAGTGGATCGGGGTGGAACTCTCGCAGAGCAACCACTTGGCCCTCTACATCCCCGGCGGCTGCGCCCACGGCCTGCAAACCCTCGCCGACCACACGGAAGTCTTGTACCAGATCTCGACTCCATACCGCGCCGGCGCGGCGCGCGGCGTGCGATGGAACGACCCGACACTGGCCATCACCTGGCCGCTCCCCGTCACGTGCCTGTCCCAGCGGGACCGCGCCTGGCCCGATCTGGCCTTGACGCCCGCCTCGTCTCTGGATGGCGGGTGACTATGGCGACAAGGA
>Ga0194111_10004887_pt1 | contig 15487 bp, 20 predicted proteins | sample TA2KigC300mmetaG_FD_146194 | JGI IMG/M metagenome (GOLD analysis project Ga0194111, IMG submission 146194) | Freshwater microbial communities from Lake Tanganyika, Tanzania - TA2015033 Kigoma Deep Cast 300m | ecosystem: Environmental > Aquatic > Freshwater > Lake | place: Tanzania: Lake... | reverse complement strand
TGATATCTTTTCAATAAGTCTCATAGGCTCTCCTCTTTGTAGAATTTTTGTTCTGAATATTTTACTCTAAGGAGAGCCTTAAATACTCAATAAATTACCTCATTTTATGACTTTTGCAAGAGCCTCACATATAAAACATACCTGTTTATTCCATTTTTTTCTTGAAAAATTATGAGCATATGCTTATAATTAAACACGAAAAGGAGGGTACCTTTTTAAATGTCGAGGCCGGTATGTCTTAGACGAGTTGGATGTTTTCCTGAAAGCAACTATTTCAAGCCGAGGGGAATACCACTCTCTATGTTAGAAGAGATTATCTTAACGGTGGATGAATTTGAAGCGATAAGGCTCTCTGATTTTGCGGGTTTCTATCAGGAACAGGCAGCAAAAAGGATGAACATCTCCCGCCAGACATTTGGCAGGATAATTGAGTCTGCCCATAAAAAGGTCGCTGAGGCACTGGTTAAAGGTAAGGCATTAAAGATTGAAGGAGGTGTAATTGAAATGGCTGAAACAAGAAAATTCAGATGCAGTGACTGCAATCATACCTGGGATATTCCCTATGGAACAGGCAGGCCCGCAGATTGTCCTTCCTGTAAAGGCAAGAACATTCACAGAACTGATGAGGATAAAGGATATGCTAAAGTGAGCATTCGCCAACGTCGCTGTGGTTGTCAAAGAACACAGAAATGAAGCGATAAGAAAGATTTAAAAATATCGAACAAAAGGAGGAACAGGGATGAAAGTATGTTTTCCGGTTTTAAAACCTGAAGGTCTTGAGAGTGAGGTTTACGGACATTTTGGCTCTGCGCCTGTATTCATTGTTGTTGAGACTGGTAAAAATAATTGCACAATCATCACGAACAAAGACCAGCATCATGCTCACGGTCAATGTAGTCCGATGAAGGCATTGAATAATCATAAGGTTGATGCGATTGTAGTTGGAGGGATAGGTGCAGGTGCACTGAGCAGGTTAAACCAATTGGGGATAAGGGTTTTTCAAGCTCAGGCGATGACTGTGAAAGAAAATATTTCGTTATTAGAAGCTCAAAATTTGCCCGAGTTTACACTGCAGCAGTGCTGTAGCGGGCATATCAATCAATCAGGGTGCAGACATTGAAAAGATTATGTCTGTAAAAACTAAATGATACTTAAAGGAGGGTTCCATGTCAAAGAAGAGGATTGCTATAATAGCATGCAAAAACATTAAGGGCATAAGTTGTGTCGGTGGCTGTCTTAAGTGTTTTAAGGGGATAGCAGAGAAGGCAGGAGAGTATGAAAGGTGGAAGGACTACGATGTGGAAGTCATTGGGATGGATGACTGCGGAGGCTGTCCTGGCGTAATTATGCCAAAGGTAGCGCTTATGGTGGATATGGGTAAATTGTATGAAAGGGATTTCGATGCCCTTCACCTCGGAACCTGTTTGATGAAGGCAGTACAGACTGCCAAATGTCCGATTGATGCTGAGGATTTGAAAAAGAAAATCGAGTCCAAGTTTCAGAAAGAGGTTATCCTGGGCACACATCCTTATTAGTTTGGAGAAGTTATGGATTAATAAGTAAAGGAGGGTTGAATATATGGAAGAAAAAGAGATTGAAGATCTTGATGAATCCTTAAAAGGTTACAAGGAAAAAATACCTCTTGTAAGTAGAGCCTTTTTGACATGGGAAAAGGATACGGTCTTTACGGGTAGGATGCCTGGTTGTTTAGTTGATTATGACCCCACGAGAAAAGAGGGATGCGTGCCAACCGATACCCTTCTGGTGAGCATCGCAGGTTGTCTTGCAATAGATGTGGTCACATTTCTCAGGAAGATGAAAGTAGAGATTACAAGTTTTGAGATAGAAATTTCAGGAGAGAGAAATCCCACACCGCCTCAATACTTCAAATCTGTAGATATGGCAATTCGCATATCAGGGAAAGACATTATACCAAAGAAGCTCGACAGAGCCATCTCACTTTCTCAGGAAAAATATTGCTCGGTGTCCCATACACTCCGAAAAGATACACCGGTAAAGGTGAGTTATATTATTGAAGGAAATATGTAATTGAATTGTCACACTTGATTATTACATTACTCCTACTACTCTATCCTCTTTACTCATCAGTTCAATGAGTTCATCGTAAACTTTTCTGAATGTATATCTCCCAGAAACCTTTTTCTTCGTTTTTTAGGGATTCGAACTTATAGCCCAGTTTCTCGCAGAGCCTCGGGAGGGAGTCTTCAGCTGACGGAGGGGAATCTGTGAGCACTTTGAGGATGGCACCGCTGGGTAATTTCTCAAGGGCTTTCTTTGTCATCACGAGGGGGTATGGACATACCTTCCCCAGAACATCTAGTGTATCTGTTGGTGTCATATTACTGAGTTCTCCCATTGTCTCACCTCTCTTAAATTATTGAGCCTGTTAGAAACTCGCAATTCCTTGAAAACCAAGGAACTACAAGTATATTCAATTTTAGCTTACCGCAGTTTGTCATTCCGTGCTTGATACGGTCTACGACTCATAGAGAATCCATTTGTTTTTCAAAGGCTTCTGGATTCCTGCTTTCGCAGGAATGACATTAAAACCCTATTTATTATTGAACAGCCTTATCATTGAATACTAACTCTCGTTGTGGTTTTATAAAAAATGAAGCTGTCTTCATCTATTTCACCCACTACGGGGTCAAGCTGATAACGGAGTTCCACAGTGACATCCATCTCCTTTGCCTTTATCTCTCTTACTTTTGGCTCACCTGGTACCTTTTCTATATCTTCATAGGGGAACCTAATCTCATACGTCTCCACCTTTGTCTGGAGTGGCTGAAGGCTTGTGTCACGGATAAACCCTAACTTCTGGTAAGGGCCATATACCATGGCATCTCCTCGGCTGTTGGTAGCCTGTGGCATATAGATCTTAGAATCCCTGAAGATCTCTTTGCCATCTTTTGTTGTCTTAGCGGTCACCTCCAGGACCAGCCTCTGCGAAGATGGTCAACCATCAGGAATTCTATGGCCCGCATTATTCGTTATCCATACTCTTACTACCGCCATAGGGATTGCATCTCCTCTGGCCACGAGGAACTTATATGTCAGAGTTTCCACTCTCATATCCACCGCCCTCTTTCTCATTTCCATATCTCGATAGGCGGGCATAAGATGTCCTTTACCGTCCTTTTTCATATGGCAATCTTGACAGGTTTCAGTACCACCTAAAGGAATATAGGCATGGAGATAGCTTCCGTAAAGGGTTGCACATTGTGATGGCTGTGGAAACTCAAGGTTTGGCCCAAGCCCATGGCACTGTCCACATGCAACGACCTCTTTCATTATGGGGCTTTTCTTCATTGTCTTGTAGGACGTGCCTGGGTGTGCACCATTTTTAGATCCATAAATAACCCCTTTATCTGGCTCACCATCTTGCCATTTGTGAACAATAGCCTTCAGATTATGGCACACAAGGCAATTGATATTCACCTTTTCAAGAGTTTCAACGTCTTCTTCAACAAAAGCCTTTGCCAACTGTTGTGCAACTTCATCAGTGGCATTCTTTATCTGAGGGAGATGGCATTTAAGACACCATGAGAGGTGGTCGACTTTAATGTTTTTTATCTCCTTTACCCCTGATTGAGTAAAAATGTTCATGAGACCCTCAGTGATCGTCCGTTTGAATGTCCCAGCGGTTCGTCCAGTTCCAAACAGTGAGCGGGCATGCATGGACTTTTCCCACTCCTCATAAATCTTTGCATGGCATGCCTTGCATGAAGATACATCATACATCTTTGCAAGCTCATCAATGGTCTTTGCCTTCTCTGCAGTATAAGCCATCAGAGGAAACACTACAAAAAGCAAAATCACCATATACTTTACTAGCCTCATAACTGCTCCTTCTCACAAAATGGACACGCTCCAGCGTGTCTTCAAACCATTATCAACCCTCGGGTATCGATTTCTCAATTTTGACTACTACTCTATCTTTCAAGAAGGCTTTAACTACCATGCCTTTCTTGAACTTCGTAAGCATTTGTTCGTCTTGTACCTCAAGGGTTACCATTTTGCCATCTTTTTGTTTGAGTGTAAAATTTTTGCCTTCAATTTTAGTAATCCTTCCCTTCACAAACTCCTCTGAAAAACAAGTGCTCGCGAAGGCTACTACCAGAAATAGCGTGACGACCACGGTGAGCGATTTCTTCATCTCGTACCCCTGCTTTTATGAGTGCCCCTTCATTGGCCTTATGAACATAAAATACGTCATCGTCCAATTGCCGAGGATTATCGAGAGCGTTGCAACAATACTCTGTAGAGCCAATCCTGACATACCTGTCAGGCCATGTCCAACAGCTCAACCGCCAGCCAGAGCACCGCCAATCCCCATCACAAGACCACCAAAAAAAAACCTCACTAATTCCTGTGGCTCCCGTGGAGCAGTGAGCTTACACTCCTTAAGTCCTTTTGCGCTGAGATATGAGCCAATGGGAACACCTACTATATATAATGCACTCCATGTAGCTATACCAATACCAAAAATATTAAACATAGGATCAAATGGTGCATTACTGCTTCCTGTAAGAATAAACATAAAGAGATCAGATGTAGGTCCAATAAAGGAAAGTCCCCTTGGTTGTCCACCCCAGTAATTTGATGCCCACCACGCCCAAACCACAATAAGTCCCACTAAAAATCCACCCAATGACCACGACCAGCCTTTTCTGGAGCCTTTCCCAAAAGGTTTACCTTTAAGCACAACAGGAATAATTACGGCTGCAACTACCCCAATGACCATCCACTTCATACCCTCAATTCCCAGAAGGTCCCATAAGGCAGGAGTGTACTCATCACCAATTGGAACCTTAAAACTCCTTAAAAACGTCAATGCAGGGTTAAGGAGACCATGAAGAGTGGTAATAATACCTGCAACAAAACCTAAGATTGCAACAACTGCTCCAAATTGTCCTTCGCCTTGCCTGCAGAGGATGCCACTACCACATCCCCCCGTTATCACAACACCTGCTCCAAAGAGATAGCCTCCAATAATGGCTGCAACAGGGGCAAATGCCTGACGCCTTAAAGTGTCTTCCAGAATACCAAGATCCTCAATGAGGTTAGCACCGATGATAGCAACCAAAAGCGCCAGAAGCCATGCCCGAAACCATGTAAAGTCTTTTATCAGGATCACGTCTCTGAACGCTGCATTCATGCAATATCGACTGTGCTGAAGGGTAAATCCAAATATAACGCCCGTTAATACACCGCTCAATAAAAGTATGAGAGTGGCCTTAGGTACCTCTTCCATATAACCCCCCCTCTCTATGTCCTGTCCCTAACAGTCCTTTACATTATTTTCCGTGTCATGCCGCACTTGATGCGGCATCCAGTCTTTGTATTTTCTGGATTCCTGCTTTCGCAGGAATGACTTAAGGTGTAAAGTTATTTTTGAGACACTAGTTACTACTTATTTTCGCCATTTTAAAACATCCCCACTACCCTATCTTCATTAGTGAGTAACTCAATGAGGGTATTGACGTCCAATTTTTTAATGCCTTCCTCAAGCTCTTCATCCTTCAGACCCCTGAGTCTCTTGTCCTCACCAAGGAGATAGACAGTGCCGCGTAATCCTTCCAATCTTCCTCTCTGTGCAAAACAGACTCCATTCTGAAGGAGTACCAAATTCGCAGCTGCATCCCTTGCTAATTCTACTCCCCTTTTCCCTTCAAAGGTATCAGTCCCACTTTTCACTATTATAAGCATGTTACCTCCTAAAATATGATTGTGGCTTTCGACTCTTTTATCAGTTCAGCTATCTCTATCCCATTTGCTACCTTGATTCCCTCTACAAGGTCTGTAAGCTCCAGACGTTGTTCCCGAAGAGAAAGTTTATCTGCGTAAACCCCTACTGCCATCTCTAAACAGTCTTCCTTTAAAGCTTCTTCAAGATTTGTAAGGCCTCTTCCTGTATCATTCTGCCCCTTCTTTGCAAGTAAAACCCCACCGTTTACTAAAATTAGCTGAACGTCAAGACCATCTGACACGCCCCCTAATGCATGCCTAATGGCCTCTGCTGCATTTGTCTTGCCATAAGGTGGTTTTTGCAGGATTATTGTTACTTTTTCCATCTTGCCTCCATTTATGTGCCAATGTTTAGCCAGATGTCTGTCTCGACCATGATCTTAAAAAGCGTTGAGAGGGAGCCAACCACAGCGCCCTCAAGATAATCCTCTTTCGCTGCACGGCGAGAGTTCATAGAAGTGCCTCAAAGACAGACCTTAAGACCCTTTTGAATTAATTCCAAAAATTTTTCCTCTACATTGAGTGTCCCTTTTGCTCTCTGCCCTTTCAAGAAGCAGTAAACACCATCCCCTGAAGCAAGGAGATTCACTAGATACCCCTTGTTCAAAGCAGACTCAGCGATCTCTAAGGTGGTGAGTGTATTCTCACAAGAATAAGGTGATGTGGTAAGAAATAATGTAAATGTCTTTGCCATGCTATCTCCTCCTTTCCCCTGGATAGGTTCCATTTTTCGTTACAGGACAGCATGCGGGAACAGGCAATTCTTTCATGTAGTCTTTCTTGAGAATTTCTATAATGTCAGGGATTATGGGGTCTTTGAGGAAATAGCATCTGAGCCTTCCGTCCATGTAATAGTCAATCACCCCATATCGTCTGAGAAGGGAGAGGTGTTGTGATACGTTCGGTTGACTTATGTCAAGGAATTCTTCAATATCGCTGACACACTTTACACCCTTCAAAAGCTCTTCGAGTAGTTTAATCCTTATTGGGTGGGCTAATACTCTAAGAAGTTCAACCCTCTTAATTAATGAACGCATGTCCTTGCACCATATCCAGATTATATTCAAATATAATAATATTTGCATGCTTTTGTAAAGTACAATTTAATGTGCAGTAGACGTGAATTGAATATAATTGAATGTACAGTTTGAAGGTGACATCTGAGAAATGGTATCCTTTCTGAGAGAGGCAGTGTTGAGATTAAAGTGAGCTATCAACATAGAAAATAAAGAAAATGTCTGAAATGTCTATCAGGATTGGACTTGATCTGTTTGAGAGAAAGTGGCCCAGACAGTTGAAGGATGCACGGGTCGGACTCCTTGTTCACCCTGCTTCGGTAAACAGAAGGCTCGAACATGCAATTAATCTTTTTATGAAATATTCATGTCCTATTGCAAAACAAAAGACAGTTGAAATAATCCCCCCTTACCCCCCTTTAGCAAAGGGGGGGAGGGGGGATTTTCAGATGAAATCAAAAAAATTTGAATTAAAAGCACTCTTTGGACCCCAGCACGGTATCCATGGAGAGACACAGGATAACATGGTTGAATGGGAAGGTTTCAGAGATAAGCACACAGGACTTCCTGTATATAGCCTTTATGGTAAAACCCGGAAACCTGAGCCATCAATGCTGAAAGATGTAGATGTGATGGTAATAGACCTTCAGGATGTGGGGTCACGATACTACACATTCATCTGGACAATAGAGCTCTGTATGCAGGCATGTACGGAGATGAATAAATCAATAGTCATACTTGACAGGCCAAATCCTATAGGAGGGCATTTAACAGAAGGACCCGTGCTTTATATGAAATACGCTTCATTTGTTGGACAGCGTCCACTGTCTGTTCGCCATGGGATGACAATAGGAGAAATAAGCAGTTATTTACGAGATGAATTCTATCATTCTCTGGATTTTTATGTTATTCGCATGCAAGGATGGAAACGAATGATGTGGTTTGATGAGACTGATTTACCCTGGGTAATGCCTTCACCCAATATGCCATCGCTGGATACAGCTACAGTATATCCTGGCATGTGCCTCTTGGAAGGTACCAATCTCAGTGAGGGAAGAGGCACCACGCGGCCATTTGAGATATTTGGAGCACCTTTTATAGAGCCTGAGATGCTGGTAAAACATATTAAATATTTTAAACTTCATGGAGTTATGTTCAGACCGTTGTACTTTCAGCCGACATTTCAGAAATATGCAGGTAAACTATGTGGAGGGGCGCAAATGCATATAACAAGCAGGGAAAAATTCAAACCATTTAAAACAGGAGTTACAGTTCTGAAAACAGTACATGACCTTTATCCTGAACATTTTGCATGGAAACAACCTCCCTACGAGTATGAAAAAGAGAAAATGCCGATTGATATCCTTGCAGGAACAGAAAGGCTCAGGAAGGATATTGAGAAGGGAGAAAGTCTTGAGTATATGGAAAAGTGGTGGAAAGAACAGTGCTTTCAGTTCAACAATATGTATAGAAAAAGGTTTTTGATTTACAAAAAATAATGCAGATATTGTTTAAAAATATATTCATTGAATTAACTCATAAAGTTGCATTGCATAGGCAGGACAGAGCATCTTCGCTCATTCTCATCCCGATAAAACCGGGACTCCGAGGTGAATTCTGTCTGCGACAGAATTCAAAACCGCTCAGATGCTCTGTCCTGCCTGCTTTGTGTGAATTATCTTTGTATTTGATATGAAACTCTCAATATTTATCTTAGCTGCTGGCTATGGCGAAAGGCTCAGACCAATTACAGATTACATTCCCAAACCTCTCATACCTATTTTGGGCAAACCTGTTTTAGAAACCATTTTTGAAAAAGTATCGTCTTTGCCAGTAAATAGAATCGGGATAAACCTCCATCATAAAAAGGAGATCATAGAAAACTGGATAAAACAGTCTGACTTTAGCAAAAAAGTTGAACTTTTTCCTGAAGACCCTATTCTGGGCACTGGAGGGGCGTTAAAGAATGCAGAGGCATTCCTATGCAATAACACTTTTCTTGTGCATAATTCAGATATTATCTCTGATATAGACTTAGAAAAGCTGGTTGAATTTCACCTTTCATCTAAAAATCTTTTAACACTTGCAGTTCATGATTATCCTGAGTTCAATAACCTCGTGATAAATAAGAATGAGTACTTGATAGCTGTACAAAAAGAGATTCTGAAACAAGTTCAGAATGACATAAAGAGAGAAAATATTTTGTCATGCCGAACTCGTTTCGGCATCTCCAATGCGTCTTCAGAAAATTTAAGAGCCTTTACAGGTATTGCTGTGTACTCTCCAGAATTCCTGAAATTTTTACCTCCAGGTATTTCCAGCGTTGTAGATGCATGGCTGAAGGTAATAGCTGCTGGATATAAGATTGGGACATTTGATGTAAGCGGTTGCTACTGGAATGATATAGGAAAACCTGCTTCATATGCTCAAGCTGTCATAAATGAACTTAGAAAGAATGGAGAGTCTGTGTATATTCATCCGTCAGTTAAGAGTTGTAAAGATTTTGAGATGGATGGGTATGTGGTTATTGAAGAACAAAATATTTTTTACTCACCCCCCCATCCCCCCCTTACCAAGGGGGGGCAAGGGGGGGATAGAAATATACCTCCTAAGAATATTTTTCTCAGAAATTGTATTATGCTCCCGGGAAGCCATGCAGTAACAAAAGACAATGAAGACAATCCCTCTTTACCCCCCTTTATTAAAGGGGGGCAGGGGGGAGTATTAATTGAAAATTGTATTCTTGGTCCGGGTTTTCAAATAGACCTCAGTGAGCCAGAGATGCTGGGTTTGTCTGCAAAGGCTGATGCCATCCTTATTGGTACAGGGGGTTCAGACAGGGAATACTACAGAGTAAGGAAATATAAGGGATCAGCAGTATTTATGAAATGCCTTCATAGTGACCAGGATTTTCACCGTCACATAGAATATACACGTTTTTTTAAGAAACACTCAATCCCTGTGCCTGAAATGATAGACGTAGAAACTGACAAAAGAAGTGCATTATTTGAAGACCTAGGTGACCTTACTTTGTACAGTTGGCTAAAATGTCCTCGTGAGCAAGAACAAATAGAAAAGATATACAAAAGGGTTATTGATGTGCTGATGTTAATTCACACAGGAGCAACTAAACATGTATCAGAATGTCCACTACTTGGAAATAGGGTATTTGATTATGAACATCTTCGATGGGAAACAGGTTATTTTATTGAAAGATTTGTAGAGGGTATCAGAAATATAAATGTAGATATTCTTGCAACTTTGAATGATGAATTCCACAGGCTTGCCTTGAAAGTAAATTCTTTCCCTAAGACTGTTGTTCACCGTGATTTTCAGTCACAGAATATCATGATTACAAAAGGAGAAACTCCACGTCTGGTGGACTATCAGGGGGCACGGATCGGCCCTCCTGCCTATGATGTCGTATCAATACTGTGGGACCCTTATTATTATCTTAAGAACGATGTAAGGCAACGACTTCTGAATTATTATGTAAGCATGATGAAAGAAAGACCTGGAGAAAAATTTAGTGAGAGAGACTTTATTAAAACACTCCTTCCCTGTCGCCTTCAGCGGCATATGCAGGCCCTCGGCGCATACGGCTTCCTATCTGCTATAAAAGGTAAAAAATATTTTCTGAAACATGTACCAGAGGGGTTGAGATTGTTGAAGGAAGATGTATCACTTTCAAAGGGCGAATATACAGAATTGTATAAACTTGTAATGAAGTTATAGTCTCATTTATCTATGACGAGGCTTCGCTGAAGCTCTTGGAAAAGAACAGAGATACTTGAAATTCATGGCCAGGATTTATTCTTATTCAAAAAAAGTTTTTAGATAACTATTGAAGGATTAACTGGATATTAATTTCATTGTGACTATGATATCGAAAACTGAACGGGTTTGCATGATTTAGAAACTCCTAAAAACCTGTCAATAGTAATCAATCCACAGAAGGAGGGAATAGTATTATTATTACAAATATCATAAAGGGAAAGAGAAAAAAAATGATATTTTCCATATACCTTACCCCCTTGTTTTTAAATTTCTAATATATATAATTCTCGAGACCGGATACAGGCTTTTTATTCTAAATGTAAAAGTCATTGCCTTCATCATTAATAGGGACGTATGTGTAAAAACCTCCAGAATAGTATTATAAGTGCCAAGACGGCAAGCACTATGAGGTATTCGTTACCCTTTGTCGCGAAGATGTCATAGAATTTAAAGAAGCCTTCGTCCATTGTTCACCTCCTCTATTTTGTCTCTTAGTGTCTTTCCAGTGCAGCTGCCCATTCAGGGGGCTTCCTCATCACGGCCATCCTGTTTATAATCCACCTAAATACCCATATCTCAATAAATATAATGGTAAGGGTAATCCAAACCTCTATCCAGTAGGGGTAGTATCTTTCCGCCAAGGGTAGATTCCACTTGTATGCAATAAAGACACAATTAAGCCTGTTTACGACAATACCGATCAGGGCAAGGACAGCGGCTACACGTATGATAAAAAGGTTTTTGTGCTGTACGCCATGGATGAACATAAGGCCTGGTATGAGTACAAGGCCGATCACTTCTGTAAGATACCAGTAACCCATAGGAGTACCTAAGAGCACTAACTCCCCGTCATGGTGAACCATGAAAATGTTCAGGAAAAAATAGGCAAACATGATACCTGCAGAAATTCTCGCCAGCCCTACCACTATATCGGGATAGGCTTTGTGATGCTCCTCTTCTATCTGGAACTCGAAAACCTTATGGCTTATCGTCCCTTCGAATATTATCAAACAAAGCCCTGCAAACATGCTTGAGATGAAGAAGAGGACAGGAATAAATTCTGTGTACCATAAGGGATGGAGCTTCCCTTTTGTCATCGCAAATAAAGCCCCGAGGCCCGATTGGTGGTGGATGGAAAGCATAACACCAAATATTACTGCTCCCACAGTAGCAGCTCCTAATATTTTTCTGAGCCGCTTCATTCCAAGCCATTCCGCAAATGCAGGAGAAAATTCAAGGCCTAAGGTCAACATATAGAGGAGGAAGTGCCATGCAACAATGAACATGACAGAACTCACTCCATATCTAATCCCAAAGAACGCATTTGCACCGTTCCACCAGCGTCCGATATCAAGGATGATCGCACCGGCATAGAAGACGTAGGCGAGGAAGGCATTGAGAACTGTTGCCCTTAGAATAGGACGAAATTTATCCATTCCAAGGATATAGACGATGAAGGCAAGGGTATATCCTCCGCCGGCGAATGCAACGCCTACTATGACATCAAAACCAATCCACATTCCCCATGGAAACTCCTGAGAAAGGTTCGTAGTGGCGCCCAGTCCTGCTATAAGACGATATATAATGAGCCCTATACCAATGACGATTACAGGAGCAGAGATTATATTAAATGGCTTGAATATCGGTCCTTTGGGTTTCAGCTCGCTTCTGAAGAAACTCCAGAACTCTCTGAAGTTTTTTATTTCTACATTTCCTATCTCTTCATTCACACTGCTCATTTATGTTTCTCCTTTTCTTCCTTTCCCTTCTCTTCCTTCTCCTCCCTTTCCTTCCTCATCCTGACTGCACGGGCAATGCCGAGCATAAATAAGGGGGTCAGGGTAGCAATAAAAGGGATAGCGGTAAGATAGACCAAACTGTATACAGGATAAGCCACTGCTCCAAGGTCTGTGCGAAGGCCTATCTGTTGGAAAGGAACTGCTGAGAGATAAAGGTGTGACGTGCCGCCTACTTCGTACTCACCGTATATATGGTGGACATATTTACCAGGATTCTGAGCGATCCGCCTTTTTCCTTCCTCGAGAAGCTTCCTCCTTGTACCAAACATCAATGCTTCTGTCGGACATGCTTCAACACACCCGGGCACTTTCCCCTTATTGAATCTTCCAAAGCAAAGGTTGCATTTCTGGATTCTGGGAATTGCTTCCTGGTATTCAAACTTGGGGATATCGAAAGGACAGGAGAGCATGCATAACCTGCAACCCATACAGTTTGTGTCCCAGGTAACATGCCCTGTCGTTCTCTTTTGCATTGCATATACTAAGCATGCCGAACGGCAGCCGGGTTGATTGCAATGCATACAACGCCACGGTACAAAGAAATTTCCCTTTTCAGTCTCATAGAGATTGGTAACCGTATACTGTATATCAGTTGTTTTCCTCATTTTTTTAAAAACAGCCTCATTTGCTGTTTCAGATATATTGGGTACGGGTAAGTTATTTACCTCGGCACACGCTTTCTCGCAGCGCCGGCAGCCGATGCATCGGGTTGTGTCGACAAGAATGCCAGAAAATTCCATTCCATCGAAAACCACCTGAGCTTTAGATGGATGAGGTGTTAAGAGAGTTCCACCGGCAGCTCCTGCCAGCCCTACTCCTATTGTCTTGAGAAATGTCCTTCTATCCATCCTTACCACCCCTCTTTATAAAAAATGTTTTCCAAATTTATTTGGCCTCAGTTAGTGACCGGAGTCCAGCCGAACTTTTCAAGTAAACGTGTCGGCAATTCGAAATTTTTAATACTTGTTATAGATTTCGGTTCCTTTTTTTCTTTATGACACTCGGAACATTTTCTGCCCTTTTCGAGGTCCATCATTTCATGGCACCCTAAGCACTGGCGATGATATGCTGACAGGAGCTTCGTTTTATTCAATTTCTCGGGGTCGTACGCAACAGGGTGGCAATTCCTGCAGAATGGTGGTGTGTCCTTCTTCGCTTCAGCTTCAGCTTTACTCCGGTGATGACACCCATCACAGATAGTCTGCATCTTTGTATGGAAGTAGGTTGCCAGTTTACTATCATTAGATATTTTGACTAATTTTTTAATGATATCAAGATGAGGAAACTTAGATGGTTCAAATTCATTTTCCAGAATTTTTACAGTTACCTCTTTTTTGACCTTTTCTGGATCAAGCCCAGCGACTGAAAGAGGCAGGATGGGAATACGTTCTTTTTTACCAGTGTGGCACCGAGCGCAGGTCTCTTTCTTTGGATTCATTGTTTCAATATCCACAGGTGCTATATTGTGGTGGCAGCCGGCGCACTCTTTTTCTGATTTTTTGATTCCGTGGCAGCCTGAGCAGCTATGTTCAGAAACTACATTATGGTACGCATCTGCGACATTAACCATATTTCCTTCGGGCGTGCCTGTAATGCCATGACATTCCTTACAAGCTTTTAATGTTTCATGGTGGCAACCCCGGCATGTCCTGTTGTATTTTTCATGAGAACTGTGATTGAAGCCGACACCTTTCATCCTGGCATTTTCGATATCTATCAAGGTTTTTTCTGGCTGATTACGATCTGGCTGGGGAACCTTTGCAAGCTCAGAAATTGTTTTATACTCTCCAGTATGGCATTTTGAACATTCAACAGGTCCTGCTTTCTCGTCTTTTTTCGCTTTTTTAGCGAATTCCACATGGCAGTTCAGGCATTGTAAATGAGAGGCTTTTCTTATTGTAAGGCCCTTTTTTGCTGTGACACGAACAATAGGTGCTAACTCAGGACCCCGCTTTTTCTCAGTGTCATGACAATAATAGCAGGACTCCTCAGTTCCCTGTTCATATACTAACCGTAATGTTTCATCTGGTTCTTCCGCATCGTATGTGTGGTGGCAGAGGCTGCAATCTTCTTTCAGTTTCTTATTCTTAACGTGTTTATCATGATGGGCAAAATCAAATTCAGCGACTGGATATTTCACCTTTACATTCTTGTGGTCTTCTTTATGACAATCTGCACATATGACAGGGCCGGACTTCTTACCCTCTTGGACCTTCTCTTTATGACAACTAATACACTGGTCATGGTATGCGTTCATTACCGAGTCTTTTTCTTTTTTCACGACCTTTTTAGGAAAATCAAAAATAAGAGCGTTCCCTTCATCAACAGGATGACAGGCATTACAGGTTTCCCATTCCTTTTTACCTTCTTTTACAAGAGCTTCGGCATGTTTCTTATGATCAAAAATTACCTGGGGACGCTCTAACATACCAAAGATTTCGGTATGAGCGATACCGATCTTGCTTTCTGGTTTGGTCCAGATAACCTCTTTAGGTGGTGCATAAGTTGGGACAGAGTAGACCGTATTCATCGCTATAATGACGAGAATCAGCAGACATATAACTGCTGGTAAGATAATTGATTTTTTTATCATAGCGGTATCCCTTCCAGATTTATTGTCATACCTTTAATTCCTCAGGAATTTCCATTGTTTCAGTTAGTATTTCATCCATAAACTTAGCTTTCATACCGAGATTGTAATGCTCGATTATGTGGCTCATACCAGTATAACAGTTGTGGCATGGGGTAACTAAAATCTTCGCACCCGTTGCCTTCAACTGTTCAGCCTTTATTCGACCCCCTTCCATCCTAACACCTTTCCACGGCGGGCCAAAGGCAACTACCCCTCCACCAGCAAGACAGCAAAAGTTGTGCTCCCGATTTGGATACATTTCTATAAAATTCTCACACGTTGCATTAACAAGATATCGGAGTTTCTCCGCTCCACCTGCACGCCGTACAAAATTACACGGATCTTGAAGAGTAACAGGCTCCTTAATCTTTCTGGCTATCTTTATTTTTCCTTCTTTCAGGAGCTCATAGTAAAACTCGCAAGGGTGAAGGATTTCTACAGGGATATCTTTCCATCCTAACATCGGCGGTGCCACATACCTTGTGGCAAACAAT
>Ga0194111_10004870_pt1 | contig 15512 bp, 6 predicted proteins | sample TA2KigC300mmetaG_FD_146194 | JGI IMG/M metagenome (GOLD analysis project Ga0194111, IMG submission 146194) | Freshwater microbial communities from Lake Tanganyika, Tanzania - TA2015033 Kigoma Deep Cast 300m | ecosystem: Environmental > Aquatic > Freshwater > Lake | place: Tanzania: Lake... | reverse complement strand
GCATACTATCTCAACCCTGTCAAGCATAAACTTATACTCTACATGGGTACCAAATCGCAGGCCAATCAGCCCAAAAGCCCCAGATCACAGGCCAAACACCCCCTCAGATCGGGGAACTTCGGGCTAGAGCGCCGCATTGTTGCCGGACTGGGGGGACGGCTCATGCTTCTGCTCTTGTTCCGACACGGGGAGGCCGAGGAAGCCGGCCCGGGATGCCCCGACGCGAAGCGACGGCTCACACCTCAGGGCGAGGCCGAGAACCGACTGTGCCTGGAGGCTGTGCTGCGGGCCGGCGTGCGGCCGGATGCAATCGTCCACAGCCCTCTGGTGAGAGCCGCGCAGACGGCCCAGGCCGCCGCGGAGGTGCTTGAGCCGCCTGAGGGCCTCCACGAAGACGAGCGTCTGGCCTGCGGCGCGGAGCTTCGCGATGTCGAGGAGACCGCGACGCAACACGCCGTCGATACGCTCATGCTGGTGGGCCACAACCCCGACTTCAGCGTCATCGCGGGTGAGCTGATCGGCGGCGGCGCGGTTGCCCTGAAGACCAGCGGAATCGCGGCCATTCAGCTTCCCGTTGTCTCGGCCGGCGCCGGGGAGCTTCAGTGGCTCATCAGGCCGAGGTTGTTTGCGTCACCGTAGGACGGCGACGGCCACGACGGGTCGGGATTGGCATCCCGACCTACGAGCAGTGTTGGCGTTGGCGTGGGTGGAGCGGCTCGACGAGGCGCGTGGGCTGTCCCCTGGACGGACGACGGCGGGTCGGTGAGCGATGGGGGTCCCGACGAGCGCACCGGCTCTCGTAGGTCGGGATGCCAATCCCGACCCAACCTACGAGCAGTGTTGGCGTTGGCGTAGGTGGGCGCGCAAGACGAGGCGTGAGGAGCTGACGAGGGGACGACAGCGGGTCGGACTCCGGCGTGCGAAGTGAGGGGCATCACGATGCGTGAGGACGTCCGCTCCGGAGAGGGAACCCTGGACGAGAGCAAGTACGCAATCCACGAGCTGGTCAAGCGGCGGCGTCATCTGCCCCACTGGGACGAACCAGGAGCCACCTACTTCCTCACCTTCTGTGTGAAGCGCGGCGTCGCCGCCGATCTCACGCGGCCCGAGTTGGCCGAGCTGGTGGTCGGCGCGCTTCGCTTCCGCGACGGCTCCCGCTACTGGCTGTATGACTACATCGTGATGCCCGAACATGTGCACGCGATCCTCAAGCCAATCGTCCACGAAGGGCGAACCGAGCCGATGTGCGAGATCATGGCCGGCCTCAAATGGTGGACCGCTCGGAGGATTAACCCGTTGCTGGGGCGACGCGGTCCGTTCTGGCAGGATGAGACGTACAACCGCATTATCCGCACCCGACGAGAGTACAACGCGCGGGCGACGTACATCCTCGAGAACGCACACGTCAGAGGTCTCGTCGGGGACCCGGTTGAGTGGCCGTGGTGGGGACACGGCGCGAGCCTTCCGTAGGCCTGCGCGGCTCGCCTTGACAACGGCGGGTCGGGGTCGGGATTGGCATCCCGACCTACGAGTGGGGTTGGGGTTGGCGTGGGTGGAGCGGATCAATGAGGGCGATCGGTTGTCACGAGGACGACAAACGGCGGATCGGTGAGCGATGGGGGTCGCGACGAGCGCACCGGCCTTCGTAGGTCGGGATGCCGATCCCGACATGCTGCAGGTTTCAGCATAGGCTATAAACCCGCGTCTTGCGCCGGGCGTCCTGAAGGCCGTCGAAAGATGGACGACTCATTCCCGTGTGTGAGGGAGCCTGACATGACGGACCACTATCGACGTGCACTCCGAATGAGCACTGTGCTGCTCATCGTCGTCGCGCTCACCGGCATGGCGACGCTGAAGGACCGGACGGACGCGGCGAGCGCGCGGCCGGAGATCAACCCCATCGGCGTGGAGGTCGTCGGGCAGAGCGAGCTGCTGGCCGGGGCGCCGGCGGCCGTGCGCGTGGTCCTGACCGACCACCGCACCGGCGACCGCATCGGCAACGGCCGCGTGACGGTGCGCCTGAGCCCGGCGGATAAGAACGAGTACCAGACGCTTTCGCGGAGCCTGACCAATGCGCTGGGCACGACGGACGCGGCCTTCGAGGTCCCCGACGTCGAGCCGGGGGACTACGACCTCCTCGTCTCCGGCCGCGCGGCAGCCGGGTCGGATGAGACGGTACAACGGGTGCGAGTCACCCGGCGCTACCAGATTCTGCTCACGACCGACAAGCCGATCTACCAGCCGAGCCAGACGATGCACCTGCGCGCGCTGGCCCTCCGGCAGCCGAACCTGAAGGCCGTCGCCGACGCGGACGCGATCATCGAGGTCCGCGATGCGAAGGGCAACAAGGTCCTCAAGAGGTACGCGAAGACCAATGACTTCGGGATCGTGGCAACCGACTTCGTGCTCGCCGATGAGGTCAACATGGGCGCCTACGAGATCCGCTGTCTCATGGGCGACCAGGAAGCGCAGAAGACGGTCACGGTCGAGCGGTACGTGCTCCCCAAGTTCGATGTGAAGGTCACCACCGAGAAGCAGTATTACCTGCCCAACGAGACGGTGAAGGGCACCGTGCAGGCGGACTACTTCTACGGGGTGCCGGTGCGCGAGGGCGAGGTCGAGATCTCCGTGAAGACCTTCGATGTCGAGTACACGGAGATCGCCACTCTCAGCGGCACGACCGACGAGAACGGTACCTACAAGTTCGAGACCAGGCTGCCGATCTCGTTCGTCGGGCAGCCCCTGCAGGAAGGCAACGCCCTGCTGCAGTTCGACGTGAAGGTCACGAACAAGGCGAAGCACGCCGAGAAGGTCACGGCAACAAGGACCGTCTCCCAGGACCCGATCAACATCCAGGTGATCCCCGAGTCGGGCAAGGTAGTGCCGGGGGTCGAGAACCTGCTGTACGTCAGCACGACCTACCCGGACGGCTCACCCGCGCCGTGCACCGTGCGCATGACGGGGCTGAAGGTCTCAGGCGAGCCGGTGGACGTGGTGCGGGGCGACAAGCGCGCCGACGACCTGGGCCTCACGGAGTTCGCCATCGAGCCGAAGACGCCGGAGGTCATCGTTGGCATCGAGGCGAGGACGGACGCGGGCGAGCGCGCCGAGCGGTCGATTGAGCTGGAGGGCGACTTCGTGCAGAGCGGGGTGCTGCTGCGGCTCGACAAGCGCCTCGCCAAGGTGGGGGACACGATCCACGCCACGGTGCTGTCTTCGGATCGCGGCCGGGGCGCGGTGTACGTGGATGTGGTGAAGGACCGCCAGACGATGCTGACTCAGGACGCGGAGGCGACGGATGGCAAGGCGACCGTGGACGTGCGCCTGACGCCGGACCTGACCGGGTCGATCTGGCTGAGCGCGTACCGCATCCTGAACACGGGCGACATCGTGCGCGATACGGCGCCGATCTTCGTCGATCCCGCGAGCGACCTGTCGATCGACGTGAGGGCAGACAAGGACACGTACCGTCCCGGAGAGGATGTGTCCGTGCAGTTCGCGGTGCGGGATGCGGCGGGGAAGCCGGTGGCGGCGGCGCTGGGGCTGAACGTGGTCGATGAGAGCGTGTTCGCGCTGCAAGAGTTGAAGCCGGGGATGGAGAAGGTCTACTTCTACCTCGAACAGGAGCTGATGAAGCCCCGCGTCGAGATTCACGAGTTCGACATGCCGGTCATCATCGCGGGCGAGCCCGGCGACAAGCCCGTGCTGGAGCGGCGAGAGCGTGCGGCGAAGGTGTTGATGGCCTCGGCGGAGATGCCTGAGGCGCCGGGGTACAAGGTGGATACGTACGGGGACCGGGTGAACAAGCTGAAGGAGGAGTGGGCCAAGGAGCTGGAGCCGAAGCTCGAGAAGATCCAGCAGGCGATCCAGAAGTACCAGGAGCGGCACAACGGGCGATCGTTCAAGGCGAAACTGGGCGCGCGACCGCTGCTGGCGGCGGGGCTGCTGAGCGCGCAGGATGTAGTGGACCAGTGGGACCAGCCCTTCCTCTTCCCGACGCAGGGCAACGGCGACCAGGACGCATGGATGCTGATCATCCAGGCCATCGGCCCGGACGGGAAGGCGGATACGGTTGACGACCTGTTCCTGGCAACGGTCTGGCCGCAAACCGTCTTCGAGGATCTCAACAGCGTGGCCGTCGGCGGCAGGGGCTTCAGGGGCGGCATGATGGGCATGCCTGGGGCGGGCGGCGGGCCGATGCTGATGGCGAGGGCGGCCGAGGGGGCGCCTGTGCCGGAGATGGCGATGGCGATGGACGCGGCGGCGATGAAGGGCGAGCCGGGGCCGAAGGGGGCGGCCGGAGGCGAGGGGCAGAAGCCGGTACGCGTGCGGAAGTTCTTCCCGGAGACGATGTTCAGCGAGCCATCGCTCATCACCGATGAGAGCGGCCGTGCGACGCTCTCCCTGAAGATGGCCGACAGCATCACGATGTGGCGCATGACCGCGATGGCGAACTCGGCGGCGGGGCAGCTCGGCTCAACGACGAGCGGGCTGCGCTGCTTCCAGGACTTCTTCGTGGACATCGACCTGCCGGTCTCGCTGACGCGCAACGACCAGGTCAGCATCCCCGTGATGGTCTTCAACCACCTGGACGCGCCGCAGACGGTGAGGTTGGAGCTGACCGAGGGCGGTTGGTTCGCGCTCGACGGCGAGCCGAAGCGGTCGCTGGAGATCGGCGCCAAGGACGAGGCGGCGGTGTACTTCACGATCACCGCCAAGGAGATCGGCGACCACCCGCTGACGGTGCACGCGTACGGCTCGAAGCTGAGCGACGCCATCGAGCGGCGGATCGAAGTGCGCCCCGACGGCGAGGAGACGCTGGCGACGATCAACGACCGGCTGGACAGCGACGTGACCAAGACCGTCACGATCCCGCGCGAGGCGATCGACGGCGCGTCGGACATCCTGGTGAAGATCTACTCGGGCATCTTCAGCCAGGCGGTCGAGGGGCTCGACTCGATCCTCCAAATGCCCTTCGGCTGCTTCGAGCAGACCTCGTCAGCCACGTACCCGAACATCCTCGTGCTGGACTACATGAAAACCACCGGGCAGGTCACGCCCGAGATTCGCATGAAGGCCGAGGGCTTCATCAACACGGGCTATCAGCGCTTGGTGGCGTACGAGGTGCCGGGCGGCGGGTTCTCGTGGTTCGGCGAGGCGCCGGCGAACAAGATCCTGACGGCCTACGGGCTGATGGAGTTCGGCGACATGAGCCGCGTGTACGAGGTGGATGAGGCGCTCATCCAGCGCACCGCCGAGTGGCTGTTCAGCCAGCAGGAGGGCGACGGGAGCTGGAAGCCGGACGCGGCGTACCTGCACCAGGAGAGCTGGGGGCGCATCCAGAACTCGAGCCTCCTGCCGACGGCGTACATCGCGTGGGCCATCGGGCGCGCGACGCCAAAGGAGCCGCGCCTGCAGAGCGCGGTGAGCTACATCAAGCAGCACGCAAACGAGGCGAAGGACGCGTATACGCTCGCGCTCGTGTGCAACGCGCTCGTCGCGAACGCGCCCGATGACGCCGCGACGCAGCAGCAGCTCGACCGGCTCGTGAAGATGGCCCAGCGCAAGGACGGGAAGATGTGGTGGCAGTCGGACATCACGGGCATCACGCACAGCTCGGGCCAGTCGGCGGACCTGGAGGCGACGGGGCTCGCGGTCTGGGGCCTGATCCACTCCGGCACGCGGCCGGGCGAGGCGACGGAGGTGCTGAACTACCTGATCGCCTCGAAGGACCCGCGGGGCACCTGGTACTCGACGCAGGCGACCGTGCTCGCGCTCGGGGCGCTTCTTGATGCGCAGAAGGGCAGCACGCAGAAGGTGAACGCGGAGATCACCGTGCTGTGCAATGGCGAGCAGGTCAAAGGCCTGGCGATCGACGAGAAGAACGCGGATGTGGTGCACTTCATCAGCCTCAAGCCCCACGTCCATGAGGGCGACAACGAGGTGAAGATCAAGTTCGCCGGGCAGGGCACGAGCCTTTACCAGATCACGACGAAGTACTACCTCCCCTGGAAGGGCCGCCCCTCGGCGAGCGAGGCGGTCGCCATCGACGTGAAGTACGACAAGACCGAACTCGCAGTCGAAGACATGGTGACCGCCCAGGCGAAGATCAAGAACACGACGCCCGGTCGGATGGGCATGGTGCTCGTGGACCTCGGGATTCCGCCGGGGTTCGAGGTGCAGGCGGGCGACCTCGCGGAGCTGGTGGGCTCCAAGATCATACAGAAGTACACCCTCACCGGGCGGCAGGTCATCGTGTACCTTGAAGAGCTGAAGGCCGGGCAGGAGGTCACGCTGCAGTACCGGCTCAAGGCGAAGTTCCCCATCAAGGCCAAGACGTCGGAGAGCACGGCGTACGAGTACTACAACCCCGACAACAAGGGGATCGCGCAGCCGGAGGAGTTGGTGGTTACGGCGGGTTGAGAGGGTATAGCCGGCAGTTCGGGGACACGATCCCAGTTCGCACACGACGCGAATTGGGTCATGTCCCCGAATTGCCTTCCGGAACCCGATCCGCGCGGGTGGTGTCCAACCCCGAAGGGGCTGCAGATGATCTCGACTCGCACGCTCGCGCGGATCTTCGCTGCCGCTCTGCTGGTGACAGGCGGACGGTTCGCGCGTGCGGACGACATCTCGATCGCGTCGGCGGTCAGCGGGCGCACGGTGCGGGCCGCCGACGGCCGCGTGCTGGTGCGGCTGCGGGAGCGCGCTGATGCTCCGGCGGCGTTCGGGCGGCGGGATCTGACCGCCGGCGCCGACCTTCTCCCCGATGGTCGCCTGGCAATCGTCCGGCTGGCGCCCGGGCAGAGCGTCGAGGCGGCCCTGAGCCACTTTCGCTCGCTCCCCAACGTGGTCGCGGCGGAGCCGGACTACGTAGTGCGGGCGAGCTTCTCGCCCAATGACCCGCTGTGGGATGACCAGTGCGGCCTGCGCCGCCTGCAGCTTCCCGGCGCGTGGAACCACCAGCGCGGGCACCCGGATGTGACGATCGCGATCCTGGATTCTGGGGTCGCGTACGATCACCCCGACCTCATCGGCAACCTCCGGCGCAGCAGCCCCGATCTCGACCGCTGGGAGCGCGGACATCTTGTCCGCAGCGGTGGCGGACAGGATGTCCGCGCTCCGGCCGATCCCCCGAATGGCGTGGACGATGACGGCAACGGCCTCGTGGACGACTTCCGGGGTTGGGACTTTGCCGACAACGACAACGATCCGCACGCCGACCGGGGCGACGGGATCGGGATGGCCCACGGCACGCATGTCGCGGGCCTGGCGGCGGCGGTGACGGACAACCACGTGGGCATGGCCGGCGCGGGGTGGAACTGCACGTACCTGCCGGTGCGCGTGATCGATGCGTTCGGCGTGGGTTACCTCAGCGATGTGGCGCGCGGAATCGAGTACGCGACGGACCAGGGCTGCGCGGTCATCAACCTGAGCCTGGAGGGGCCCTTCTCGCGCACGATCCAGGCGGCGATCGACTACGCGCACGAGCGAGGTGTGGTGATCTGCGCGGCGGCGGGGAACACCGCGCAGGAGTTTACGGCCGACCCCGCGACCTGGGTCACGCCGGTCTGCAACGACGGCGACGATCCGGCGGTCAGCAATCATGTCATCGGCGTCGCGGCCATCGGCTGTGACAACGTGAAGCTCGATGTCTCGAACTACGCGTCGGCCTACTCGCTGATCGACCTCGCGGCGCCGGGCCGCAGCACGACGAGCGCCTGGTGGCCCGGCGGAGGCTATGCAGCGGTCTCCGGCACCTCACAGGCCGCGCCGCAGGTCGCCGGGGTCGCGGCGTTACTCGTGGCGCAGTTCGGGCGCGTCGGCCCGGATGTCATCACCCAGTTCCTGCGCAGCACGGCGGTCAGCATCGATGCCGACAATCCGTCCTTCGCGGGCAAGCTGGGAGCCGGCCGGGCGAGCGCGTACAACGCGATCCTCTCGGACTCGCCTGGGCCGATCGTCGGGGTCTCGCTGACAGTGGTGGTTGTGGACGGCGCCACGGCCGCGCGCGCCCTGCCCGGGCAGTTGGTGGACCTGCAGATCGCGCTGAGGAACCTGGGCGCCGTGGCGGCGACGAACGTGCAGTGCGCGCTCGCCAGCGGCGACCCGCTGGTCGTCGTGAAGCGCGCCACGGCGGCGTACGGGAGCCTGGCGCCAGGGGAGACCCGCGCCTCCGCGACCGCCTTCCGTCTGCGCGTGCGCAGTGGCGTGCCCCAGGGCACCTCGGTTCCGCTGACGCTGACGATCCAGGCCGATGGCGCGGGGCCGTGGACCGATGACCACCTGCGGCTGCCCGTGGGTTGGGATGCGCTCGGCGAGCCGGACGACACCTGCGCGGATGCCTTCGAGGCGACGCTTGGCACGGTCTATGACCGGGAGATCGGCAGCACGCTCGATCAGGACTGGTTCAGCTTCCCGGCAGTCGCCGGGAAGGAGTACGTCATCGAGACGAAGCCCCGCCTCGCGAGCGCGCCCAAGACGGCGCTTTCGATCCGTGAGCCGGACTGCGGGCGCGAGGCGCTCTTCGTCTCCGGCGAGGGCGGGGCGGCGCTAGCGCGCTGGGTCTGCCCAGCGAGCGGGCGGTATTCGGTCGCGGTGACGGGCGATGACCACCTGTGGACGGGGCCTTACCGGTTCCGCGTGCGCATCGGCGGGGACGGGACGGTGGGGCCGGTTCAGGCGACGCGTGTGAGCCTCCAGGATGACACCGTGGGGGCCGGCCTCGGGAACGGCGACGGCCGCGCCGACCCGGGCGAGACGGTCCAGCTGCGGGTGGAACTGACGAACCGCGGGCCGCTGCCGATCACTGGCGTGTCGGCGAAGCTGACGACCTCGCGCAGCTCCGTGAAGATCCTCTCGGCCGACGCCGCGTTCCCCGACCTTCAGCCGGGCGGCACGGGGTGGTCCCAGACGGCCTACCTCGTTCGGATCGCGCCCGGGATGCTGGAGCCCACGGTTCCGGTGTTGAGCTTCGCGGTCACTGCGGCGGAGGGCACCTGGACGTCGTCGCTGAGGCTGCCGGTCGGGCGCTCCGACCTCGGCGAGCCGGACGACAGCTGCGGCGAGGGTGTCATCATCTACGCAGACGACTTCCACCACCTGCGCGCCTTCGAGCAGGCGGGCGATCGGGATTGGTTCACCTTCGACGCGACCGCCGGGACGCGGTATCGCTTCGCGACCTGGGCGACGAGCGATGTGGGCGTCGATACCGCGCTCGCGCTGCACGGGCTGTACCGCGGGGCCCCGCTGGCCTTCGGGCAACCGGCGGCCATCGCGCTGTCGCGAGTGGATTGGCTCTGCCCGGAGTCGGGGCGCTACGGAATCGTGGTCTCGCCGACGCAGGCCAGCGCGCTCGGGCGGTACGAGTTCTCCATCCTCCCGCTCAACAACCTCGGCCCGGCGGAGCCGGACAACGAGTGCGCGAAGGCCGCGCCGATCCCGACCGACGGCACGCACCAGCTGCGCGACTTCGGCGTGCCGGGCGACGAGGACTGGGTCAGCTTCGACGCGGTCGATGGCGCGACATACGTGATCGAGACGGGGCCGGCGCCCGGCTGGACGCCCCGGCAGACCAAGTCGCCTCCGAACGGCCAGCCGCGCGTCCCCGATACCGTCCTGGAGCTACACGACCAGAACTGCGGCGGGCAGTTGGCGGCCGATGACGACGGCGGCGCGGGGCTCTTCTCGCGGCTGACCTTCTCGGCGGTCGGCGATGGCACATACAGCGTCCGGGTCACCGAGTTCGACGGCACGGTCGGCCAGTACGAGGTGTGGGTGCGCCGCAACCGCGCGCCGGTGCTGGCCTTCGCTGGCGACACGGGGTATGAGTCCGACCTCGTGGAGCCGCAGACGGGCGTTGCGGGCGAGACGCGCTTCCGCTTCAGGGCGACCTACACCGACCCCGACGGCGATCCGGCCAAGTTCGTCCGCCTGCGGCTGTACGTGGGGGGCGTCGAGTCGCCGGCGAGTCCGATCAACCTGCGGGCGGTCGCCGGCGACCCGCTCACCGGGGTGCGGTACTTCGCGCGACGCACGCTGCCGGAGGGCGAGTACCAGTGTCTCGTCGAGGCGAGCGACGGCTCGATGGCCGCCTTTGGCCCACCAACCTCCCTCACCCCCGGCCCGACGGTTACTGCTGCGGGCGGGGCAGGGACGACGGCGTTCATCACCTCCCTGACGGTTGCCTCCGAACCTCGCCGTTTCGCCGAGATCCGCTTCGCGACCGCCGGCGAGGGCCGCGTGACGGCCCGCATCCTCAACATCGCGGGGCAAGAGGTTCGACGGCTCGCGAACGATCACGCGGTGACGGCGGGGATCAACACGCTGACGTGGGACGGCACCACGGGGACGGGCGGAACGGCGCCAGCAGGGATGTACCTCGCAGAGGTTGCAGTTGCATCGGCTGCAGGCGAGCGGCAGAAGAGAGTGGCGGCGTTCCGGTGGTAGGCGAGGGGTTCTGCTCGCCCTCCGCGAAACACGCCTGCATGATCGGCAGGCAGGACCCCGGCGTGGTTGTGCGCGCAGAGCGCCCGCCCAGCATCTGGCGGGCCGTGCTGTTTTCGGTGATCCTGGCGCCGTTCCACACGTACTGGCTCATCCATCTGGAGATCGTGCGCGGGACGGGGTTCTCGAGCACGGTCAGCCTCTTCTTCAACGTCATCCTCACCCTTGTCGTGCTGGTCGGGATCAACGTTCCGCTGCGGCGGTTCGCGCCGCGTCACGCGCTGACGCGGGCGGAGCTGATCGTGGTCTACATCATGCTCTCGCTGGTGACGTGCCTGTGCTCGATTGACATGATGAAGCCGCTGATCTGCCTGATGCCCTACGCGCGGGAGTACGCGACCCCCGAGAACCGTTGGGAGCAGCTCTTCTTCCGTCACCTCCCGCAGCAGTGGATCGTGTCCGACCCGGCGGCGGTGCGCGCGTACTACGAGGGCGGGACAACGTCCTACCGCGCCGAGTTCGTGCAGGCGTGGCTGTCGCCCGTGCTGCTGTGGGTCGGGTTCATCGTGGTGCTGACCTTCGTGATGCTCTGCCTGAACGTGCTCATCCGGCGGCGCTGGATGGACCACGAGCGGCTGACGTACCCCGTTGCGCTGTTGCCTTTCGAGCTGACGGAACCGTCGGGCGGGTTCTACCGGCAGCGCGTGATGTGGATCGGCTTCGCGGCCGCCGGGCTGTATGACCTGTTCAACGGCCTGCACTCGCTCTGGCCAGTGGTTCCTGCGCTGAACATGCAGAACTTCTACCTACACCCGTACATTCGCGTTTCGCCGTGGGACGCGATCGGCTGGACGCCGCTGACGCTGTTCCCGTTCGTGGTGGGGATGGGGTTCCTGCTGCCGATCGAGCTGCTGATGAGCTTCTGGGTCTTCTTCTGCGTGTGGAAGCTGGAGAGCGTGGCGGCCCACTCCTTCGGCCTCCCGCTCGGCCGCCACCAGTGGCCTTTCCTGGACGAGCAGGCGCTGGGGTGCTACATGGCGATCGTCGCCTTTGCGCTCTACGCGATGAGGCACCACCTGCGGGATGTCCTGAGAGAGTGTCTCTCCGCGCGCAGCGGGGTGCATCCGGGTGACCCGTTCAGCTACCGCACGGCCTTCTGGGGAGCCGCGATTGGCTTCGCGGTGCTGGTGGTGTTCCTGATCCAGGCGGGGATGCCCGTGTGGGCGTCGGTGGCCTTCTTCGTGCTGTACTACCTGATCGCGCTGTGCATCACCCGCATGAGGGCGCAGTTCGGCCCGCCGGTGCATGACCTGCACTTCGTCGGCCCGGACCAGACGCTGACCTCCGTGCTCGGCGCGCGGGCCTTCTCGCCGCGCTCGCTGACGGCCCTGACGTATCTGTACTGGTTCAACCGCGCCTATCGCTCACACCCGATGCCGCACCAGATGGAGACGCTGAAGATGTGCCGCCGGGCCGAGATCATCCCGCGCGGGATCGCGGTCTCGATGGTCATCGCGATCCTGGTCGGCGCGCTGGCGCACTTCTGGAGCTACCTGCACATCGCCTACAGCCTCGGCGCGGCCCGGAAGATGGTCGGCTGGGGAACGTACGGCTATGCGCGGGAGGCCTTCGGGCGGCTGGAGAACTGGCTGACGGCGCCCAGCTCCCCCAACCCGCAGATAATCGGCGCGATCCTGTGGGGGTTCGTCAGTACACTCGGGCTGATGGGACTACAGGCGCGCGTCGTCTGGCTGCCCCTGCACCCGCTGGGGTATGCGATCAGCAACGGCTGGTCGGCGCACTGGACCTACTCCAGCCTGTTCGTCGCGTGGACGCTGAAGGCGGTCATCAGCCGGTACTGGGGCCACAAGGGCTACCTGAACGCGCTGCCCTTCTTCTTCGGCCTGATTCTGGGCGAGTTCGTGGTCGGCGGGCTGTGGACGGTGGTAGGGACGGTGACGGGCCTGCCGACGTTCAGCTTCTGGCGAGGGTAGAGCGCGTGGGAGGGCTTCAGCCCCGACGGCGCCTCTTGATGAGCACCCCTCCTCCGGCCAGCCCAAGGCCGAAGAGCGCCAAGGTCACGGGTTCAGGGACGGGTCTGAGGGTCACGGGCAGGCTCTTGTCGAGGCGGATGACCTGGCCATCCGCGCCGATGACCTGCCAGAAGGCGACGCGGGAGGACGTGTACATTCGCAGGTTGGCGGCCCAGTGCGGGTCGATGGCGCGGCCGAGGTTGTTCCACATGCCGCCGTCGTTCTCGCCGTCCCCCCACTGCCAGCTCCCCCTCCACACATCGGAGCCGATCTGCTTGATCTCACCGGGGTCATTGGGGACGATGAGGTTCGGCGTGTAGGAGGGCTGCCCGATCAGCCGCAGGCGCATCGTCAGGCTGCCCTCGAGCCCCTGCCCCGCCATGCCGTGTAGCACGCCGAGGCCGACCACGTCGCGACGCGTGTCGGAATAGAGGAAGATGGAGCTGACGAGGCTCTCCTGCGGCACGCCCCGGGGGAAGGCGCTCAGCACGAGCCCGTGGTAGTCGTAGAAGCCCTTGGCCGATCCCGTGCCGGAGAAGGGCTCAACGATGCCGAGGGTCTTGCCGTCTTGGATCACGTAGAAAGGCACCGCATCGGCCAGGCTGCGACCGATCGGCGCGAAGAACAACCCACAGAGGATGAGCCCAGCGCAAAGTCCCCTGACCACCGGCGGTCCCCCGACAGCGCCGTGATACTGTGCCCGCTGCCCGGCAGAATACCCGAGGCGCCTTGCAGGGACCGCAAGGGGATGCAAATCTTGTGAAACGGGGATTGGGGGACATGACCCAGTTCGCGTCGTGTGCGAACTGGGATCGTGTGCCCCAATCCCCAATCCTATCCGCCGGCGCGCCCTATGGCCTGACCGAGGAGGACTTCGGCCTGGTTGCGGCTGGCGGCGCCGAGGACGAAGGCGCATACACGCCCTCGGGTCCGCACGCCGTTCCAGCGGTTGTTCTCGGGTGCCACGCGGCGGCTGCCGGGGGTGCCGGAGGACGGGTCACCCCCGATGCGCGCCTTGACGAAGGCCGCCCAGCCGGCCATGGCCGCCTGGTCGTCGGGGTAGCGCACGATCACGCCGCCGTGGACGTTCTCGCCGATCTGGTACTCGGCGGCGACTCCCTCCGTCGTTGGGCTCAGGGCCAGCGCCTCAGACGAGACCGGCCCGTTGGCGTGGAAGTAGATCGCGGTGTGCGCCAGCTGATTCCCGCTCGGCAGCCAACTCACCACCTCGGGCGGTGCGCCCGCGCCCGCGAGCGCCGCGGCGATGTCCCGGCCCAGCTTCGTCAGGCGCACCTTGTCGAAAGCTGGGTCGGGTGGATCGGAGGCCAGCACAATCGCGTAGCGGCCCTTCCAGATCCGCAGGTCCCGGCCCCAGTTCGCGGCCTGGCCCAGACCCACGAGCGGCTCGGTCCCCCGGTTCCGGGAGAAGAGCCCCCAGGCGTCCGCCGCCTTCTGGGCCTCGACGATCGCCGCACGGATCGTCTGCCCCTTGGGATGTGCGAACTCCGCCGCCGCCAGGGCCACGACGGCGTAGTCGGTCACCGGCTCGTCGGCGAGCGGCGCCGGCAGCGACACCGTCGGTGGCGGAGCCTCCGCCGAGGTCTCCTCCGTCGCGGGCTCGGCCTCCGCGGCCGCCTCCACGGGCGCCGGTTCGGGCGGCTTCAGATCGTCCGCCGACAGCGTCGTCACGTCACCGGAGAGCTTCAGCCCCGAACGCGCTCCCGCCTGGCGCAGGATCTCCGCCAGGCGCGCTTGCGCTGCGTCGGTCGCCGGCGGCGTCTCGGTCGTCGTAGCCTGCGTCTCCGTGGTGGAGGGCTGGCCTTCCGTGGTCGGCGTCTGTGGCTCGACCTTCTCGGCAGGCTTGCCCTTCTGGAGCTTCCACCATTCGATGACCTTGGCCGACGAGGCCGGCCCGCTCGCCAACGCGACGGCCAGCAGTGCTGCGATCGGTGCGCCAACCAGACTGCGCATGGGTCTTACCCTCCTCGGCCGATGCTCTGCAGGAAGTCGTCTGCCGCCTTGAGCGTCGCCTCGTCGCTCTGCAGGAACTGGGCCTGCATAATCCGGCGGTAGTAGGCGACGAGTGGGTCCACCTTGTAGTTGTCCATCGCCTGCGCCGTGCGGATCACCCGGGGCATCCAGGCGGAGACCATGAAGCTGTGATACGAGCGCGGCCCGCCCTGTCGCGCGGCGTAGCGTAACTCGTTGGCGTCGTGAGCGTCGCCGTACCACATCCAGTCCTGCCCCAGCGCGTACAGCAGCCCATCCACCCCGCGCTGAAAGACCTGCTCCCACCAGTTCGCATCGGCCTCCTCGCCCATCTCGCGGGCCAGCTGCCGGAACTCACCGGCCACGTTCACGCTCGTGGTGTGAGTGTTGATGACCCACGGGTTCTCCTGCCACAACGGCAGGTTCATGTAGTCGAACCAGTACCCGCCGTCGGGGGTCAGCTTCGTCCAGGAGCCGGGCGCGTTGGGGTCGAACGCGTTCCGGGCGCGCTGCAGCGCCAGGTAGACCTGCCCCTTCTCGTCCGCGGTCAGGTGCGGCGACTGCATCAGCCGCCGGAACTCCCCCATCCGGTACTCCCAGTACTGGCAGAAGACGTGGGTGAAGTAGTCCTCGGGGTTCGGCAATCGGGCCGCCAGCTCGCGCCACATGCTCATGTCGGGCGGCGCGCCGCAGTCGTTCGCGCGCTCGATGAAGAAGCGCAACATGCGAATCGCGTGATCGCGCAGCAGGGCCTGGTCCGCCAGCGGATCGACGCGGATGCCCTTCATCTGGATCGTCATCGCGCCCCACATGTGCCCGTCGCGATGGCCGTAGCAACCGCCCGCGCCGCCGGGAATCCAGCTCGCGAACTCGCGCGGATGATACCGCGCCATCCGTAGGATCCGCTCGCCCGCGCCGATCTCCGGCCACTCCGTCCAGTAGCCGTCCTTCGCGGACGCCGGCAGCGGGGGCTTGTCCTCCGTGAGGTCCGCGTCCCACACCTGGAACTCGCGCAGCGCGCTCTTCAGGCTTCCTGCGTACGGC
>Ga0194111_10004868_pt1 | contig 15516 bp, 11 predicted proteins | sample TA2KigC300mmetaG_FD_146194 | JGI IMG/M metagenome (GOLD analysis project Ga0194111, IMG submission 146194) | Freshwater microbial communities from Lake Tanganyika, Tanzania - TA2015033 Kigoma Deep Cast 300m | ecosystem: Environmental > Aquatic > Freshwater > Lake | place: Tanzania: Lake... | reverse complement strand
CCTTTGGACGGCGCTTCCGGACCGAACGATTTCGAGCAAGGAGTCCCCATGAGCCGACCCGCCGCGAAATCCCGTCCGGTCATTCGCCTGACGGCGGTCCGCGTCTTCCTCGCCGTCTTCGCCGCGGCCGTCGCCGCGCCCTTTGTCCATGCGGACCTCCAAAACACGGCCAAAAAGCCCTTGACGATCGAGGACTATCCCAAGTGGCGCCAGGTCGCCGGCCCCGCGATTTCGAGCGACGGGAAATGGGCGGCCTATGTCCTTCAACGGACCAACACCGTCGCGGCCGAGTCCAAGCCCGTGCTCCATATCTTGAGCCTAGAGACCGACGCCGAGGTCACGGTCAACGACGCCTCGGGCGCCGTTTTCTCGCCCGACTCGAAGTGGATCGCCTACCAAGTCGACCCGGGGGCCGCAGAGCGGGCGCGGGCTTCGCGGGGAGGGAGCGGAACGCCGACCTCGCCGTCGGGGACGCCGCCCTCGATCCCGTCGACAACCCCGGCTCCCGGCGCTCAGACGAGTCCGGCAGGGCAGCGCGGCGGAGCGGCGCCGATTCCGCCGCGCCGCGTCGAGCTCCGCAACCTGGCCTCCGGCGCCGTCAGGTCCTGGCAGGAAATTGGGACGTTCGTCTTCGCCCCGACTTTCACCCATCTCGTCCTTCGCCGAAGGGGCGAGGAGACGGCCGGTCCCGCGGCCCAGCGGGGGGGAGGACCTCCGGGGATGATGGGCCAGCGGGGAGGGGGCGGGTCCAACGCCGTCCCCCGCGGCCTTGAAACGATCATCCTCGATTTGCGGACGGGAGGCTATCAGCCGCTCGGCAGCGTGAACGACTTCGCCTTCAACCGGACGGGAGAGCTTCTGGCTTATACCGTGGACGTCCCGGCGAAGGACGGCAACGGCTTCTTCGTTTTCGACACCCGGGACGGCCGGGTCGCGCCGCTCGACATCGACGCCAAGCTCTACAGCCGGCTGGCCTGGAACGAGGAGGGCGACGCCCTCGCCGTCCTCAAGGGAAGCGAGGTCGAAAAGATGCGCGAGCGGAGCAACGTCCTCTTGGCCTTTCCTGACGTTTCCTCGGCCCTCAAGGACCGGGCCGCTCTCCCCCCGCCGGTCGTCTTTGACCCGGAAAAAGCGGAAGGGTTCCCCAAGGGCTGGGTCGCGAGCGACCGGGCCGCGCTCTCCTGGAGCGAAGACACCACGCGTGTTTTCTTCGGGATAAAGGAGCAGGGGCCGGCTCCGGACATGGCCCGTAAATCGACGGACGAGGCGCCGAACGTCGATGTCTGGAACACGGGCGACGAGTACATCCAATCCCGGCAGATGGTCCGCGCCGAGCAGGAGCGCAATTTCACCTTCCGCCAGGCCTTCGACGTCGCGGCCAAGCGGTTCGTCAAACTCGCCGACGAGACGATGCGGGAGCTCGACCTCGCCCCCGACGGAAAATGGGCCGTCGGGTCCGATGACCGGGCCTACGTCCGGAACGAAAAGATCCTTCCGACGGCGGATTTCTACCGGGTCGATTCGGCCACGGGCGAGCGGACGCTCATCGCCAAGGGCCAGCTGAGAGGCCGACACGTCTTCGGCCTCAATCCCCACGCGACCCATTTCCTCTATTGGAAGGGGGGCCAGATCGTCGCTTATGACCTCGCCGCGGGCACGGCCAAGACGCTCGGCGCGGGCCGGGTGAGCTTCGTCGACCGGGAATACGACCATCCCGGGACGAGGCCGTCCTACGGAATCGCCGGCTATACGAACGACGGCAAGGCCGTCATCGCCCACCATCGGTACGACCTCTGGCTCGTCCCTCTCGACGGCTCCGCGCCGAAGAACCTGACGAACGGTCTCGGGACGGCCAAGGAGATCCGCTTCCGCCTCCTCCGCGCCGAACCGCCGGACCCGACCGTCCGGCGCTCCGAAGGCCCCCGCGGGACGATCGACCTCTCCAAACCGGTCCTCCTGTCGGCCTACGGCCAGTGGACGAAGAAATCCGGGTATTATGAGTTGGCCGACGGGCAGATGAAGGAGCTCGTCTACGAGGACGCTTCCTACGGCCCGCCGACCCGGGCGATGAAGGCGGAGAAATACCTCTTCACCCGGCAGACGTTCGTCGAGTATCCCGACCTCCGCGTCTCCGGGCCGGGCTTCAAGGATTCGAAAAAAGTCAGCGACGCCAACCCCCAGCAGAAGGAATTCCTGTGGGGCCGCCGGATCCTGTTCGACTACAAGAACAAGGACGGGGTGCGCCTCCAAGGCATCCTGGCCGTCCCGGACGACTATAAGCCGGGCGAAAAGCGGCCGATGATCGTCATCTTTTACGAGAAGAACTCGCAAAACATGCACGTCTACAGCGCCCCGGCCTACCTCCCGAGCATGGGGCGGATGCCCGTCCAGGCGACGAGCCACGGCTACCTGGCCATGCTCCCGGACGTCCATTTCCGGACCGGCAACTCCCACTCCGACATGCTGGAATGCGTCGAGGCGGCGACCCGCAAGGTCATCGAGATGGGCTACGCCGACCCGAAGCGGATCGGCGTCTCGGGCCACAGCTACAGCGGCGAAGGCGCGGCTTTCATCGCCACGCGGTCGAAGATGTTCGCCGCCGTCGGCATGGGAGCCGGCGTCGTCGACCTCTATAATGATTTCGCCATGCCCTGGGGTTGGTCCTACGGGTATCAGGGGGGAAGCGGCGACACGGCCTTCCAGTACTACCTCTACGATCAGGGCCGGTGGGGCTTCTCCCCCTGGGACCGGCCCGACAAGTACCGTTTCGAATCGGCCCTGACCCATGCCCCGGAGGTGACCGCGCCGGTCCTCATCATGCACGGCACGTCCGACCCGACCGTCGGCTTCATCAATTCCCTGGCCTTCTACAACGCCCTCCGCTACAACGGCAAGAAGGCCGTCCTCCTGGCTTATCCCGAGGAAGGCCACGGTCTTCGCGGGCTGGCCAATCAGAAGGACCTGACCGTCCGGTTCTTCGAGTTCTTCGACCACTACCTCAAGGGCGCTCCGGCGCCGAAGTGGCTGACCGAGGGCGTGCCCTACTTGAAGAAAGGGGAGGGCGCCACGAAATAGCCCGGCGGCCTCAGAACGAAGCCGAAACGAGAACGGCGCCGCCGAAGGCGAGGGCCACGGCGGCCAGCTTGAGGGGCGTGACTTTTTCCTTGAGGATGACGGCGGCCAGGACGAAAATGAAGATCGTGTTGAGCTGGTTGAGGGCCGAGGCGATCGAGGCCTGGGTGTAGGTCATCCCGGCCGTCCAGAACATCGGCGAAATGTAGGCTCCCAGGATCGCCGTCAAGGGGAGAAGTCCCCGGCCCCCTCCGGCCCGCAGGGGGGCCAGGATCTCCCGCCGGCGGGGATGAAAGGCCAACAACAAGCCCGTTCCGGCCGATCCGCCGACCTGGCGGGCGGTGCAAGCCCAGAGGAGGGACACCTTCGGGAGCATGGGCTTGACCATGACGATCCCGGCGGCCGTGAGGAGCATGGCCAGGACGCCGAGTCCGACCCCGGAGACGAGATCGCGGCGGGAGAGCCGGGCGTCGCTCTTCTTTTGGGTGATCATCAGGACGGCGGCGACAATGAGGACGACGCCGACGGTTTGAAGCCCGGACATCCGCTCGCCGAGGAACAGGAACGAGAGCCCGATGACGAAGGGGCTGTAGGCGCAGTCGACGATGGCCGTCAGCTCCGCTCCGAGCCTGACGAGGGCCGTGAGAAAGAGCCAGTCCGAGAGGGCGATCCCGAGAACGCCGCTGAGGACGAAGACGGCCGCGCCCGTCCCCGGGAGCGGGGCGGACGGGCTTTCCCCGAAAACGGCCATCGAAGCCCCGAAGAGGACGAGAGCCAGGGCGTTTTTGTAAAAATTGATCCCCAGGGGATCGACCCTGTCCCCGACGATGCGGAAAAGGACGACGGCCAGGGCCCAGATCAGGGCCGCGGCGAGAGACAGGATCTCCCCGATTTTCGGGAGACCGACCAGGGAAGCGAAAAGGCCGTTCATGTTCCGCCGGTTATAGCAAAGTCCTCCCGGGCCGTCAAACGCCCGGCCGAACATGATTTGACGGGATGGGATCGATCGTGTTTAATGGCCCCATGACCGTGTTCGGTCTTCATGTCCTCGATTTCGCGATCATCGTCCTGTATCTCGCGGGGATGCTCTACGTCGGGTGGCGGAACTCCCACCGGTCGCGGAGCGCCGGAGAGTTCTACTTGGCCGGGCGCAGGCTCGGGAGGTTCACCCAGTTTTTCCTGAACTTCGGCGCCTCGACGAACGCCGACCAAGCCGTGGCCCTGACCCGGGAGATCTACCGGCAGGGGATCGGGGGGATGTGGATCCAGTACCTCGTCCTCTTCCTGACTCCGTTCTACTGGTTCACGACGGCTTTCATGCGCCGCTCCCGCCTCGTGACCCTGGGCGATTTCTACGCCGAGCGCTTCCGGAGCAGGTTCCTCGGCGGCGCCTTCGCCGTCTTCACCCTGTTCATGGCCTTCATCGGCGGGGGGGTCAGCTACATGGTCGCCGGGAAGACGATCCAGGCCCTGACCCCCAAGCCCGAAGCCGCCTACACGGAAGCCGAGAGGCGGAGCGTCGATCGGTTCATCGAGTACCAGGCTCTCCGCAAGAGCCTCGCCGACGCCCTCGGGGCCGAAGAGGCCGCCCGCTACCGCGAGCTCGACGACCGCCAGAAGAAGGGCGAGCTCCGGTCGTTCGTCTCCTACACGAATCCCCTGACGGTTTACATCATCTTCGCCGTCATCACGAGCGCCTACACGATCATGGGCGGTTTCTTCGCCGCGGCCATGAGCGACATCGTCCAGGGATTCCTGATCATCATCTTCTCCCTGATGCTGATCCCTCTGGGCCTGGCCAAGGTCGGCGGGTTCGCCGGCCTCCACGCCAAGGTCCCCGATTTCATGTTCAACCTTTTCGGCTCGGTGACGACCTCGGAGTACGCCTGGTACACGATCCTGGCCATGATCCTGGCCAACCTCGTTTCGATCATCGCCTCGGCCGGGATGATGCAGACGGCCGGGTCGGCCAGGACCGAGGCCTCGGCCCGGTTCGGAATGATCCTGGGGATGTTTTTCAAGCGGTTCCTGATGATTTTTTGGGCCCTGGCCGGGCTCCTGGCCGTGGCCTTGTTCGGCGGGCAGCTCCACGATCCGGACCTGATCTGGGGGCTCATGACCCGAGAGCTCCTCTTCCCGAGCGCCGTCGGCCTCATGCTCGTCGGGATCCTGGCGGCCAACATGTCGACCTTGAGCGCCAACGCCGTCTCCTACTCGGCCCTCTTTATCCGGAACATCTACGAGCCCGTCGTCCGCGGCCGTTCGGAGAGGCATTATCTCGGCGTCGGAAAAGCCGTCCTGGCCGTCACCCTGGTCGGGGGAGTCGGAACGGCCCTGTTTGTCGGGAACATCCTCTATCTCTTCCAGTACTTCATCTCCCTGCCGGCGGTCTTCGGGGCCTCGATCTGGCTGGGATTTGTCTGGCGCCGCCTGACGAAATGGGCCGTCATCGTCCAGATCTTCGTCTGCTTCGCCGTCTATGCCGTCATCCCCAACCTCTTCCAAGGCTCGACCTGGGCCCGGACCCATCCGGCCTTCCTGGCCGAGACGCGGCCGAGGTCGGTGATGATCACGACGGCCGGGCTCGAGGACGACGTCGCGGCCGGCCGGGCGGCGTCCGTCGGGGAAAAGATCCGCCGGCCCCACCTTGTCGAGCCGGCGGCCGTCTTCTACGAGAAAGTCGCCCGTCGGGACCCGTCCGATCCGGCTTCGCCCAAGATCGGGCTCGGGCGGTTCAACGCTGAAATCTGGGTCCTGAGCTGGTTCGGCGTCGATTTTTCCGGATTCACCAAAGCTCAGCTATCCGCAACGCGTTTTTTCTTCGACGCGCTCTTTCCCTTCGTCCTCCTCATTCTGATCAGCCTGGTCACCCGGCCCGTTCCCAAGCCCGACCTCGACCGCTTTTTCGCCCGCGTCCACACCCCCGTCGGGCCGACGCCGGAGGAGGACGCCGCGGCCGTCGAGCGGGCTTACGCCGACCCGGACATGCACCGCGGCCGGAAAATCTGGCCCCGCTCCGCCTGGGAGATCATGAAGCCCGGAAAGGGCGATATCATCGGCTTCGGGGGAAGCTGGCTGCTGGTCGGGGTCATCATCCTTCTTCTCTGGCTCATGGTCAGCATTCGTTAGGGCATTTCATGGCGTCGTTATTTGGGCGACGAGCCGAGACAGGATCTGTTCTTCAGCCGACGGCCTGGGAAGGAACGATGAACGATATCCGGGACCTGACCCGAGAGGAACTGGCGACCGAGCTTGCGGCCATGGGCGAGCCCGCTTTCCGGGCCGGCCAGGTTTTCGCCTGGCTCTACGCCAGGGGGGCCCGAAGCTTCGATGATTTCACGGACCTGCCCAAGGGCCTCCGCCTAAAGCTCGCCGGGCGCTTCGGGCTCCGGCCGCTGGAGGCCGAAGGGGTCCTCCGGGCCCGGGACGGGACGGAGAAAGTTCTCTTCCGGCTCCGCGACGGATGGGGCATCGAGACCGTCGTCATCCCCGCGGGGGAGAGTCGGACGCTCTGCCTTTCGACCCAGGCGGGCTGCAAGTTCGCCTGTGCCTTCTGCGCCAGCGGAGGGCACGGGTTCAAGCGGGACCTCGTCCCATCCGAGATCGTCGGCCAGGTCCTTCATGTCCGGGCGTCCGGGCCGGGCGACTTGACCAACCTTGTCTTCATGGGCATGGGAGAACCGCTGGACAATTACGACAACTTCGTCCGGGCGATAAGGATTTTGAACGATCCCGAGGGGATGGGGATCGCCGCCCGCCGGATGACGATTTCAACGAGCGGGTTCGTCCCCGGCATCCTCCGGCTGGCGGAACTCGGCCTCCAGGTCAATCTCTCGATTTCGCTCCACGCGGCCGACGACGGGATCCGCTCCCGGCTGATGCCGATCAACCGGAGATATCCCCTGGCCGAGCTGCTGGCGGCCGTCAGGCGCTATCTCAGCCTCGGAGGGCGGAAGATCACTTTCGAGTACGTCCTGATCGCCGGGGTGAACGACCGGCTGTCGGACGCCGACGGGCTGGCCCGGCTCGGCCGGCGGTTTCGGGCCAAGATCAACCTCATCCCTTACAGTCCGGTCGAGGGTTTCGATTTCCGGAGGCCTTCGCCGGAGCGGACCCGGGCTTTCCTCCGGCGCCTCGAGGAGAAGGGCGCCTCGGCGACCCTCCGCCGCTCGAAAGGCGGGGATATCCGGGCCGCCTGCGGGCAGCTGGCCGGCCGGTTCTGACCGCCCCGAGCGGGACGTCTTTCGTCTTTCTTGAAAGCGCCCAAAGAAGGATTGATTTCGTCCGGCCGTCGCAAGACAAGGCGGACGAGGACCCTTGGAAGGGACGTTCGCGCCGGAAATCTAGCCGCGGCGGAGGACGGCCAGGGTTTCGATGTGGGCCGTGTGGGGGAAGAAATCAAAAGTCCGGATAGAGGCGATATCGTAGGTTTTCCGGAGCACGGCCAAATCCCGGGCCAAAGTCGTCGGATTGCAGGACAGGTAGAGAATCTTCCCGGGGGGCCGTTCCATCAAGCTCCTGACAACATCGCTCAGAGCGGCGAAGGGAATTCGCCGTAAGCCGTGAGGTCGACCGTTCGGCCGGGCTTGGCCCAGGGCCGTCCCAGCTCGGACGGGAGACGCCGGGTCTCGAAACATGCCTGGAACGCCTCGTCGAGCCCCGCCACGGCAAGCCTTCGGTCCGGCCCGGTTCCCGTTTCCCTGACGAGAGCGGGCGGGAAGCCGGCCGCTCGGCCGGCCGAGTCCTGGAGGCCGTTCATGCAGAGGACTTCGCTGAAGGCGGCCTCGAGGCCGCAGAGAGGAAGGGCGCCTGTCCGGACTCCGTCGATAGAGAGGTCGAGTTTCCGGAGAAGCTCGGCGTCGGGAATCCCGTAGTCCTTCGCCGTGCCGTCCGCCCATCGGGCCAGAACGGGGTTCGTCCGGCCGTCGATCCGAACCGTCCCGCTCTCGAACTCGAATTCGCAAAGGGGGCCGCGATCGGCCTCCGGGACATGGGTCGCGAGGAACAGGATCTCCACTCCGCCCTCGGCCTCGATGCGGGCCGCGGCCGTGTCGCAGTTCTCGACGGCGTAGGCCCGGTAAAGCTCCGCCGTCACCCGGAGTGGGAGGGCCCCGGAGGCCGGCTTCGCCCCGAGGAGGAAGAAAATGTTGTGGAGGTCGTGGGCCATGGCGTTGTGGGCGGGGCTGTCAAGGATCCAGGCCCCGGTCTCGTCCCGGAGCCGTCCCGCCCAGGCGTTCCGGGCATAATAGGCGAAGGTCCTCGACCAGAGATAGAGGAGCCGGACCCGGCGAGGGCGGCCGAACCGCCCGGAGAGAATGTCCCTTTTCAGCTCTTGAAAGGCCGGGTTGAAGGACCATTGGTAGCCGACGGCGACCCATCGGCCGGTTCGGCGTTCCGCTTCGATCATCGACCGGACTTCCTGGACGGTCGCCGCGGCGGGCTTCTCGCAGAGGACATGGCAGCCCCGGGAAAGGGAGAGGACCGTTTGCCGGGCGTGGTGCTGATGGGGCGAGGAGATGACCGCCAGATCGGCCGCGCCGAGGGAAAAGAAGCCCTCGAGGTCCGGAAAGACGGGAATCCCGAGCTCTTTCAGGCGCCCGAATTTCGAGGATCTCTGGGGATGGGGATCGACCGCCCCGGCGAGCCGGACCCGGCCGCGTTCGATTTCGCCGAACAGGGCCTCCAGGTAGACCTCACCCATCCCGCCGATCCCCGAGAGGACGACCGAGACCGTCCGGCTCATCGGCCCAAGGGACGTTCGAGGAGGTCGGCCTCGCGGAACGTCTTCGTCCTCTGGTCGAAGAGAAGAGTTTTGATCTCGAACGGACTGAAGGCGAGGCGGATTCGGGCTTCGGCAAAGGGCAGGGAGAGAACCGTCCGGCGAGCCCGCCCCGTCGGCTCGAAGAGCCGGATGACCATTCGGTTTCCGTCCTCGGATTTCTTCATGGCCGCGAGAAGGACGGCCTTGTCGCTCAGGACGGCCGCCGGCGCGGCTTTCCGGCCCGTCCCCGGAGGGCTGTAGGCGAGGACATAAGGAGACTCGTTCTTGGCCAGGGCCTCCCGGTCGACGGCTTCGAGACGTTCTTCGAGGGGGCCGGCGTTGACCCAGAACCGGAAAGAGCGTTCGCCCTGGTCGATCCGGGGGATGAAGCGGTCCTGGAAGAGCATCGGTCTTTCGCCGGCCGGGTCGGCGGCATGGGCCGCTCCCCGGAGGAGGGAAATCCTCGCTTCTCCGTCGGCGAAATCCGACCCGTAAACGCCCTCGTTGATGACCGTCAGGGCGAAGCGGCCGCTTGTTGAGACGACGGCCGACCATTTTTGGGATACGGCCTCCGTCCCGTCCGACGGCAGGTTGTCCCGCCCGTAGGCGACCTGGCCGGCATAGACCGGATCGGCCAGCCGGGTCGGGAGGGACATCTTCAGCATCCGGTCCTTCTCGTTCCACAAGACCCGGACTTCGACTTCGAACTCCGTTCCCGACTTGGGGATCTTGTAGCGGACGACGGCCGAAGAGGAGGCGTGGACGAAGACGGCCTCGAGGATCGTCCGGACGGGGCCGTCCTCCAGGACGCGGACGGACGGGACCGTCGCCCGGGAAACGCCGGAAATCCTCGTCCCCTCTTCCGGAGAGGCCAGGATGAAGGCCCCGGCGAAATCGCGGAATTTTGTGACGCTCATCCCCCAGGGATCGGCGTTGTCGGCCATGACGACGAGTTGGCAGGCGCCGGGCCCGAGGATCTCCCGCCCGCCGACGGCATAGCCGTCGACGAGGCCGGTTCCGGCGTCGATCCGGAGCTCCCCTTCCCCGCTCTGGAAGCGGAAGAGCCCGCCTTCCGGCTCGAGAGACGGCCTGGGGCGGGCCGCGATCTTCCTCAGGCGGCAGTCGAAGCGGTTCATCCGCCCGGCCTCGAGATCGGCCGAAAAGACGACCTTCTTCCGCCACTCGAGGCTCAGGTTCGAGGCCTCTTTCTCGGTCTGCGAGGCGACCGGCCGGCCGCGCCGGCTCAAGTCGGCGGCGAGAAAGCCGCCGTCGTAGTTCGGTTCGAGGTCCTGCAGCTCGCACTCGACGACCGTCCGGACGCGGAAGGGATGGGGATTGTAGACGAAGACGGGGATCGCGCCCTCGGCCGGTTTCGCTTCCCCGGCGGCCAGGGCGAAGAAGGCCCGGGCCTTGACCCGCGAACAGATTTCGAGGCCGTGGCCGATAAGCCCAAGGACGCCGTCCTCTCCGGCCGGGATGGAGGAGCCCGGAAGGAGGTCGTGGAATTGGGCGAAGGCCAGGTCGCGCTGGGCCTCCCGGAGCTCGGCCTGGGGGTATCGGAGGAGTTTCTGGAAAGCGGCCGCGGCGGCCATCTTCTCCGCTCCGAAAAACTCGTTCTCGAGCCGGCGGTGGCCCTGCTTGACCCGGGCCATGGTCGTGTAGCAGCCCACGGCCCAGGGATTGAGGTCGCGCTCGACCCGGGGGAGCTCCTGCTTCCGCCCGGCGAGTTCGGCGAAATAAGCGTCGGCCGAGCTGTGGAAGATATCGGCGTCTTTTCGCTCGGCGGCCAGGGCCCGGAGGTCCGCGAGGTCGCGCCGGGAAGCCCCGCCGCCGTGGTCGCCGACGCCCCACAGGACCAGGCTGAGGTCCCTCTCGGGATGGGAGCGGAGCCAGTCCTCGACCTTGGCCCGGGCCTGGCCGCCGCGCGAGTTGTAGTGGGCTTCGGCCCGGCCGGCCAGGATTTCCGAGCCGTCGTAGCCGACCCAGACGAAATCGTCGCCCGGAAGGCGCAGGAAGTTCCGGTCGGGCCGGCAGAAAAGGTAGGACCGGTATCCGCACTTGGCCAGGATTTGGACGAGCCCCCGGGTGTGACCGAACGGGTCGAGGTTGGCGGCCGTCCGGACCTCCAGGCCGAATTTCTCCCGAAAATAACGCTTGCCGATGAGGGCTTGGCGGACGAAGGACTCCCCGCTCGGCATGTTGGCGTCGGGCTGGAGAAACCATCCCCCGAGAATGCTCCACCGGCCGGCCTTGACGAGGGCCTTGATCCTCCGAAAGAGGGCCGGTTCGTACTCCTCGACCCATTGATAGAGGACGGCTTCGTTGTGGCAAAAGACGAAGGACCGGTCCCGCTCGCAAAGTTCGGCCGCCGTCCGGAAGGTCGAAAGCGTTGCCCCGGCCCCTTCGGGCCATTCCCACAGCCAGACGGGGTCGAGATGGGCGTTGGCGAGCAGGTGAACGCGCTTCCGGGCCATGGGCGGACCTCCTAGTCGACCGTCGATGAGCTTAAATCCGGACCGAAAGAAAGATCGAGGCGAACGTGTATCCGGCGAAGAGGAACAGGACGCCGGCCAGGGCGGTCAGCACGGCCCGGAGCGTCCGGGGCGAGAATTGATGGTGTTTTTTGGAAACGTAGGACGTCAGGAAAAAATATCCGGCCGTGCTGCCGAGGCCGCAGGCGGCGGCGAAGAGAAAAGGGGTGAGACCGCCGCTTTCGACCCAGCCATGGCTCGTCGCCGACCCGGCCACGACGATCCAGAAGGCATAGATCGTCGGGTTCGTGACGTACATGAAAATGACCGCGACGAGCGGGCGCGGGGACAGCCTGTTCGGGCTCGAATTCGGCATCCGCCCGTCTTCATTCCGGGCGTGGCGGAGGAGCCGCCAGGCCAGGACAAACAACAAACCCGAGGCGCCAATCTTCAGGGGAAGACCAAACTTTTTCAAGTCGTCGAAAATCCAGGTCACCCCCAGGACGGAGAGGAGGCTGTAGAGGGTGTCCAGGGAAGCCGCCGTCGCCCCGCTCAGGAAACCATGGAGAAAGCCCCGTTTCATCGCCTGGGAAAGGACGAAAACATTGACCGGGCCGAGGGGGACGGCGGCGATCAATCCGATCAGGACGCCGAAGACGATGGCCATGGGCCTTTTGATATCAGAATCCCCGCCTGAGTGTCAATCGGAGGCCGAACGCCGGGAGAGGCGCCGCTTGACGGCTCCAACCCAGGGGAGCCGTCGTCGAATGAACGGACGGAGACGGCCTTCATAGGCCAGGCATTTCCAGCATCGCCAGGAGCTCTTCGGAAAGAGACAGAGGGTGACATAAGGACGGAGGCTGTCGGCGTAGGCGTTTTTCCAGCGGGATTCGACGCCCAGGAAATCGAACGTCTTGCCTTGTTCCCGAAAAGCCTCCCGGACGACGGACTCGACGAGGACGCTCCCCGGCGAAAGGGCCTTCCGGGCTTCGTCGTAGGACGTCTTCAGGGCCAGGAATTCCCCTTTGCGGGCGAGGGCGAAGACATGAGCCGCCGGGCGGCCGTCGAGGTAAAGGAGGCGGAGGCGAAGCCAGCCGTTTTCGGCCGCCTGGGCGCCGAAGCTCCGGTAGAATCCGGCCGAGGCCGCGCCGGCGGCGAACGAGGTCCCGGCGCCATGCTTCCAGCTCGCTCTCTCGACGGCCAGGACGTCGTCGAAGGCCGAGGCGAATTCGTCCGGACTCCGGACGAGGACTTCGACGGCCGCGGCCGACGCCTCGAGGCGTTTTCTCTTGCGGCGGAGTTCGCTCCGGAAGTGGGGGGGCTTGGATTTCAGGAACTCCTCCCACGAGCCTTCGAGACGGAGGGTCGGCGACGCGTTTTGGCCCACGGGGACGGCCTTCCTCCCGAAACGGCGGGCGACGGCGGCGAATTCCCGCCAGCGGTCGGTCGAGGCGTCGGCCTTGTTGAGGACGATCGGGGTCCTTGGGTGGGTCTCGCCGAGGTGGCGGAACAGGGCCGCCGCGGCGGCTTTCCCGTCCCCGGCGGCGATGAAGGCGGTCCGGTACGAGTCATCGTCGACGGGTGAGGCCAGGGTCCGGCGACACCAGAGGGTTCCCTCGGGATCCTCGACGAAAGGGGCCAGCCCCGCCAACCCGTCCTCTTCCCAAATGAAGCGGAAAGCCAGCGGCTTGTCCCGTCCGAACCAGGCGAGCCAGGTCGTTATCCACTCGTAGGTATGAAAAAGGTCGGCCCCGGCTCGATCGACAAGGGATGTCCAGGCTTCCCGGCGACGGAGGAGTTCGGAACGATCGCGGACGACCTCGATGGTCAGGGGCATGGCGTTTTCCGGCCCTCGTCCGGCAGCCGCTCGAGCCAGGCTTCCTTCCAAAAAAGAAAGCAGGTCCGCTCGCATCCCGACCAGTCGTCGGCCTCGGCCGGAGGCGTTTCGCAGTAGACGCCGTCGAGGATGACGATGTCCCGGCCTTTGCGCATTTCCCTCCGCCGCTCGTCGAAGAAGAAGCGGACCCTTTTTCGGACGGTGAAGTCTCCGCCGCAGTATTTTTTCATGGCCGCGGTCATGAACCCGAGGCCCTCCGCCCGGCCTTCCGCGTCGAGGGTCGAGAGGATCTCTTCGAAAGGCCGAACCCGGACCCGCTCCCCCGGGGCAAGGCCGAGGACGCGACGTCCGGCCGGCGAGATGGTCCCGGTCCCTCCCTTGCGTCTTCCCCTTGCCCATAACCGTCCAGGGTCGCGGAGGACTCGGCCGATCCGGCCGACCCAGGTCCGGACGCTCTTCCTCAGGTTGAGGACCGCCCTTTCGCGGCGGGACAGGCCGCGGGCCGCCTCGGGGAGGTTTTTAAGCTGGCAATACATCGTCGCGGGGGATATGGTAAGCTAGTCCGGACGCCGATTCAAGAACAGCCCGAGGATCCGATCGCCTCCGGCGATGAGGCGGGGGGAGGGCATTTCACCCCTCGAATCACTCTCGGGGATGATGATGGCCCGTTCGTCGTCCTTTACAATCCGTGGCGGAGGCCGCCCTGTGGAGTTCGACCAAGTCCGGACGATTGTCTTTTCGCCGCACGCCGACGACGCCGCCCTCTCCTGCGGAGGGACGATCCTCCTCGGGGCCCTTCCCAGGCCCCTAGCCGTGGTCACGGCCTTTTCTGAAAGCGCCTTCGTCCCGGGATTCGGAGCCGAGCTGACCCGGGAAGAGGCGGCCCGGAGGAGGGCCGGCGAGGACGCCGCTTTTTGCGCGGAAATCCGGGCGACCTGGATTCGCCTCGGCTTGCCCGATCCTCTTCTTCGGGGATATGAAAGCTTCGCCTCCATGTTCGACCCCCGCGCGGAACCCCGACGGGAGCCCCTTTTTGACGCCCTTCGAGGCCGCGTCTACTCGGTCCCGGACGTCTATCCCGGAGCGAGGCTCCTTCTTGCCCCCCTCGGCCTGGGGACCCATATCGACCACCTCATGCTTCGGGAAGCGGCCAAGGATCTCGGCCGGGAGCGCGGCCTGCCCGTCGCTTATTATGAAGACCTGCCCTACGCCAACGAAATCGAACCGGATAAGATCCTCGATCACGCCCTCTCCGTGGACGCCGGCCTGCGGCCAAGGGATTTCGATGTCTCCCGGGTCATGGAGGCCAAGGTCCGCCTCGTCGAAATTTACGCCTCCCAGGACGTCTCCCATTTCGTCCGCTCCGTGCTGGCCTACGGTCGGCGGCTGGCCGGGCCGGAACCGGGTTGGAGGGAGAGATTTTGGCGGGACTTGAACGGGAGAGACTGGAGGGACCCGTAATGAGCCGGCTGGTCTCCGGCCGAACTCGGACGGTTCATTTGATTTTATCGGCCGCTCGGGCGGCGAAAGGATTGGCCCATGTCTTCCGCCGGGCTTGAGCGTCTTCCCGCCGCCGCCAAGATCGACTTCGGCGGGAAGCGGATGGCCGACGCCACGCTCCTGAACCTGGCCGGGTATGTCATCCCGATGATCGTCGGTTTCGCGACCATCCCTTTCCTCATCCGGGGACTTGGGGTGGAACGGTTCGGGATTCTGTCCTTGGTCTGGGTCCTGTCCGGCTATTTCGCCGTCTTCGATCTGGGCCTCGGGTTGGCCGCGACGAAGTTCGTGTCCGCGGCCCTGGGCGAGAACAAGGCCTGCGACATTCCGGGGATCATCCGGCAGGGGACGATGATCCAGGCCGGGCTCGGTTTCATCGCCGCGGCGGTCATGGCCGTCGTTTCCCCGTTCCTGGCCGAGCACGCCTTCCAGATCCCCGAGGCCTTCGTCCGCGACGCCAAGTCGGCTTTCATCGTGATCGCCCTGACTCTGCCCGCCGGGTTCGTCACCGGCTCCCTGCGAGGATCCCTCGAGGCCAGCCAGCGATTCGGCTGGGTCAACGCCGTGAAGATCCCGACCAATGCCGGCTCTTACCTGATCCCGCTCGCCGGCGCCCATGCCGGGCTGACCTTGACGGAGATCGTGGCCCTCCTCCTTGTCCTTCGGACGGCCGCGGCGGCCGTGTTCTGGCGCCTCCTGGTCAAGGTTTATCCCAGCCTCCGGCAGCGGACGGCCTGGAACAAGAACTTGTTCCGGAAGATGCTCAGGTTCGGGGGATGGGTGACGCTCTCCGATTTTGCCTGGCCCATTTTCGCCTACCTCGACCGGATGATGATCGCCGCCTTGATCGGCGTCCAAGCCGTCGGCTATTACAC
>Ga0194111_10004858_pt1 | contig 15526 bp, 17 predicted proteins | sample TA2KigC300mmetaG_FD_146194 | JGI IMG/M metagenome (GOLD analysis project Ga0194111, IMG submission 146194) | Freshwater microbial communities from Lake Tanganyika, Tanzania - TA2015033 Kigoma Deep Cast 300m | ecosystem: Environmental > Aquatic > Freshwater > Lake | place: Tanzania: Lake... | reverse complement strand
TGACCTGTACCATGGGGCGTCCTCCTTTCTAAGATATCTTTCTCTTATCTCTAGAAGGATACGCCCCCCTCTTTTTACACACAATATGTTACGCTACCAGTCTCGCCTGCGGCTTGACAGGGAAGCTGAAGGAATAGTACAATCTACACACAGAAATAGGAAGAGAATGGTATACGCGCTTATTGAGACCGGTGGCAAGCAATATAAGGTATCGCCAGGGCAGGTGATCAAGGTGGAGCACCTTCAGGTGGATGAGGGTGGCCGGGTCGAACTGGACAGAGTCTTGCTCATTGCAGATGGTGACAAAGTACAAGTCGGCACACCACTGATCGAAGGGGCAAAGGTAGTGGCTGAGGCTGTAGGGGAGGGAAGGGACAAGAAAGTAATCGTATTCAAGTATAAGCCGAAGGTGAGGTATCGTCGGAAGACGGGGCACCGCCAGCAATATACCAAGCTGACAATCAAGGAGATAACTTCGGGAGAGGCATCCTGAACTGGAGGCAAAGCTGAGTGGCACATAAGAAAGGTGGTGGCAGTGTACGCGCCGGTCGAGACAGCCAGTCGAAGCGACTGGGCGTGAAACGCTACGCTGGGCAGAAGGTGCGTGCTGGGGCTATATTGATTCGTCAAAGGGGCACCCGCATTCATCCTGGCAACAACGTCGGTCTGGGCAAGGACTACACCCTCTTTGCTCTGATTGATGGTGTGGTCAAGTTCGAGCCAGCAGGCAGGAACAAGAGAAAGGTGAGCGTCTACACGGGTAATTAAGGGTTGAGATAGTGAAGGACAAGATTCATCCCAAGTATTATTCGAATGCCAAAATAAACTGCGCCTGCGGCAATTCCTTCATTACTGGTGCCACCAAGAAGGAGATCAGGGTAGAGGTATGTAGCAAATGCCACCCCTTCTTCTCTGGCGAGCAGCGGATAGTGGATACGGCAGGAAGAGTAGAGCGGTTCAGAAGGCGGTACGAGAAGAAGTAGTCCCAGCTATTGCTGTGACAGGCTTATTCTAAGAAAATCCTAGAGGGAGAACAGATAGTCGGAGAGCGGAAAAAGATTCCGCTCTTCTTATTATCAGGGGGAAGGTTGTCAAAGGAATTCCACTACGGGGGACAAGCGGTCATTGAAGGGGTGATGATCCTGGGGCAAAGGAACATGGCCATGGCCGTGCGCCGCCCCAATGGTGAGTTGAAACTTGTCACCAAGCCCCTGCCAGGCACTTTTTCCTCAGGGATTAGGAAAATCCCTTTGATCCGAGGAATAGTCATACTGGTCAAGACCTTGGTAATAGGCATCCGGGCCCTGTTCGAGTCCGCCAACATATCCCTGGAAGAAGAGAAGGTGGAGATTACAGGCATCAAGTCCTGGGGACTGTTGCTGGTCTCTTTCAGCTTTGGAGTTGCCCTCTTCTTTCTGGTTCCGGTGGCTCTGGCTCATGCGGCCGACCCCTATCTCCATTCGGCCTTACTGAGCAACGTGGTAGAGGGCGTCATCCGTATCGGTATTTTCGTGCTTTACCTTGGCGCCATGAATCTGATACCCGATGTCAGGAGAGTCTTTGCCTACCACGGCGCGGAGCATAAGGTGGTCAATGCCTATGAACATGAGGCCACTATGGAGGTGGTAGCGGCCAGAGGATACTCTACGGCCCACTATCGTTGCGGGACTGCCTTCGTGTTCACCGTGTTGATCCTCGCTATCATCGTTTTCGCTCTCCTGGGACACCAGCCAATGTGGCTGCGCCTGGTGTCCCGTATTGTGCTCATTCCAGTTATTGCCGCTATTGGTTACGAAATTACCCACTTTGGCGCCAGGCATGCCGATAATCGCGCAGTACGAGTGCTGCTGGCCCCAGGCCTGGCACTACAGGCGATGGTTACCCGAGAGCCAGACGATAGACAACTGGAAACCGCCATTGCGGCCTTGAAAGGGGTTATTGAGGCCGACAAGCCTGAGGAGAGCGTCTCACCACCTGAGGAGGCCGTCCCGCCCGCAGGCTAAGCCTTTAGCTCCTGGAAAAAGCAGGTCCTGTTCCCAGTGTGACATACGGGGCCAACGGGTCTTGCCTTGACCAGCAGGGTGTCTTCATCGCAATCTTTCCACACCTCCTCCAGGTTGAGATAGTTGCCCGAAGTGGCCCCTTTGTGCCACAGCTCTTGCCGGCTGCGGCTGTAGAACCACACCTGGCGTGTCTCGAAAGTCTTACGTAAAGATTCCTCGTTCATGTAACCGAGCATCAGCACCTCGCCGGAATCGGCGTCCTGAATTATGGCTGGAATCAGCCCCTTCTCGTCGAGCTTTAGCATTGATGCACCATCCTTCCTGTCAGCAAGTGGTGGGTACGGGCGTAGAGGCCTTCCCTCATCCACGCCTTCCCTCGCTTCATACTTTCACACGTTGTTGAACTCATCGGAGGACTGCCAGGGCCTCCTCTAGCCTTATGTCTCCACTGTAAAGGGCCCTCCCTACGATAGCGCCTTCTGCTCCCAGTTGCTTCAGCCTGACAAGATGGCTTATCGAGGCAATGCCTCCCGAAGCAATGATAGGGAGCTTCGTCATGCTGAGCAACTCAGCGATAGCTTCAAAGTTGGGTTGGCTCAGGGTACCATCTCTACTGATGTCGGTGTAAATAAAGCGTTTTGCTCCGAGCAACGTCATCTCTTGAATGAGTTCGACGGCAGTAAACCTAGTCTTCTTTTTCCATCCATGGGTCGCCACATACCCATCTCTGGCGTCAACCCCAACAACAATGGCTTCTCCAAAACGGTGGCAGGCCTCCCTTACCAGCTCCGGCTCCTCTGCTGCCGCTGTGCCCAAAATAACCCTGTCCACCCCGCCACCCGCCAATATCTCTATAGTCTCCATGCGGCGGATACCGCCGCCTACCTGAACAGGGATGTGGATCGCCTTCGCTATTTCGCTGATGACGGGCGTGTGACATGGTTCGCCTTTGGCAGCACCGTCAAGGTCAACCAAGTGCAACCTCAGTGCCCCCAAGGAAGACCAGTGTCGTGCCATTCCCACAGGGTCATCAGAGAAAACGGTTTCCTGCCTGTAGTCCCCCTGATAAAGGCGGACGCATTTGCCCCCTTTGAGATCAATAGCGGGAATTACCTCCATATTATCCTCTTTTCGCCAGGCCAGATGGTTTCCGCATCCCTTCGTGACTGATGGTTTCAATCAATTGATCCTCTTGAAGTAAGAAAGCAGCCACCTCTCTTAGCTGCTGCTGGAATGACGGAGGAATCACAGCTCTCGCCAGGTCTTTCAGAGCCTGAAGATGATACTGCTCCTTGATCTTCTCCGCATATCCTCGGGCACCCGTAGAGCTAAGGAGTCCCATCACAAAAGGGACATCCTTGGCTGGTATTCTTGGTCTGCCATAGAGCTCGACCAGCCTCTCCTTTTCCCCGGCGTCTACTCTCTGCAAGGCATATATTATAGGCAGCGTCTTCTTCCTATTCCTGATGTCAGTGTAGAAGGACCTCCCGGCTCCCTTCCCACCACAGATACCTTGCAGGTCATTGTGCACCTGGAAGGCCATGCCCAGATTCCTGCCGAAGGAGCCAAGAGCCGAAATCTGTGCCTGATTGTCCGTTCCCAGGATAGCGCCAAAGCACAGGGAGGTTTCGAAAAGACGAGCCGTCTTCTTATCAATCATGTCCAGATAATGCTCAGTATCGGTGTCAAGACGACCTTCATAGGCAACGTCCAGGTACTGCCCCTCGCAGAGTTCAACGCTGGCCTGGGCCAACCCCCTTGAAAGGAGGATAATCTTCTCAAGAGGGGTGCTCTTTCTTTCTAGCCTGAGCAAGGCGAGTTGTGCCAGCGCATACATCGCATCGCCGGCGTTTATCCCCTGTGCTTCTCCCCACAGCTTCCACACTGCAACTCGATTCCGCCGCTCCCGGCTTCTGTCCTGTATATCATCGTGGATCAGCGAGAAATTATGAATAAGCTCGACCGCGGCGGCGGCTGGAAGTGCAGAACGCCAGTCACCCCCCACCACCTCACATGCCAACAGGCAAAGGGTAGGGCGTGCCATCTTCCCTGCGCCTCGCCGATTCTGACCCTTCTCGTCGATCCACCCCAAGTGGTAGCGCATAATGTTATACAATGGTGACCGACCTGCATCGACAACTGCCCTGAGCTCGGCTTCCAGTTCATCCTGATAGCGAGAGAATGAGTCTGGTAAGGACATCTAACTCTCCGGTAACCCTGGTCTTGAAATGTGCGGAGTTTTCACTTTGAAGAGGAGGGACTGACTACCAGGCTTTTCCTTCCAGCGACTCTGGCAAGCTCAGGGAAAGATGCCAGAACCTGATGGGCTATCCCCGAAGCATCAAGACCGTAGTTGGCACGAAGGAGTGACTGGCTGCCATGCTCTATAAACGCATCAGGAAGCCCCAGGCATTTCACCGTACCACCCTGCATCTTGGAGCTTTCCAGTAATTGCAACACCGCGCTGCCAAACCCTCCGACAACGGAATTCTCCTCTATAGTGACCACCCTCTTGGTCTCTCTAGCTGCACCCAGGATGAGGTCGGAGTCCAAAGGCTTAGCGAAGCGCGCATTAATGACCCGGCATCCCACCCCCACCTTTTGTAGCTCCCTGGCTGCCTCCAGCGCAGGGTATACCATGGCGCCTAGGGCTAGAATGGCTACATCTTCTCCATCCTGAAGAAGCTCTCCTTTGCCGATATGAAATTCCCGCAGCCTCTTGTCCAAGTCCGCTCCTGGCCCCGGGCCTTTGGGGTAGCGGATCGCCATGGGCCGATTCGCCCTTACGGCAGTGTAGACAAGGTGCTGAAGTTCATTCTCGTCCTTGGGAGCAGAGACTATCAGGTTTGGAACACAGCCAAGATATGAAAGATCGAAACTACCCTGGTGGGTCTTGCCATCATCAGCTACGATGCCGCTGCGGTCGATAACAAAAACCACCGGCAATTCCTGGAGGCAAACATCGTGGAGTATCTGATCGAAGGCACGCTGTAAGAAAGTGGAATAGATGGCCACAATAGGCACGAATCCCTGAGTGGCGAGGCCAGCGGCAAAGGTCACCGCGTGCTGTTCGCAGATGCCCACATCAAATACCCGGCTGGGAAGTTCCCTGGATACGTTAACCAGGCCGGTGCCATCCAGCATGGCAGCCGTGATGACTACCACCCTGGGGTCTTCGCGGGCGATGCGCAGCACGGTTTGTCCCAGGACTTGACTATAGGTGGGGCCACTTTCGTGGCTGCCGTTGGCAGGTATGCCATGAAAACTGATGGCATCCTTCTCGGCGGGGTCATATCCCTTACCCTTGGTGGTGATAACGTGAATGAAAACGGGGCCTTTAGTGTAGCTTCGCGCCTGGTGCAAAGCCATCTCCAGGTCGGCGATATTGTGCCCATCGACAGGTCCCAGGTAGGCAAACCCCAGTTCCTCCCACATTATCCTGGGCAGAAGGAAACCCTTGAACCCCATCTTGACCCGCCTGCCTATCTGTTTGCCAAGGGGCAGCCTGGTGATAACTCGCTCCACACCCTTTTCCGGCCAGCGCAGCCGAGTGTCCAGGCGCAGCCTGTTGAGTACCTTAGACAGGGCACCAACGCTGGGAGAAATTGCCATGCCATTATCGTTTAGCACCACGATGAGTCTGGAGCCTAATTGGCCTGCCTGATTCAGGCCCTCGAAGGCCATTCCGCCGGATAGAGCGCCGTCGCCGACAACCGCCACTACATGGTAACTATCACCCGACAGGTCCCGGGCAACGGCCATGCCCAGGGCAGCAGAAACAGATGTGCTAGCATGCCCAGTTCCGAAACTATCATGCAGGCTCTCCTCGCGGCTAGGGAATCCAGATAGGCCCCCCCACTGACGGATAGTAGAAAGGCGCTCTTTGCGTCCGGTCAACATCTTATGGACGTAGGACTGGTGTCCTACATCCCAGATAATCTTGTCTGCCGGACTATCAAAAACGCGGTGCAAGGCAATGGTAAGCTCCACCACTCCCAAGTTGGAAGCCAGGTGCCCACCGGTGACCCCGACCAGGGTGATCAGTTCCTCCCGGATCTCGGTGGCCAGGCTTTCTAGCTGGCGGCGGGACAAGCGCCTTAGATCGTCGGGATCATTGACTTCATCGAGGATCCTTGCCTCTTGCCTCATCTTAAAGGTTGCCTCAGCTTTTCTCTAGAATCTTTATCTTCTCCAAACGCTGAGCGTGCCTTCCACCCTCAAACTCAGTGACGAGAAAGGCGTGCACAATCATTCTGGCTAACTCTTGTCCCACTATGTCCTGTCCTAGACAAAGTACGTTAATATCAATGTGTTGTCGGGCACGATGCGCCGAAAAAAGATCATTGCATATCGCTGCCCTTATGCCTTTCACCTTGTTTGCGGCGATGCACATGCCAATGCCAGTGCCACACACCAGAATGCCACGGTCGAATCCGCCACTAGCCACTTCCTGCGCCACTTTCTGGGCAAAGTCAGGATAGTCAACCCTGGTGGTGTCATAATAGCAACCGAAGTCTTTATGAGTATGCCCCATCTCAGTAATGAGATTTATGATCATTTGCTTAAGTTGCAGGCCTCGATGATCACAGCCGAGGGCGATTTTCATGGTTCCCCCTTTGTGTTGATAGTATATCTTGGCCAGACTGTCAAATTCAATTTCTCGAGATTTCTTATCAATACATGTGTGTCATCCTAAGCGAAGCAAATGGTCTCTGAGACTTTTCGTCGTCCGCCTGAGAGGCTGTGAATTTATTGCCCCTTCAAAGCTGGGAATCGTGAGTTGCCGAAGCTACGGCCCGCATTTCTTCACAAACTCTGAGGCGGACTCTTCAGAGTTGCATTCGTAGTGAACCTCATTTCGGGGAACGAGGATAGTGTTGAGACAAAACCAGACCGATGTCCATGTCAGCGCGCCGACAAAAACGCTAGGCAGCCTTCATCCAGCCCGGCAGGAGGGGTTACACCTGGAGCGCAACTGTCCACAGGCAGCCTCTATATCCAGGCCTCTAGACACCCGTAGCGTATTTGAGACACCGCACCGTGTCAGTTCCCGTTGAAACGCAAGAACCTGCTTCATCGAGGGGGGTAGGAATTTCCTGTCGAGGGTGGGGCTTGCCGGAATAAGGTTTACATGGCAATTGAGCCCCAGGAGGAGATGGGCGAGGTCACGAGCATGGCGGACGGAGTCGTTTATGCCCCTGAACAAGACGTACTCAAAGGTAGGACGGCGGCCAGTCCTCTCAAAGTATTCCGTAGCAGCAGGCAGAAGCATCTCCAGGGGATATTTTCGGTTAATGGGGACAAGCATGTTTCGAAGCTCATTACTGCTAGCATGGAGGGAAATAGCCAGTTCGGCGTGAACCTTCTCCTGGGCAAGACGCCTGATCTGAGGCACAAGACCGGCTGTAGAGATGGTTACCCTCCTGGCTCCAAAACCCAGACCCTGCCTGGAGGCTAAGGTCTCCAAAGACTGCCGAATGGATTCATAGTTGGCCAAAGGTTCTCCCATTCCCATGAAGACCACGTTGGTAATACGAGGTGGCGTTGGGCCAGCCGCAACCTTGTCGTACCGGCGCGCCGCAAGCTGACGCTGGAAGTAGAGAACCTGTTCCACAATTTCTCCAGGGGAGAGATCGCGTTCGAAGCCTTGCTGGCCCGTAGCACAGAAAGGACAGCCGATGGGGCATCCCACCTGAGTAGAAATACAGACGGTGTTCCGCTTCTGGCCCTTTTCCCTTCCGTCATAGAGCATGAGTACGCTTTCAACGGATTGGCCATCCTCCAGTTCAAATAGAACTTTTGTTGTTTTGCCGTTATCGGAGATTCTCTGCTCTATGGGACGAAGGCTTAATGGCGTAGTTTGTGAGGCAAGCGTCTTTCTTAGTGCTGCTGGCAGATCAGTCATCTCGTCAAAGGAGCTGGCCAAACCCTGATACAGCCACCTGAATATCTGGCGGGCCGTGTAATCCGGCTGCCCGTAAGAGCGCACGAGGGACTTAAGCTGGTCAAGAGACAGGTCAGTGATTTTCGGGCGCATTTCGGGAAGATACGTCGCTTTCAGGCAAAGGGGCCGAGACGCCTCCCTGCCATACCTGCAAACATTCTAACCATTTTAGTCTAAGGGTTGCAGAGGACTACTGCAAGACAGAGGTCGAAGAGGCCCAAAATCTTGATTGTTGCAAGTTACGGCATCAATATGATAGCATTACGTAAAAGATGCACAATATTGTCGCTATACCCCTCAGAAAGCGGCAGTACAGCTATCCGCCCCCATGGATTTTCTCATGGTGAATCTGGTATCTACCAGACAGGATTGAGCGCTGTATGAGCACCAGGAACCCGCCCGTCATCGATCACCTGGACACCGAACTGATCAGAGAATTGGAGACCGATGCGGCGCAAACCTATACTGATCTGGCCACCAAGCTGCATGTCAGCAGAAACACTGTGCGAAGTCGGTTCGAGAGACTCCAGACCGCTCATGTCATCAGACCTGTTTGTTATGTCCCTCCCGAAGTCCTGGGGTACAGTTTCAACGTCTCTTTTGGCATTAATACCCAGCCCGGCAAACTCGAGGATGTAGCAAACCAACTGGCATCGTGGTCGGCAGTTCACACCATCATCTTATGCATTGGCCGTTTTGATATCACCGGCGGACGAGCCCTGTTCCGAGACCGTAGTGATCTCTTGGACTTCTTGAACCACGGCGTGGGTTCCATTGCTGGAATTCGAAGCATAGAGATAGCTTTACAGTTGCACGACGTCAAGTTGTCCACCGGCGTATTGGCGAATTTGCCGTCTCCGACGTGTGACCCTACCGATTTGGATTCAACTGATCTTAGCCTCATTCGGGAACTGCAGAGGGATCCTCGCCAAACGATAACTCACATTGCCAAGAAGATCAGGGCAACCGAAACTACGGTGATGAGGAGAATGCAGAGGCTAAAGGATAAGAGGGTTATCAATATCATAGCCGCTACTAATCCATTCCTTTTGGGATACGACGGTGTTGCAGCAATTTGGATGAAGGCAGACTTGGGTAAGGTTGCCGAGGTAGCGAACTCAGTTGCCTCTTACCCAGATGTCCGCTATGTAGGAACTCACACAGGCTCATATAACATCATTGCGTGGGTCATCTTCAAGAAGCTGAATGATCTAGGCCATTTCCTCAACGATGATCTGGGAAGGATTCCGGGATTAAGAGACATCGAACCCTTAACGCACCTGAAAATAGTCAAATCTTCCTTTCGGTATCTACATGAGTGAGCGAAACGGCTATAAGTAACGATGCTGGAACTGGCGATAGATGTAGCGGCGGCCGCTTTGCGGTCGACCATTTCTCGACTAAACGTGGCACCAGGGTGGTCAAGGTATTAATATTCGGAAGTCACAATGGTAAAATAGGATAAGAATACAGGAGGAACGAAATGGCTATCAGCTTACACACCGAACTATGTGACATGTTGGGGATTGAGTATCCGATTATGGCCTTCAACCATTGCCGCGACGTAGTGGCAGCAGTATCTAATGCCGGTGGAAGCGGCGTTCTAGGCGCTATTGCCTTGACGCCTGAGAACATTGCTGTAGAGGTTAACTGGCTGAAGGCCCATACGGACAAGCCCTTCGGGATAGACCTTGTGTTTCCAAAGGCCAGCCCCGAAACAGCTACCAGGGAGCAACTGCTGGGCTTCGTCCCCCAGGAATACAGGGACTTCATGGATCGAATCAAACAAGAGCTAGGGCTGCCTGAGGATACCTATTGCGGCCATGGCATGGACCTTGGCATCGGAGGCACTCATGAGTGGCAAAGGAAGCAACTGGAGGCAACCCTCAAGGTGAAGCCTGCTATCATTGCTGCTGGACTGGGAATAACCCGTGAGGCTGTAGAAGAGTGCCGCGCGGCAGGCATCAAGGTAATCACACTGGTTGGCAATGTGAAAAACGCTCGCCGTGCGGCGGAGCTTGGAGTCGATATTGTCGTGGCCCAGGGGACCGAAGCCGGAGGGCATACCGGAAGGATAGGGACTTTCGTTCTGGTTCCTCAGGTAGTTGATGCTGTCAGTCCCATCCCTGTGCTGGCTGCTGGCGGCATAGGGGATGGCAGGGGTCTGGCAGCCGCTCTAGCTTTAGGTGCTGTCGGCGTATGGACGGGCACTATTTGGTTGACCGCCCATGAAAGTCCGGTAGCAGACTGGATAAAGGACAAGATGCTTGAGGCTACCGACGAAGATGCCGTCACTACCAAGATATACACCGGGAAAAATGCCCGTACTCTGAAGAACAAGTATATTGATCGCTGGAATGAGCCGGACGCGCCGAAGACCCTTCCGATGCCCTTTCAGAACCTGTACTCACCGATGCCGCATTCCGTCAGTACCGAATACCCAGACGCACTCTCACTCTTTGACAAACCCGGCCTACGTGACTGGATTAGCACACCGGCAGGGAACGTTGTGGGGTTGATCAAGGAACGCAAGTCAGTAAGACAAATCATGTATGATATGGTATCCCAGGCGGTTGAGATATTAGGCACTGAATAGAGTCCGGGACTGGTCATCCAACCTGTGTAGTCAGGTAACGTGATACCACAGAGATTGAGAAGCAAGCTGGGATAGCAAGCTCCCGAAAGCACAGCTAAAGGAGATCAGTGCACATTCTCAGTCGCTACTGCTGAACCTGACAGCAGTGATGGGGCAACTTTCAGGGTCAGAAAGAGGGCAAGTATGGATTTTAGATTCACACCAGAGCAAGAGCAGCTTGAGAAAGAGATTTACACCTACCTGAAGAAAAACATTCCCCCCGAGCTCGATGACGAGATGATTACCTATCTTGAGGGTGAGGGGCCCATATTTCGCGATTTCATGAAGAAGATGGCGTCTGACGGATGGACGGGGATCGGGTGGCCACAAGAATATGGTGGTCAGGGGCGCACGCCGCTTGAGCAGTACATATTCTTCGACTTGGCTATGGGATACTTCCGGCTCCCGATCCCAGTACTGAGCTTGATGACAGTGGGGCCAACCTTGATGAGAGTGGGGAGTGAAGAGCAGAAACAACGTTTTCTGCGCCCTATTCTGAACGGCGATATCCAGTTCGGGATAGCCTACACGGAACCGGAAGCCGGCACTGACCTCTTCTCGCTCAAGACCACTGCTCTCAAGAAGGGCGATGACTACATCATCAACGGGCAGAAGATATTTACCTCCATGGGGACATCTGTGGACTATTTCTGGTTGGCAGCGCGCACCAACCCGCAAGCCAAACGTCAGCACGAGGGGATCTCGATCTTCCTGGTGGACGCAAAGAGTCCCGGCATTAACATCCAGCCCATGCATTTAATGAACGAGTATGCGATCGCTCAGGAGTTTTTCGACAATGTCAGGGTGCCCAAGGAGTGCCTGGTTGGAGAGGAGAATCTGGGAGTGCTGTACATGGTGACCCAACTGGCCCACGAGCGGATCAGCCTGGTCCCCCACTCAGCAGGAGTAAGGATAATCGAGGACACCACTCTGTGGGCCCAGTCCGCCAGGCGCAATGGGTCTTGCGTCGGCGATCAGCCATGGGTACGGAACAAGCTGGCTGAACTCACGGTGGAGTCAGAGGTACTCAAAATACTGAACTACCGGGTGGCATGGCAGATGGCAAGGGAAGAAACACCCCACGTGGAGTCGGCCATGATCAAGGTCTTCGGCAGCGAGCACATCGTCCGCACAGTAAGGATTTGCCAGGAGATCATGGGCCAGTTTGGGCAGCTACAGTTGGGCTCCAAATGGGCTCCGGTGAGCGGGTGGATTGAACGTCTGGCCCGGATATACCTATTGATCACCTTCGGGGGTGGCACCAACGAGGTCATGCGGGATATCATGGCCAGGATGGGTCTTGGATTGATGAAATCTCGATAAAGGAGTTGGAGAAGTGGATTTCGCATTGAATGATCAACAGGAGCTTCTGAAGAAGGAGGCTCGCCGCTTCCTCGACAGCGAGTTTCCCAAGAAACTGGTTCGCCAGCTACAAGAGAGCGAGTTGGGATATTCCCCGGAAATCTGGAAGAAGATAGCCGACTTGGGATGGCTGGGGCTGGTGATCCCGGAGGAATATGGTGGCGCCGGCGGTACGCTGCTTGATTTGGGCGTCCTGTTCGAGGAGGTCGGCAAGACAGCTTGCCCCAGTCCACTGTTCGCCACGATGGCCCTTGGGGTGCTTCCCTTGTTGGACGAAGGGAATGAGGAGCAAAAGCAGCGACTTCTGCCCAGAGTGGCCAGCGGCGACCTGATTCTGACCATGGCACTATCCGAGCCGGAGGCAGACTATCAACCCAAGTTCATGACCGCACGAGCCCAGCATAGGAATGGCCACTTCACTGTTACTGGCACTAAGCTATTTGTGCCTTACGCTCATGTGGCAGACATCATCCTGGCAGTGGCTGCTACCGGTTCTGTTGACGATGCCGGCAAAGGGATCACCGTGTTTCTGGTGTCGAAGGAAGCGCAGGGGATCGAACTGGTTCCGTTAAGGACCGTTGGCCAAGACAAGCAGTTTGAAGTGACATTCAACCGCGTACAGGTGCCACCGTCCGATATGTTGGGAGCGGTGGATGGTGGCTGGGCAGTGGTGGAGAAAACCCTGCAAAAGGCGACAGCCCTCCAATGCGTGGAGACAGTAGGGGTGATGCAACAAGAGCTGTCGATAACGGCTGAGTATACCTCAAACCGTGTGCAGTTTGGGCGGCCCATCGGCAGCTTTCAGGCAGTGCAGCATCGGCTGGCTGACATGCTGACGGATGTGGAAGGGGCCCGGTGGCTGTCCTACAGAGCGCTATCCCTCTTGAGCGAGGGCCTGCCGGCCCAAAGGGAGGTAGCTATCGCCAAGGCATGGGTCAGCGATGCCTGTCAGAGAGTGGCGTACTCGGCCCAGCATCTGCACGGAGGAATCGGGATGGACCTGGATTACGACCTGCATTTCTATTTCGAATGGGCGAAGGCGCGGCAATTGAGCCTCGGCCCGACACCCTATCATCTAGCCTCCATCGAGCCGACGATCCGCAGCGGGTGATAGTTATCTTCGCTGAAATCGGATTAAGGCGTCGTGCTTGCCCAACGCCCTTGCCAAATGGGGTTGTCTGCGACCGGAAATCGGATCGACTCATTCGAGATTAATGAAGGCAGCGGCTATTGGCACTGATGGCTCTTGTCACAGTTCGGATCGTGGAAATGCGAAGAAGCAGTTATACCATGTGGTATCTATCTTGATGTCGAAGTACCGTATGGGTAGCATCATGTACCCAGCCTAGCGTTGACACGCCGGATCATTAGTTTGGACCCCTGGCGCAATTCCTCCATCATGGCTCAGTCTACAAGTCAGATTCGAAACTGAACAGTGCACCTCTTAGGTCATCATGATTGATCCGATTCGGCTGATAAAATCATCCCTAAGAGACTAGCAATGGCTAAACAATACAATCTATCCTAGAAATGCAAAACGGAATGGAAAACCGCGTAGCACTCCATCGAATCTGAAGATGAGGAAGATAGCAAGAGGCAGCACGGTACTGAGAAGGATTCGCTTTGGTACGAAGTCATTATCACTCTATCCCTGCCTTGATAATCAGGGCTGCCAAAGACGTAAGTGTGCTTTCAGTGGCCACTTTGCGGCGGCGTGATAGCGCCCATAAAAATTCAGGATCGAGGAAGGTCAAAGCGATCGGCGCGCTGATCTATCGCCAGTAGAAGTGAGGAATGAAGGATAGCGCCAGTAACCCGACAGAAAGGTGCAAGAATGAACAGGCGTATTAGAGTGCTTGTGGTTGACGATCACGAAATCGCATGCCAAGGGTTACGGTACCTGCTGGACCAAGAACATGACATCGAGGTGGTGGGAGCATGCAGCGATGCCGAGGAGGCCTTTGCCCATGTGAGATCACTGCTGCCTGACATTATCCTTATGGATAGCCAGATGCAAGCTATAGATGGGATCCAGGCCACATGGAGGCTGAAGAGAAACGGTCTTTCCTATGCCGGGGACGTGATTGTGTTGGCCGAGTCGCTAGAACAACTGACTGAGGCTATGAAAGCCGGGGCATCGGCGTACCTTCTGAAGGACATTGAGCGCGATCAACTTGCCCAGGCTATTAGGCAAGTTTACCAGAAAGCACACCCAACGCCTCAAGATGGTCTATTTGGACTACTGGAGATGGTCATATTGCCGCCGGCCAGTCTTGCCCGCTCGGTGAGATTTGCTACTCAGGTGGAGAAGGCGATTGAAGCTACTACGGTTCAGGCAGTCGGTTCCCCAGAAGGGAGTTGCGCTATCACGATGACCCTAGCGCCGTCCCCTTTGGAGAGTATTGTCACTAGACTGGAGGGGCTGGCTGATGTAGAGAGGGTAGAGAAAGAAACATCGACAGAAGATATTTGGAGCTTGCTAAGAAAACCCTGGGCTGGGGCAAGAGGGAAATCCAGCCGCGCTAGAAGGCTGCTTGTAAGCCTGAGATTGACCTAGCTGGTGCTTGGTGGCAACAATTCGCGTTACATCAGTGAGCCAGAGACCCCTGACAGCCGTCACCATACCCGATCTATCCCTCTAAACTCCATAAGGCAGCCATCCTAGCTACCGCGAGCCATTTGGCTCTTAATTCTGACCTTTTTGTCCGCTGCTTGTGATACCAATGACCCTTGTGCAAGTCTACCTACATTCTTAGCATTGATCACAATTGTGATCATCCTGGACTCCTCGGAATCAGCCTGGGGAGATAGGAACCACGACTGGTTTATGATTTATGATTGGCTGTGACTTTCTATAGTCATAGCCCCTTAGTGGCCTGTCTCCGGCACAGCCCCACTGGAGACCTGGTGGTGGCATAGGAGGAACTGCGGGCTGTGGGCCAGTGACAAGGGGCTGACCTGAAGGAAAACCTGGATTGCAAGGCTTGGTGATGTACACCGCCGGCGAGACGCAATGGACGAAAGGAAGAATATGGCTTCAACAAAGAAACGAACTGGGATAGCTCTGGCCGCAGCCGGAGTAGCTCTAGTCATCTTTGGAGTAGTTTGGGTCACCATCATATTTCCTGATCTGACGAAGGTGCCTGATGACCTGGACAAGACAGTGCAGTACGATGGGGTGGTGACCATGATCGATTCCCAAACATACCAGCCTTTGAGTTACGATGTGATCGTTACTCGCAGATGCGAGGCAGTCCGCTGTCGAGGCGACGTGATCTACATTCGGGAAGATATTACCTTCGTAGATAGGGAAACGGGGCAGGAGATTGTATCACTTGGGGACAGCGATTTGCTGGCAGTGCACAGAGTATCCCGTGCCAATGTCCCGCACCAGGGTGATGAAAGCAGGGAGGGCTTATGGCAATTCCCTTTGAACGTCAAGGCTGGCCAGAACTCCCAAATCCGTGGATTGATAAGGGAACCTGAAGCTATGCAGATTCACTTTTATACCAACCTTCCGGGTGGTTGAAAAGGGTAATACTTTGTAATACCATACCCTTATGGCGAAAGTAGTAGTAACGT
>Ga0194111_10004855_pt1 | contig 15533 bp, 7 predicted proteins | sample TA2KigC300mmetaG_FD_146194 | JGI IMG/M metagenome (GOLD analysis project Ga0194111, IMG submission 146194) | Freshwater microbial communities from Lake Tanganyika, Tanzania - TA2015033 Kigoma Deep Cast 300m | ecosystem: Environmental > Aquatic > Freshwater > Lake | place: Tanzania: Lake... | reverse complement strand
AGAGCTGCGGGAACCGGGGCCGGATCTTCAGCTTGTCGCACAGCTCCAGATAATCCTCCTTCGAATTGTTGTGGTGCTTGCGCGTGATCGGCTCGTGCGGGACCACCGTCACCTTGCGCCCGGAGGACAGCGTGACCGTGATCGGCGCGCCGGTGCTGATGTTGTCCGAACCGCTGCCGGACCAGTGGCCGGTCGGCGCCCGCGTGCCATAAATCTCCTTCGGCCACACCTCGTGCTGGAAGGCCGCGAAGTCCTCCGCGTTCTGATACTTGTTCACCTCGACCGGCACCGCGCCGGCGTGGTACGGGATGATCATGTCGATGTTGTCGTCGTCCAGCGCCGCCAGGACCGCTTCGGTCGTGATCGGCACGCACATCGTGCCGACGTTGGCGTGCTTCGCACGGTCGGCAAGCGCCTGCGCCTTGGGATAGGAGATCTCGTCCCACGTTGGCGTGCCGTCCGGATCTCGGAGCAGCTTGCCGTTTCCGTCGTACCCGTAGCCGCACGACAGGTTGAACTTCATGCCGGTGTCGGCGAAGACGCGCACGAAGTTCGGCTGACGCGTGTAGGCATGGCCCATGGCGCTTCTGGCCCGCATGTGGGTCATGGCCTCGGCCGCGTCGATGCAGTGCCAGGGCCGGAAGTCGCTCTGCGAGTTCCACCGCAGGCCGGCCACGTCGTTGTACTGCTGGATCTTGGCTTCCTCCATGTTGAGTACGTGCTGCTTGTAGCTGGCCCAACCCTTGGGCAGGTTGGCCGTGATCGTGACGGCGCCGATCGCCTTCTGGATTTCACGCTCTGTCTGGTTCTGGGGCGGGTCGCCGTAGCCGAGCTGCAGCTCGTAGATCCGCGGCAGGTTCCGCGACCAGTAGCGGCGGTGCTCGCGGTTCTGGCCGTACTTCTCGATGTACCGGGCGAACGTGCTGGGTTTCCCCACGTTCTTGCCGCCCTCGCGCTGGTTCGTGTGGCTCCAGGCGTTGCTGGTCGGGCTGGAGGGTTTGAACAGCACGTCCAGCTGCTCGTAGTCCTTCTTGCGCCTCAGCCTAGCGTACGCGCCGCTCTTGACGGCCTTCGCGACCCTGAAAAAAACCTCCGCACCGTTGAGGACCGTTTCCGCAGCGCCGTCGCGTCCGGCCTGGCCGTAGCAGTACCAGCAGCTCTGCTGAAAGCCCATCTCGGCCATCATGCGGCCGATGAGGAACCGCTGCTCTTTAGTAAACACCTGGCCGGTGCGGCGCTGCAGTTCCAGGAGCATGTCGACGTACACGTCCTGGTGCGGACAGACGGTGCTGAAGTCCAGCGTGTGGCCGAACAGCTTGTCCGAGTTGACTCGCAGCGGGTTGCCCTTGAGTTCCTCCGGCAACAGGTCCTTGGCCGCCAGGGCGTTCAACAGAACGGCGTTGGCCGCGATGCTCTTCTCCAGGTCGTCCATCTCCTGTTGGGTGTAGATGGCCTTCATGGCGTCGCTGTTGCGGAAGTTGTCAAGCCACTTCTGATAGTCGCGAGTGGCGAACTGGACGCGCGTGATCGGGATGCCGCCGTCCTCGGACATGGCCGACTCGGGCACGTCCACCAAGAACCGATTGTGAGCCGGGAACAGCTTCGGCTGGATCGCATCCCACGCGATGTTGGCCGCGGTGGCGCCTAGGGCAGCCTTGAGCCAGAACGCGCTGTTGCGGCTGCCGCGGGCGGCGGCGATCTGATGGCCGGCGTCTAGGCGTTCGAGCATCCGCTGCCGCTGCGCCGTCTTGTTGCCCACCAGGGCGCTCAAGAAGTCAAAGATCCGCTGGAAGATGCCGTGCTTGGGCCTGCCGCTGTCGTACCATCGCTGATAGGCATAGGCCATCTGCTCGTGGCCGCCGAACAGCTGGACCTCCTTGTCGCTGATGACGCCCAGATCCTGGAGCGCGTGGATCAGCTCGTGGCTCATCTCGCCGCCGGTGAAGTCGGCAGCTAGAACCACCTCGCCATTGCGGTAGGCGCCGGCGGGGATTGAGCCGCCGCCGATCCGGCTGCTCTCCTCTGCCGTCTCGGGACTGCTCCGCCACATGCGGCGCAGCTCGCCGGGCTGCTCGATCCGGACCAGGATGGGCGGCTTCCCGGGAATGTTGACCAGGCAGCTCGACCCACGGCGTTCGACCTTGGCGCCCTTGATCAGGCCCAGCCTGGTCAATTCCGATTGCAGGTCCCGCGGCGAAGTGTTGAACCGCCATTGACCGTGGGTGCGGGCGAGGAAGTCCGCGTGGTACTCGCTCAGCTCGGTCATGTTCTGTGCGGGCGTGTCTTGCTTCGGCGCCGTCTTGGCCTGGGCTGTTCCGACGGGGACTCCCGGTCCACTGGTGAACTTGCCGCTCTCGTCGCGCGGGTGTTTCGACTCGTCCCACTGCGCGGCGGCCTCGTAACGCGAGGAAACCGCACCGGCGGGATCGCGTGGTGGGAGCAGCACCGACTGCGATCCGCCGGCGGGGAGTGAATGCGGTTCCGTTGGCTTCCGCGCCGCCCATCGAAGCCCGTAGCGCGTGATGGTGGCCTCAACGTCATGGCGCTGCGAGGCAATCAGTCGCGGACCATCTCCCGGCAGCGCGGGCCGGGCCGACGGGAGCGGCACGGTCTCCGGCTCGGCGATCGCGTCGCCCACTTTACGCACGCCCCACGTCAGGTTGCCGTTGGCGTCGATGTCCATGCTCCGCACGTTGCGGCGTCCGAAGATGGTGGCCAGGTACGCGTGGACCGTCTCCTGCGCGCGTTTCCGCACCTGGTCGACATTGCGGCCCGTCGGGTCGTAGACGTTCCACTTGTCCAGCGGCATCTTCAGGACGGCCATTTCCCCGTCGTCGAGCCGCTTGTGCAGCTGGTTGACTTGGTCGGCCGTGTCCTTGCCCAATCGCCCGGCGCCTTCCGAGACCGCCCCGGCCTTCTCCATCTGCACCTGCATGACTTTGCCGAAGAGCATGATGGCCGCCGCGATCCCGCCGCGGATGGCCGCTCGCTTGAAGCCCTCGTGCATGCGGTACGTGCGGATGTGCGACTGCTCGTCCGGCGTCAGATGCTGCCAGAGGTCCTTATCGACCCGTTTGCCCTGCACGACCATGGACATCGCGAACCGCATCTCGGGCCGCATCTTGCGCAGGGCTGCTTGGCGGCGCTGCTGCTTCGTCTGTTTCTTGGGCTTTGCCGCCGTGTCGGGCGCCAAGACCGACATCGCGGTCTCGTGCGGGTCCGGGTCGTCGCCGGCGGAGACTGCCTCGGAGATCGTGTCGACCGCCGTCTGACTGATGAGCGGTTTTCTGGAGGGCGCGTGCGACGCAAAACGGTTCCCCTTGGCGTTCTTGCCGACGTCCGATGCGCGGCCAGCGAATTGAGCATCGCCCGTATCTCGATTGAGAATGCTTCGCATCAGGGAACGCGCGCCATCTTCCGATAACGGTTCCCAGCCTTCCGCCAGCGAGTCCGTGTCCGTATAGACGCCGTTGGGGTCGTTCCAAACGAGCCACTCGATGATCTGATTACGACTTCCCTCACTGGCGATCCAATCTTGGATCTCTCTCTGCGGGAACTGGCGGCGCAAGTACTCGTTGCTGCCGATCACGTCAGGATGATTGTCCCGTCTCTTGTTGCCCGCGTCCTTGGCGTCTTGCCCGCTCGCAGTGAATTTGCCACCTTCATCACGCGGGTGCTTCCGCTCGTCCCACTCTGCCTCGTACTTGTCCGGCTCGCCCGGGCGTGCGAGGTCCACCGGAGGCCCCTCTGCTCCACCACCGGCATCACCCGTCGGCGGAAACGTCTTCTTGGCCGAGGGAGTCCACGGACCGCCGTCAGAGCCGGGAGGTGGATTGCCTGCGTCTTCGGCAGGACCGCCTGGAGGCATTTGAGACTGCTGGAGTGCCGCCTGGCTCAACACTTCCTCGTCGTCGTCCGGAATACGGGCGCCGATCAGATTCATGACGTCCAGCGCCGGCAGCCGGGCGCCCATCTGCCACGCCATCTGGAACGCCGCCAGCTTGGCTTCCATGTCGTCCGCTTCGGTGTCCAGCCGGAACAGGAGGTTGTGGTGCAGCGAGTCCGGGAAGTTGAACCGCTGCAGTGGCAAGAGCAGGTCAGCAGTGAGAGTCTCTTCCAGCTTGATCGCGTCGTACCGGATGATGTCGGCCAGCGTGGCCAGGTGTGCGTCGGCCACGCCCGATCCAAGACCCGTGGCCTCGGCCTCGCTGCTGAGCGTCTGGCCGAGGATGTACCGCTTGATCTTGTGGCCAAAGTAGTCCTGGATGATGCTCATCAGCGAGTCCAGGCCGGCGAAACCTGGTTCCACCACCTCGACGCTCTGCAGGTCCTGAAGCTCGCCCGGCTGGACCGGCACCAACAGAATCGCTTTGTTGCTGCGGTTCTCGGCGGCTTCGATCGTCCGCTGTTCGGCCGTCGGGTTGCCGGCCGGGTAGCGCCAGATCTCGATCCCGTGGGCGTTGCGCTCGATGAAGTCCAGGGCGTTGGCCAGGCACTCCTGCATGGCGTACCAGCACCAGTAGATCCGGTCGCGGATTCCCACGCCGTGGATCCTGCCCATGCCGCGCGTGTCGTGGAACTCGGCGTCCTCGATCAAGTGCCGGTGGATGGCACACATCTCCCGCTCGAATCCGCTGAGCCAATACACCCGCCCGAACTGCGCCGTGACCTCCACCTGCTCGGGATTCGGGATCTGCCACACACCACCCACGCGGATGCCGACCTCGTCGCCGTAGTACTCCCCGCTGCCGTCATCGTAGCGGAACACCAGCTTGTCGCCGTGCCGCGGCTCCCAGTGGCTGATGTATTGGCGATAACGGCCCTCGATGAGTTTTCTTGAGTACCTGTGCGTGGTCATGTACCGGCCGTACCAGAGCGCCTCGAGCAGGTTGCGGCGCAGCTCCAGAAAGTTCCAGGTCTTCTGGATGATGGCTGTCATGCGGTCGGCCAGGTCCTTGGCGTCGGCAGACTTGCCGTCGGGCTCGATGTGCCACTTCAAGAGCGCCGAGCCGCGCTGGCGTGCTTCCAGGCACTCCATGATGCCCGTCTCGTGGCGCATGGCCTCGGCATTGGCCCGGCTGTCCCGCAGCGCCTCGTCGAACCACGGGTAGTTCTTCGACAGGATGTTGACCCGCGCCGCCACGCTGAAGATGTGCGGCATCGCGGCCCGGCCGAAATTGACCGGGGCGCCCGGCACCGTGGCCGCCGGGTCCGTCTTGAACCGCGACAGGAACGACGCGGGCAGCGGCTGATTCGTCTTCGGTACTTGGGGCACGCAGGTGTCTCCTGTGCGTTTCAGGGCGAACCCGGGTTCGCCCTTCCATCAATTGCCCGCCCCGGCGTCGATCGTGCCGTAGGCCGGGCCGGACCACAGCAGCCGGGTCGCACCGTTGGCGTCCGTGAACTTCACCTCGACCGTGTACCAACCCTCGCTCGGCAGTGCGCTGGCCGGGATCAGCCAGCTGAAGTTGAACCCGCGCACGGTCCGGGCGTCGTTCGTGTCGCACGAGTAGCCGGGGTCCGAGGTCTGCATGTGGTCGGTCAGATAGTCGCTCACCGGCGTCAGCTCGCCGTCGAACGTGGGCTCGGCCGTGCCCTGGCGTTTGACCTTCGCCTCGATGGCCGTTGTGTCGGTCGTGTTCGCGTATTGCGTGTTGGCCTGCCTCGCCTGGCCATAAACCTTGTTCGCGGCCCCCGCGACGAACCGGATTCGTTTGTTGTGCGACATCACGGTCTCCCTCGATTCGGCGTGCCACGGTTCGGAGTTCCACGCGGCGGTGCGTACTCGCGGCTGGGCAACTGCGAACGCTGCCAAATGCCGCGGACCTGCCCGGCACGCTGGATGGCGCGCCGGAAGAACCCTTCCTGGGTCGCCTTCCGCGGGATGTACACGCCGCTGGGCTGTACGGGCACGCCGCCGACCAGCTCATACGGGTGTTGATGAGCGTGGGACGTCCCTCGCACGCGCAGGTAATCCCACACCGCTTCGCCGGCGGACCGGGCGGCGGCGCGCCGGAACTGCTGGTACTTGCTCACGGGGATGGCGTGATAGGCGTACGTGGCGCCCGGCAGGTCGGACGGTTCCTTCTGTCCCGGCTTCCAGGCCCGGAACGTCACGTACAGCGTGCCCATCGTCTCCGTCTCTTGCGAGAAGGCGTAGGAGTGCACGCTGGCGGACTCGACCCGCTGCTCAGTCTCGTAAAGCCAGTTGCTGGGCTCGAGGTTGCGGTCGATGTACTGCGGCTGGTCCGGCTCCCGCTCGCCCCGCCTGGTGCCCCGCTTCGTAACGTCGTACCCGGCTTCTTCCAACAGTTGCCGGGCAGCCTCCACGCCCCGGTCGTAGCCCGTGTGGCCGGGCCGCACCATCACCTCGCCGCCGAACGTTCGCACCATCTCGATCGCGGCGTCCAGCGAGTCGCGCGTGAAGTCTCGCCCCTCTTTGGTCACCACCGAGCGGATCACTTCACCCACCGGCCCGAGGTGCCGCAGCAGCTTGTCCACCGCCTGGCGATACTCGTCGTTCTGCCAGCGGCCGGCGTACCGCACGGGCCTGCCCTTGTCGAGCTCCGCCAACAGCTGCCGCACTTCCGGCCGCAAGAGCGCCCGGCTGAACACCTGCATGTGGCCGTGGCCCTCACTGGCTTTGAGGATTCGCGACACGTCCCGCGCCAGCCGCGGCAGCGGAGACCGCCGGTAGGCCGAACGGGCCGATTGCTGCTGGCGAGCGGTTGCGACTTGGAAGAGTCTGGACGGCATCAAGCACGCCTCCGACATGCTGTTGACAGAAAGATTGATGACAGAAAAACCAGGGCGTTATCCGGTTCCATTTTTTTGTCCCTCGTTTTTCTGCCCCCAATAATCCTGTCCGGCCGAGTGATCACTGTCGGGACGGTCTGCGGTGTGCTCCATCTCCGCCGCTGGATCCGCGTGCGGTGCTCGGCCGGTGCAGTCCAACGGTCTTCTCACGTATCGCCCCATAACGCCGCTCCTCTCTGGCCGCCAGTTCGGTGCGATAGACCGAGCCGTCGGCGAACATCGTGAGCCCCGACACCTTGTTGAACGCCCCTGATGTCGCGTCCACCTGGTCGTCGTTCTGGTACTCCGGGAACGCACAGAGTTCCTCAAGGAACTCCATGTTCCACTTGCCGCGTTTGAGCTTGACGTTCCCCGCTTCGGCCTGCGCGGCCAGCGGCTGCGCCCGCACGATCTTGGCCCTGCCCGGGAGCGTCAGCCGCTCGTGTCGGCGAACCCGCACGCCCGTCACGTGGTCGATGTAGACCGGGTGCCTGGCGAACTGCACGAGCGCCTGCTGCGCCACTTCCTTGCCGCCCGAGCCGCCTTCCTGCTCCACGTACATCACCACTTCGTTGTTGAACTGCTTGGCGTCCAGCTCGGCGGTGAGCTGCATCATCTGGTTCCGCTCGTGGGCCGACCACTGGCCGCGTACGACGTCTTCGATGTAGTACACGCCACGGCGATCGCGCGCCATCAGCACGCCGGCCGAGTACGACCCCGCGCCGGCCGTGGCCGCCCGGTCCCAGTACCGCACGCGTTGTGCGTCCCGCGGCACCTCGTTGACCAGCTCGAACCAGGACCGGCGGAACATCAGGCCTTCGATATCGACGAACTCGCCCTCCAGTTCCTGCTCCGCCAATTGCCGGCTGTAGTGGGCGCGGATGTTGCCGAAGAACTCGGGTGGCAGGAACGGATTGTCTCTCGTCTTGGCGTGCACCAGGCACGTGTTCGGCTTTTGCACGTAGTTCAGGCCGCTGTATGTGTGCACGCGGCGATTGGTGAGCAGGCGGTCGCTGAACTTGCACAGCCACAGGCGGTCTTCTTCGTCCTCTTCGAGCCACTCGTCCTCGGCGGGCTGCGCCAGTTCGAAGAACACGTCGAACGTCCAGTGCGACCGGCCCTTGGGCGTGAACGTGAGCACCAAGGATCCCATCCGCCGCTGGTGCCGCAGGCAGGCCATGCCGATCATGAACACGTCGGGGTGCGTGATCGACGCTTCGTCGATCCACAGGCCGGCCTTGTTCGGGCCGCGGAGCTTCTCCGGATCCTCGCCCGAGCGGAACACGATCGACGCGATGCCGCCGTCCTGGCTGCGGAACGTGACGCGCGGCAGCGGGTTCTTCACCTGCCGGATGAAGACGCCCAGCTTGCGTGCCTCCTGGACCAGCGTGGGCATCGTCGTCTCGTGGATGATGCCGTAGCTGGGCGACACGCTCATCCACGGCTCGCCGGCGCTGGCGCGCATCAGCACGTCGCGTGCTCCGATGAGCGTCTTGCCGGAACCGCGGCCGGCGACGAACCCGCGCACCCAGGCCGGGCTCTCCCGGAACTGTGATTGCGGGGCCGTCTGGTAGATCAGTTGGACCGCTTGGGTCGTGCCCGTCGTCATCCCTTTTCCAACGTCGCGAGGTCTTCGAAGTCGATCGAGCCGCGCTCGATCAGGTCCACTTGCTCCCGTGTTCGCACCGTGACTTCGATGACCTTCGCCTTCGACTCGGGGCCGATCGCGCCCTGGTCGACCAGCGGATCGTTGATCCGCAGCAGCTCATGCAGCTGCTTCGTGGCGCGCAGGACCAGGTCCAGATACCCGGTCTGCTGCACTTCGCCATGCCGATTGGCATTCTCGTAGAAAGCCCTCCACGCCGCCTGCCGGGCGGATTCCAACTGCCTGATCTCGTTCTGTTTCACCTTCTCCGTATTGAGCCGTGCCCGCCAATACCACTGGTCCTCCAGTTCGTCCACGTCGCGCTGGATGGTCGAGTAGTGAACCTTCAGTTTCTGGGCGATTTCCGCCGTCGAATAGCCGGACGCCATCAGCCGCGAGACCTGGTATCTCCGATGCGAGATGACGTGCGCCAGGCCCCGCGAGTTCACGTTCGGCTTCTTCTTGTCTTTGCGTTTCTTCGGCATCACCACCCCACAGCGGGCGATTTCACTGCGCCCCGTGTTCCCGCAGGATGCGGCCGACCTGGGACGCCGTGGGCGAGTTGGGCATCTTCGTCGCCAGCGCGGCGGCGATCTGTCCCGGCCGCAGTCCCTCGTCTGCCATCGCCAGCACGCGGGCCGTCACATCGTCCAGCATCTCGGCGTGCGTTTCCGCCGGGTGCCTCGGACCACGTCTCTCCGACGGCGATTCCGCCTCCGCCTCGTTCTGCCCAGTCGGCGTCAAGCTGGCCTTTTGGGCCGTTGCCTCTTGCTGCCGCCGGAGTTTGATGGCCTGCATCTTCTTATGTGCCTCGCTCGCCTCGATCTGCGCCATCCGTTGGTTCACGTAGACCGGCGATCCCTCGTCGAGCACGATCCCCAGCTCGTTGGCGCGGACGTAGATCGCTTCCTTCGTCAGCCCGGGCTTCATTTTCTGGATCTGGCCGATCGTCATGCCGGGCAGCGTGAGCAGTTCCTCGAGGCTCTCGCGTGCTTCCTGGTGGAGGATCCGCGGCTTGCCGGACGAACCTGCGGTTTCACCGCACGCCAGCCTTGCGGCCCGCGCCGCGAAGTAGCTCTCCATCTCCTGCCAGTACGCCTCTTTCTTGGGATCCACCCAGGTCTCAGGGTCGTACTCACGTCCCGGGTTCTTGATTTCGCGGTGCACCCGTTCCACGTCCGGCTCGCCGTCATCCCGATACCACTGGTACATCTTGGCGACCTGCTCCGGCCGCGGCGGCGTCCGGAGGCTCATCAGCTGCTCGATCGGTTCCGGCACCGCGAATCTCCGCGGACCGGTCGTCTGCAGCACCAACGTCCACGCGTCCCAAAGCTCCTTTGAGCCGCCCGGATGCGTGTTGCTGGTCGGGTTGAGGCACTCCTGCTTCCACTTCCGGTAGATCTCACCGAACGCATCAACCGCCCGGACTGTCGCCATCGCCTCCCGCTGGACCTCCGGCTCCGCCACGAACTCCAGCAACGACTCCAGCGACTGCTCGACTTCAGCGTCCAGCTCCTTCACGTACCTCCCGTTGAACATCCGGGTCAGCACCCTCGGGTTCGCCTCGTGCTCCCACCGCACGTGTTCCTGCTCGCAAAGCTCAACCGCGGCCAGTACTTCCGACAGCAACAACATCAGTCATTCTCCTCACGACTCCATTTGGCCCCAACGATTTCGCGCCCTCGCCCCTCATCGGTACGCAAAACGTGGCGACTTTGTCAACGTTGCGATCTTCTTCTTGGCCACGGCACGCGAAAGCGAATGGCCGGATCACCCATCCGGCGAATTGCGATCGCTGGTTGTGATTCCCTGAAGGATTCGCTACCGTAGCATGCGTAAACTGAACAGTAAACGACCGAGCGATGTCAGGGTGCCATGGAAAACGGACAACTGAATTGGATCACGGGGTTTATCTGGGGAATTGCGGACGACGTGCTCCGCGATGTGTACGTTCGCGGGAAATACCGCGACGTGATTCTGCCCATGACTGTGATCCGGAGACTGGACGCTGTTCTTGAGGAAACGAAAGAGCCGGTCCTCAAGCTCAACAAACAGCTCGACGACGCGGGCGTGGCCAACAAGCACGCGGCGCTCTGCCAGGCCTCCGGCAACGCGTTCTACAACGTCTCGCCGTTCACTCTCCGCGACCTTCGCGCCCGTGCCAAACAACAGCAGCTCAAGGCCGACTTCGAGGCCTGCCTCGACGGCTTCCCCCCGAACGTCCAGGAGATTCTCGACAAGTTCAAGTTCCGCAATCAGATTCCCACGCTCGTCGAGGCAGACATTCTCGGCAGCCTGATCGAGACGTTCACTTCCAACGACATCAACCTCGGCCCCAACCCGGTCTATGACCAGGACGGCAACGTTCGCCTGCCCGCGCTCGACAACCACGCCATGGGCACGATCTTCGAGGAATTGATCCGCCGCTTCAACGAGGAGAACAACGAGGAGGCCGGAGAGCACTTCACACCACGCGATGTGGTGAAGATGATGGCGAACCTGATCTTCTATCCGATCGCCGACGCCATCCGCGACGCCACCTACCGCGTCTACGACGGAGCGTGCGGCACCGGCGGCATGCTCACCGTCGCCGAGGAAACCCTCGACGCACTCGCCCGCGAGCACGGCAAGGAAGTCTCCATCCACCTGTTCGGACAGGAAGTCCAACCGGAAACGTACGCCATCAGCAAGGCCGACCTGCTGCTCAAAGGCGAAGGTCAGGCTGCCGAGAACATGAAGTACGGCTCCACGCTCTCCTCCGACGCCTTCCCGTCGATGGAGTTCGACTTCATGCTCTCCAATCCGCCCTACGGCAAGAGCTGGAAGACCGACCTCGAACGCATGGGCGGCAAGAAGGACCTGGCCGACCCGCGCTTCACCGTCCAACACCAGGGCGAGGAACTCTCGCTCATCACCCGTTCCAGCGACGGCCAGCTCATGTTCCTCGTGAACAAGCTGGCCAAGATGAACCACAACACGCCGCTGGGCAGTCGTATCGCCGAGGTCCATAACGGGTCATCGCTCTTCACCGGCGATGCCGGCCAAGGCGAATCCAACATCCGCCGCTGGATCATCGAGAACGACTGGCTCGAAGCCATCATCGCGCTGCCGCTGAACATGTTCTACAACACCGGCATCGCCACCTACGTTTGGGTGCTCACTAACCGCAAGCCCGACCATCGCAAGGGCAAGGTCCAGCTCATCGACGCCACCGGCATCCACACGCCGCTGCGGAAGAACCTCGGCAAGAAGAACTGCGAGCTGTCGGCCGAGCAGATCAAACAGATTACCGACCTGTTCCTGGCGTTCGAGACGACCGAGCACTCGAAGATCGTCCCGAACGCCGCCTTCGGCTACTGGAAGATCGTCGTCGAGCGCCCTCTGCGGCTGGCGATCCACGTCACACCCGGCAAGCTCGCCGCCTTCAAGAACGACGTGCCCGAAAAGCTGCACAAGGCCGCCGACCTGCTGGCGGGCGTCGCGAGCGGCTCGAATCCGCACCTGGACTTCAATACCGTCCAGCAGCGGTTCGAGTCGGCGATGAAGAAGGCCGACATCAAGCTCCGCGCCCCGGACCTCAAGGCCCTCTACGCCGCCTTCACCTTCAAGGACGAAACGGCCAAACCGTTCATCAAGAAAAAGACCAAGACGGAAGTCGAATACGAGCCGGACACCGACCTGCGCGACACGGAGCAGGTGTCGCTGCTGGAAGACGGCGGCATTGAGGCATTCTTCCAACGGGAGGTGCTGCCTCACGTCCCCGACGCCTGGATCGACCACGCCAAGACGCAGATCGGCTACGAGATCAGCTTCACCCGATATTTCTACAAACCCACGCCGTTGCGTTCGCTGGATGAGATCAAGGCCGATCTTGAGTCGCTCCAGGCCGAAGCGGAGGGGCTTCTGGACGAGATCGTTGCGCCGGCGGGAGGGCCACGATGAAGGAACTCGTCTTCGTCAGCAGTGTCCAGAAGGAATTGGCGGAGGAGCGCAAAGCGATCCGCGATTTCGTTCAGGGCAATCGGCTGTTGGGCAAACACTTTGATGTGTTCGTCTTCGAAGACCTGCCCGCCAAGAGCCGTCGCCCCGATGACCTGTACCTGGACAAGGTGGAAGCGTGCGCCGTGTTCATCGCGATGTTCGCTGCGGAATACGGTTGGGAAGACCCCAAGGACGGCCTATCACCCACGGAGCGGGAGTTCAACCGCGCGACCGAACTGGGCCGACATCGTTTGCTGTTCCTGAAGAACGCCGGCGAAGACATCAAGCCGCGTCCCAAAATGGCGGCGTTGATCAACCGGGCCAAGGCCGAACTGGTCTACAAGCGGTTCAACAGCGAGGCCGACCTGACATCCCTGCTCTACGACAGCCTCATCGAGTATCTCGAAGAGCGCGGCATCATCCAGTCCAAGCCGTTCGACGCCGCACCCTGTCGCGGCGCCGATCTGGCCGACATCGCCGACGGCAGGATCAAGTGGTTCCTGCCGATCGCTCGGCGCGAGCGCAACTTGAACCTGCCCGCATCCGCGAGCAAGCGAGAAGCGCTGACCCATCTGAAACTGGCCGACGACAACGGTGTCACGAACGCCGCGATCCTGCTGTTCGGCGCGGATCCGCAGAAGCATGCGCCCACCGCCGTCGTAAAATGCGCCCACTACCACGGCACCGAGGTCGCCAAGCCGATCCCTTCCCATCAGGTCTTTGAAGGCACGCTCTTTGAGCAGGTGGACGCCGCGGCGGATTTCGTCATGTCCAAGCTCGCCCGCTCGGTCGGCACACGCGCCGCCAGCGCCGCCGCGCCCGTCAAGTATGAGATGCCGAAGGAAGCGATCCGCGAGATCATCGTCAACGCGGTCGCCCATCGCGACTACACGTCAAACGCCGCGGTTCAGGTCTCGGTCTTCGCGGACCGGATCGAGGTCTGGAATCCAGGCAGCCTCCCGCGCGGCCTGCGGCCCGCCGACCTGTTCAAGCCCCATTCGTCCGAGCCGAACAACCCCCTGATCGCCCGGCCACTGTATCTCGCTCATTACATCGAGAACCTGGGCACCGGCACGCTCGACGTGATCCGCCACTGCCGCGAAGCCGACCTGCCGCTGCCCCAGTTCCAGCAGCGTGGCAACCAGTTCGTCGTAACGCTTTGGCGCGATTGGCTCACCGCCGACGTGCTGGCGGGGCTCCATCTGAACGACCGGCAGCGCCAAGCCGTCGCGTACGTGAAGACCGACGGCCGCATCGGCAATCTTGAGTACCAGCGACTGACTGGGTCCATCAAGAAGACCGCCACTCGCGATCTCGATGATCTGGTGGCCCGGGGCCTGCTGATCAAAGTCGGCACCACCGGCCGAGGCGTCCACTACGTGCTTGCCCGGAAAGGGGACACAAAGGGGACAAAGGAGACATCCGCCGCCGCGACCGCACAAGGGGACACAAAGGGGACAAACGGGCCATCCGGCAACAGCGCCGGCGCGAGAGCGAGCGGTAGCCGCACCAGAAAGGCGCCCCGGAAGATGACCACGAGGAAAGGCAAGAAGAAGTGAGCACCGACCTGCGGCCCTATCCCGAATACAAGGACTCCGGCCTGCCGTGGCTGGGACGAGTTCCCGCACATTGGAAGCTCAGGCGAGCGAAGTACCTGTACAGAGAGGTGGATGATCGGTAGCAGACCGGCGAAGAAGAACTGTGCTCGGTCTCACACAAGACAGGCGTGACGCCGCGAAAAGAGAACGTGACGATGTTCATGGCCGAATCGACGGTCGGCTACAAGGTTGTTCGACCAAACGACTTGGCTATCAACACGCTCTGGGCATGGATGGCGGCCCTGGGCATCGCTCGGCAAGTGGGTGTGGTGAGCCCTGCATACGGCGTCTATAGGCCACTTTCCGGTTCGGAAATGGTCCCTGATTTCGCCGACAGGCTGTTGCGGATCGAGGAGTACAAAGCCGAATACATGGCTCGTTCAACCGGGATCAACGCGTCTCGGCTTCGTCTCTATCCCGACCAATTTCTTCGCATTCCCTTGCTGCTACCCACACGCGAAGAGCAATTGGCAATCGCACGATATCTCGAAGACATGGATCGTAAGGTCCGCCGGTTTGTCCGCAATCGGCGGCGGCTGATCGAGGTGTTGGCGCATCAGCTCGTGGGCCTCGACCACGGCGGCCAGACCGTCTTCGACTCGGTGATTGTGGTGACCGACCGCCGGGTGCTGGACAAACAAATCAAGGACACGATCAAGCAGTTTGCCCAGGTGTCGGCCACGGTCGGCCACGCGGAACGCAGCGGCGACCTACGGCGGTTCCTGTGCGAGGGCAAGAAGATCATCATTTCAACGGTCCAAAAGTTCCCGTTCATTCTGGACGAGATCGGCGACGAGCACCGCGGCCGGAAGTTCGCCATCATCATCGACGAGGCGCACTCCAGCCAGGGCGGGCGCACCTCGGCGAAGATGAACATCGCGCTGGCCGAGAACGGCGGCGAGGGTGAAGAGGAAGACTACGAGGACCAGATCAACCGGATCATGGAAGCGCGGAAGATGCTGGGCAACGCCAGCTACTTCGCCTTCACGGCCACGCCGAAAAACAAGACGCTGGAGATATTCGGCGAGCCTGTGCCGGACGGGGACAGAATCCGCCACAAGCCGTTCCACAGCTACACGATGAAGCAGGCGATCCAGGAAGGGTTCATTCTGGACGTGCTGGCCAACTACACGCCGGTGGAGAGCTATTACCGGTTGATGAAGACCGTGGAGGATGATCCGGAGTTCGACACGGCCAAGGCGAAGAAGAAGCTGCGGCGCTACGTCGAAAGCCACGACCACGCGATCCGGCATAAGGCCGAGATCATGGTGGACCACTTTCACGAGCACGTGATCGCGCGGCGGAAAGTCGGCGGGCAGGCGCGGGCGATGGTCATCTGCAGCGGCATCCAGCGGGCCATCCAGTACTTCCACGCGGTGTCAGCGTACCTGACGGAGCGCAAGAGCCCGTACAAGGCCATTGTGGCGTTCTCGGGCGAGCATGAGGACGGCGGTCGGCGGGTGACCGAGGCGACGCTGAACGAATTCCCCAGTGCCCAAATCGAGAAGAAGTTC
>Ga0194111_10004847_pt1 | contig 15549 bp, 10 predicted proteins | sample TA2KigC300mmetaG_FD_146194 | JGI IMG/M metagenome (GOLD analysis project Ga0194111, IMG submission 146194) | Freshwater microbial communities from Lake Tanganyika, Tanzania - TA2015033 Kigoma Deep Cast 300m | ecosystem: Environmental > Aquatic > Freshwater > Lake | place: Tanzania: Lake... | reverse complement strand
CGCGCTACTGGCGGCGCAAGGAGTTCCTCCCGCCGACGTGCCGCGAGTGCGACATGAAGCGAATCTGCTGCGGCGCCTGTCCGCTCTACTGGGATGACGTCGGCAGCTTCGAGGAACTCCTCCGCGCCCACGGCGCCAACCCCAAGCGCCGCTCCGGCAAGCTCGCCGAACTCAGCTGGAAGCTCAAACGCAAGTACCGCGGCAAGGCGAAGGGCGTGGGGCACACGTGATCCCTACCCCCCTGCCCCCCTTCCTTCAGAAGGGGGGGAACGTCTGGGGGCCTAACCGCTGCGGAGCGTCACGAAGGACACCGAGTGCGGCGGGAGGTCGCAAGTGACGGCATCGCGGTCCACGCTGACCGCCAGCCCGTGCACGAAGTCCTCTTTGCGCTCCAGCAGCGGCGAGCCGTTCGGGTCATCGCTCGATAGGAGCACACCTTCCGCGCTCTTTGCCGCGAAGTTGCGCAAGGTCATCCGGCAGGGGACGGTCTTGTCCCAGGAGCCGTTTGCGGCGATGAGGTAGATGGTCTTCCCATCCTCGCTCTTCGTCACGAGCGCCGGCGTCAGGGGGCCGGGGAACTCGCCGGGGCGCGTCTGCGGATCGTCGCCCTCGGCGGGGGTGTAGTAGGGCGCGGTGCCGTCCATCGGCAGGACCTGCGTTCCCACGTGCCGGTTGAGGTAGTAGTAGAGCCAGTGGATCATGCAGCGCTTGTCGGGCGCCTGCTGCGAGAGCACGCCGAAGCCCAGGCCCCCGACGTTGCTCAGCATCTGCCACGAACTCGCGCCGCGCAGCATCCCCTCGCGCGCGTAGGTGATCAGCCGAACCGCCCGGTGCAGCGTGCCGAAGATGTTCGCGTTGCGGTTCACGTAGTCCGCGCGCTCCCCATTCGGCCCGCCGCTGTGCATGCCCCACTCGGTATCGAGCTGGTAGACCTCCCGCCCGGGGTTGTACGCCGCGATGAGCGCGTTCGTGCGCAGGAGGCGGTCGAGCGTCCGGTAGTTCTCGGTCAGCGTGGCGGCCTCGAACTTGCGCTGATGGATGTTGCTCACCGCGTAGTAGTGCGCCACGACGAAGTCGTAGCACCCCGCCGTCTCCTTCAGCACGTAGTTCCCCCACGATTGGTCGCGCGAGATCGCGACGCCGATCTTCCCTTCGGGATCGACCGCGCGAACCGCCGCGCTGACCGCCTTCACGTGGGCGATGTAGTCGTCCGGCGTCGGGAAGGCCGTGCCGGCGTGCACGATGTACGGCTCGTTGGCGATCTCCCAGTACCGGAAGCCGTAGCCGCGCTCCCGCGAGTGCTTCACGCCGCGGGCCCACGTCTCCGGCGGCAGCGTGCTCGTCGCGCCCTGCGTCTCGAACTCCAGCACGGTCATGTCCTGCGGCACGCCGACCTTGTCCACGACCTCCGCCGCCTTGTCGATGGCTGCCTCGACGCCGAACGGCTCGTCACCCACCGCGTAGAAGCGCGTCATCGGCAGGCGCATGTCGCGGATCGCCGTCTCGATCTCCGGCGCGAGCGTATACGCGCCCTCCTTGTTGAACGGCTGCCCGGTCCACCCGCACACGCGATGGAACGACACTCCTCCCGCCGCGCGCGTCGCCGGCCGGACCGGCTTCCCCACATCCACCGTGAACGCTAGTTCGCTCCCCTCCCTCAGCACGTGCTGCAGCGGCTCGTACGTCAGCGACGCCTCATCCACCAGCCGCCCCTCGCGATCGCTCGGCAGCTCCTTCACCGCCACATCGTCGATCCACAGCGTCTTGTCCTGCGCCTGATCCGTTGTCGCGTTGAACGTCAGCAGGATGTACTGGCTGCGGTCCGCGAAGAAGTCCCAGCCCTCCCGCGCCGCGAAGCGGAACTCCTCCCAGTCCCCGGTCACGTCGATCATCCATCGCCCAGGTGAGGGCGCGTCGCGGTACGGGTTGATGGTCTCGTACGCGGTGAAGTAGAACTGCGAGGGCCCCGGTTTGTCCGTCCGCGCCCAGAATGAGACCTCGTACATCATCCCCGGCTTCGGCCGGATCGCGTGGTCCGGCGCGCTGACGATGTACCCCGCGGTGTTGGCCGGGTGATGGATGCGGAAGCACGCCTGGCCGCCGTGGGGATCGGTCGCGTCCCGCGTGTAGTTCTCGGGGATCTTGTAGACCTGCGCCCCCCACATCACCCACCCCGGCGGCGGCTTCGCCTCGCTCGTCTCCTCGAAGTCCCCATTGTACACGAGGTTCTGCGCCCCAACCGGGCCGACCAGCATCAGCACGGCCGATGCCGCCGTGTGCACGACTCCCGCGATGATCCGCTTCATGCCGCGAACTCCCTGGGGTGGATGGCGCGGATGTTCCCAAGCTCGCCGGGCCTTACCTCCGCAGGTGCGGCGTCCCGGTCCCGCGAAGCTGCCGCCACCAATCCGAGAGGGTGCATGGGGCGCACGGCATCGCGCGTGATGATGGTCATGCACCAGATGGCTAGACGCCGGGGGGTCGTTGTAGGGGCAGAGCGTGGATTGTGTTGATAAAGGCAGTGTCGGGATTGGTATCCCGACCTACGAGCCGCGTAGGGCGCGTATGAGAGGCGTCCTTCCTCGACGGAGCGCTTGTTCAACACAATCCGTGCTCTGCCCCTAGATGGGAATCCGCGGTACCGAGCCTCGGGCGCCATGTTGGTCATGCACGACATAACTTAGCGTCACCGGGCCGTCGTAGGGGCAGAGCGTGCTCTGCCCACGCCGTCGGTACGGGCAACACCTGGGCAGAGCACGGATTGTGTTGATAAAGGCAGTGTCGGGATTGGTATCCCGACCTACGAGCCGCGTAGGGCGCGTATGAGAGGCGTCCTTCCTCGACGGAGCGCTTGTTCAACACAATCCGTGCTCTGCCCCTACAACGGCATCCGTCAAGATACCATCTGCATGACCATAATGGCGCCCCTACATGGGGACGGCGAGGACGAGAATCGCGGACTGCTATCTAGCCCGGGAAGGGGCAGAGCACGCTCTGCCCCTGCAACGACCCCCTCACGTTACTATGTGCACGGCCATCGTGGCGCCCGCCCACGCTTCTCAGGCACGCTGCAAGGAGGAGACCATGAAGCTCTTGCTACCGCTGCCGGCCGGGGCCTGTCTGATCGCGGTGGTTTCGGCCTCCGCCGACGTCTTCACCCTCGCCCGCGACGGCAAGCCTGCCGCGACCATCGTTCTCGCCGAAAAGCCCTCCCAGGCCGCCGAGTTCGCGGCGATGGAGCTGCAGTCCCACGTGCGGCTGATCACCGGCGCCGTGCTGCCCATCGTCACCGACGCCGCGCCGACGAAGGGCCCTCGCGTCCTCGTCGGCGAGAGCCGGGCGACTGCCGCGTTGGGGATCAAGCCCGCGGAGCTGACCTACCAGCAGTACCTCATCCGCCTCCGGCCCGAGACGCTTATCCTGCTCGGCCGGGATGCGTCTCCCGGCGCCGACGCCAACGCGCCAGCGTATGCCGAGGGCAAGCACGGGAAGGCGCTGAGCTTCGATGGGAGGGACGACGCGGTCGTCATCCCCGACTGCCGGTTCAGCGACGAGGTCGGCAGCCTGGAGTGCTGGGTCTATCTGCCCGAAGCGACCCAGGAGGGCGAATCCACGATCCTGCGCCTCGACGGCAGCAACCCGTGGAGCTACCACATCATCCGGCGTTGGCCGAAGGCGAGTTCGCTCGGCTACACCACCTACAACGGCGAGACCGGCAGCAACGTCAGCTCCGGCGAGCTTGCCCCCGGCTGGCACCACGTCCTCGCGACCCATGACGCGAAGACCGCCGTGCAGGAGCTGTTCGTCGATGGCGTGAGCTGCGGGCAGAGCAAGTACCTCATCACGACCTGCAAGGGCGCCGTGCTCAACATCGGCGGGATCGGCGGCCCGAAGGTCGGCAACCCCTTCGCCGGGAGAATCGACGAGGTCCGCGTCTCAGCCGTCGTGCGCACACCACAGGACGCCTCCGGCGGGCCGTACGAGCCCGATGCTGCAACAGGCCTCCTGATGCACTGCGACGAGGGCGCCGGTCTCCCGCGTGATTCGAGCGGCCGCGCCGGCCTGACGGTCCCGCCGCCGGACTGGTACGCCGAGCGCGGCACGCTGAACGCGGTCTACGACTTCCTCGAGCGCTTCTGCGGTGTGCGCTGGTTCATGCCCACGGACATTGGCACCTGCTACACGCCCACGCCGACCCTCACCGTGCGCGGCTCGGATGTCAAGCGCGCGCCGAAGATGATCTACCGCTGGATCACCCCGACCAACCTCTACCTGCCGACGAGCAACGACATCGTCTCCGCGGGCGACAGCACCCTCTGGCGGCTGCGCATGAGGCTCGGCGGGCAGCCGTTCTGGGTCTGCCATTCCTTCGGCGGCTACTACGACCGCTTCTACAAGGACCACCCGGACTGGTTCGCGCAGGGGCAGGGCGACCACCCCTCCCAGCCCTGCTTCACCAACCCCGGCTTCATCGCGCAGGTCGTGCAGGACGCCCGCGACTTCTTCGATGGCAAGGGCGCCGCGCCCGGCACCGGTGCCATCGGCGACGTCTTCGGCCTCGTCCCGATGGACGACAACCGCTGGTGCCAGTGCGACCGCTGCCAGGCCATGCTCGACGCCGAGGAAGCCAAGAACCCGCAGTTCACCAACGGTCACGCCAGCAAGTACGTCTGGACCTTCGTGAACGCGGTCGCGCAGGAGACGCGCAAGACGCATCCCAACAAGTGGATCGGCGCGCTCGCCTACTGGGAGTACGGTTACTACCCCGAGGGCCTCGATCTTGAGCCCAACATCGTCGTGCAGATGTGCCTGCACACGCGCAACTGGTGGTGCCCCTCGATGGAGGTCAACGACCGCAAGGTCTTCGATTCCTGGGTGCAGCACGAGGGCAAGCGCCGCCCGCTCTACCTGTGGCTGTACTACAACTTCCCCGCGCTGCAGTCATACTGGGGCAAGTACAACAGCTTCCCGAGCTACTTCGCCCACACCGCCGTGAAGCAGATGGCGATGTACAATCAGGCGGACATCCGCGGCATCTTCCTGGAGCACTCCTCCGAGTTCGGCCAGACCCACCTCATGGACGTGCCGGATCTCTACGTCACGCTGAAGCTCGCCGACGACTCTAACCTCGATGGCGACAAGCTCATCGACGAGTTCTTCACCCGCTTCTACGGCGCCGCGGCCGAGCCCATGCGCCGGCTCTACGAGGGCCTCGAGCAGACCTACTCCAGCCCGAGCAGCTACCCGCCCGAAATCCAGACCTCCGCCGCCCATCAGCATCAGACGCAGGAGCTCGCCTGGAAGTGGCTCGGCACTGAGCCGCGCATGGCCGAGTGGGGGAAGCTCATGGACGAGGCGAAGCGCGCCGCGCAGACCGACCTTGAGAAGCACCGCGTCGCCCTCTTCGAGCGCGGCATGTGGGAGTACATGCTCGAAGGCCGCCGCCAGTACGCGGCGAAGTAGCGCCGCATCCGCCGTCACGCGATCGCGAACTCCGGCTCGCCCAGCGCCTCGCTGACTTCCTCCGCGAAGCGCCGCAGCATCCCGATGACGCCCGGGACGTTTGCCGCGGAAGCCATCTCCAGCAGCATGGGGTACGCGCGGAACAGCTCCCGGTCCGCGAGCCGTTGCAGCCGCCCGACGAGGGTCAGCAGGTCTACCAGGTTCGCCCGCGCCGCGCTCTCCGGCCCGACCTCCGCGCCCGTGCTGAAGGGGTCTACCGCGTGGGCTTCGGGCGGCAGACCCGCGGTGCGCATCGCGACCGCCCGCACCAAGCACGGGATGCACGCCCCGCACGGCCGCGACAGCCGCCCCGCCATCCAGCACGACACCGTCTTCTGGATCGCCTCCGGCGAAAAGTACGGTCGCAGCACATCGCGGATGAGCTGCCCCTTGGTCTGATACAGGAACGGGTTCTCGATCCGCACCGGCAGGTCGAGCGCCGCAAACAGCCGCTGGAAGGCCGCGAGCGTCTGCGGCCGCGTGCCTGCCGTCGAGTACCCGCCGACCCGCGCCTCGGTCAGCGGCAGGTTCACCGCCAGCACGCCGTTCTCGGGACACAGCAGCTGCTCGACTCCCGCCGCATGGCACGCTACCGCGCCCAGCGCCATGTACAGGAACGACCGCGTCCGCTGCGACGTCTCCCTCTCCTCCGCCGCCGGAAAGACGTACTGCCTTTCTCCCCTCTCCCCCTGGGAGAGGGGCCGGGGGTGAGGCTGCCTTTCTCCCCTCTCCGTCCAGGAGAGGGGCCGGGGGTGAGGCTGCCTTTCCCCCCTCTCCGGTACGGAGAGGGGCCGGGGGTGAGGCCCCACCGGCCCGCACCCAACCGCCACGAACCGCACCGGCTTCCCGAACGCCTCCGTCAGGCTCCGGCACACATGCTCCTGGCTCGCGACGATCATGGGGTTTTGCGGCCGATGGGCCACGAACACCGGCTCCCGCTCTGCGGCCAGCAGCATCGTCGCGCCCGCGAACGAGTCGATCCCGCCCGACAGCAGCGACACGCAGTCCGCCTCGCCGACCTTGCCCGTGGAGGGGCCGCATGGGCATGCGATGAGCGGGCTCATCGCATGCCCATCCGGCCCCTTGTCTTCCGTGCGCGCGCAGAACTCGAAATCGAAGCCGTCGTGCGCCAGGACGTACAGCGCCTCCGCCAGTTGCGGCTCGAGGCTCTGCCACAGAGCCACTTCGCGCACCGGGATCAGGAACCGGGTCGCGCGCACCCACGCCTCGTTCTCCGCCCGGCGGAACGCGATGTCCGCGGCGTACACGGTCGCAGCGATCTCCAGCAGGTCCAGCAAACGCGGCGGGAGATCACACCCGAGGGCCTCGGCCACCTGCGCCGGCTCCAGCATGAAGTTCCGGCCCGGGCCGTGGAAGCTCAGGGTCAGGTCGGGGCTTTCGTACTCGGGTCGCGACCCCTGCGCCTCCGGGGGGAGGGCCGTGGCCACGACCACCGTGAGGCGGGTGGGCATCAGGGCGCTCCCCCTAATGCCCGCAGACTCTCGACGACCGCGGCGCTCAACGCCGCCTCGTACAGTCCGTGTCCGGCCGCCGGCCCTTGCTCGACGGCCCGCAGCAGGTCATCCTCGATGCCCCCGAGCGGAACCTTGCGCGTGACCTCCCGGCAGACACTCGCCACTTCGTCCGCCAGCGCCCCCGCCTCCCGCACCGTCCGCAGCCTCGGCCCGCCGACATGCGCCGGCGTGTCGCGCTCCACGAAGTGCCGGAACGCATACCCCATGTCCTGCGCCACGAACGTACCCGCCAGGTCCGCCAGCCGCCGCTCGTCGGCATACCGCGCCAGCGCCGCCCGCACCAATCCCGGCGCCTCCTCGACCCCCTCGCCGATCTCCAGCGCCGACGCCGACAGCGCATCCAGCGCCAGCTCCCCGAATCGCGAAGCCTCCCGATGCCGGGCGATGTCGCTCTCCGCGCACGCCCGCAGCGCCGCCGCCAGGTCCGCCGCCGCCGGCAGGTCCGGGTTCAGCGACATCAGCGTCGCCTCGAGGTCCCCCGCGCTCGCCCGCGTCAGCGTCGCCATGCACCGCGCCACCGCCGAATCCGCCATCCCCGCCCGCGTCTGCGGACCGAGCGCCTCCACAATCCTCGCCACGATGACCCGCGTCGGCGCCTGCGGATCATCATACAGCCGCCGCACCCGTTCCCACTCCGGCGTGCGCGGCGACCTCTGACTCGCGGACGTTCCCATGGCCTCGCTCAATCCACCCAGGCTGTTCACCGAGACCTTCGCCACTCGCCCCCCGTTCCCCTCCCGCTGCCTTTGACGTCTGCTGGGACCGCCGGCGTCTCGCCGGCGTGCCGTTGCCGTGCCGTAGGAGCGCGGACGCCCCCGTCCGCATGCCGTTGCCGTGCCGTCGTCGTTGTGCCTGCGGCTCACCAGAGCCGCGCCGTTGCCGTCCCGTCGTCGTCCTCTCGCTCCTCTCCCCTCGCTCCTCGCCGTCGTACTTCGCACTCATCACTTCGCACTTCGCACTGCCGTCCTCGCCGTCCCTGCAGGACCTCCCGCCCTCCTCCCCGAATCACCCCTCGGAGGTCCTCGCCATGCCCGATCCACCTGCCGCCCCTCTCCTCGCCGCCCCCGACTCCACCCGCGAGGCTATCGCCGCTCTCGTTGCCAAGTACCGGCAGAACGAGGACCAGTACCGCAGCGCCGCCTACAACGAGGCCCACTGCCGCCGCGACTTCATCGAGCCCCTCTTCAAGGCCCTCGGCTGGGACGTGCACAACGAGGCCGGGAACGCGGAGCAGTACCGCGAGGTGGTCTACGAGCCCTCCCTCAAGGTGGGCGAGGGCACCAAGGCCCCCGACTATGCCTTCCGTCTCGGCGGCGTGCGCAAGTTCTACGTAGAGGCCAAGAAGCCGTCGGTGCGCATCCACGACGAGCCGACCGCCGCCTACCAGTTGCGTCGCTACGCCTGGAGCGCCAAGCTCCCCCTCTCCATCCTCACCGACTTCGACGAGTTCGCGGTCTACGACTGCCGTCAGCGGCCCAACGCCTCGGATGCCCCGGCCGTCGGCCGCGTGAAGTTCCTCCGCTTCCACGAGTACCTCGACCAGTTCGACTACCTCTACTCGACCTTCTCACCCGAGGCCATCCGGAAGGGGTCCTTCGACCGCTACGTCGAGGACAAGCGCCGCCATCGCGGGACCGCCGAGGTGGACGCCGCCTTCCTGGCGGAGATCGAAGGTTGGCGCGAGACCCTCGCCAAGGACGTCGCCCGCCACAACCCCGGCCTCTCGGTGGAGGAACTCAACTTCGCCGTCCAGGCCACCATCGACCGCATCCTCTTCTTCCGCATCGCCGAAGACCGCGGCGTCGAGGACTACGGCCGCCTCCGCGACCTCCTCGGTAGCACGCGCGGCTCGCGCGTGAGGGGTGGGAGTCGCACGGGCGGCCCGCCCATGAAGACCACCCCGGTCACGGGCGAGCCGCCCGTGCCACCGGAGGCCATCTACCCCGCCCTCCTCCGCCTCTACCAGGAGGCCGACGCGAAGTACAACGCCGGCCTCTTCGACTTCAGCCCGCAGGGCGACACTCTCTGCCCGAAGCTCACGATCTCCGACAAGGCGCTCAAGCCCATCCTGCAGCACCTCTACTATCCCGACTCGCCCTATGAGTTCTCGGTGCTCGGCGCCGACATCCTCGGCGCGGTCTACGAGCAGTTCCTCGGGAAGGTCATCCGTCTCACGCCGAGCGGCCTGGCCAAGGTGGAGGAGAAGCCCGAGGTCAAGAAGGCGGGCGGCGTCTACTACACGCCCCGCTACATCGTGGACTACATCGTCGAGCACACCGTCCGCGAAGCTCTGGACGAAGCCGGCACGCCCGAGAAAGCCTCCTCCCTTCGCATCCTCGATCCCGCCTGCGGCTCCGGCTCCTTCCTCCTCGGCGCGTATGACTGCCTCCTCAACTGGCACCTGCGCTACTACACCGAGAACGACCCCGAGACGTTCAGCCGTTGGGAGGGGCCGCATGGCGCGTCGTCTGCGCCATCCGGCCCCCGCCGTCGCCGCGTGGCTCGGGCGGCCTCGCCCGAGATGCCCTCTCCTCCTCTCCTCCGCCTCGGCGACGAGTGGCGCCTCTCCAGCTCCGAGCGCAAGCGCATCCTGCTCAACAACCTCTACGGCGTGGACCTCGACCCCCAGGCCGTGGAGGTCACCAAGCTCAATCTCCTCCTCAAGTGCATGGAGGGCGACATCTGGCCGGGGATCGCCCGCCAACTGAAGCTCCTCCACGACCGCGTCTTGCCCAACATCGACGGCAACATCAAGTGCGGCAACTCCCTCATCGGCCCCGACTACTTCCGCGACCGCCTCGTCATCGACCCCGACGAGCACCGCCGCGTCCGCCCCTTCGACTGGAACGCCGAGTTCCCCGCCATCATGAAAGCCGGCGGCTTCGACTGCGTGATTGGGAATCCGCCGTATATACGCATTCAGAACCTCACCGAGTTCGCCCCCGAGCAGCCTCCGTACCTGAGGGACACCTACCGCACAGCGACGAAGGGCAACTACGACATCTATGTTGTCTTCGTCGAACGTGCTCTCGCCCTCGGACGCCGAGCCGCAAGGCTCGGCTTCATCCTCCCGAACAAGTTCTTCGCTACTGACTACGGCGCGGAATTGCGCCGCCTCCTTGCAGGGAGCCACTCGGTCAGAGCCGTCGTTGACTTCGGTCATGCGCAGGTCTTCGAGGGCCCTACGACCTACACGTGCATCCTGTTGCTGCACAAGGAAGTGGTTGGCCAGACCGAGTACCTCCGGGCCACCAGGCCGGAAGAGCTGCGAACTCCTGGGGCACCCCGCGCTATCACTCTGCCCGCGAGTGGAGCATCCTGGCAGTTCCTCTCGCCTGACCAAGCCGCGCTCGACACCAAGCTTCGGCAGGCTGCCTTGGCCCTGTTGGCATGGCCCGCTGCCATATCGAGAGGCTCCAGCACGGGCGCAGATGACGTGTTCATGCTCGCGGTCCGGGACGAGGACCTGCTCGACGCGACAGGCGAGTCGATTCCGCTGGAGCGCGAACTCACGCGAATCCCGGTCTTCGCGACGGACTTCGGACGCTACAGGTTCTCCCCGGTTGGAGCAAAGCGCGTGCTCTTTCCCTACCTACGTGAGGGAGGTGCGTACCGCCTGCTGGCCGAGGACGAACTCCGTATCTCTTACCCCCACGCGTACGAACACCTACGCCGGAACCGCGGGAGCCTGCAGGGTCGGCGCCATAGCGGGCCTTGGTACGCCTTCAGCGCGCCTCGGAACCTGGCGGCCCACGAGAGAGCGCAGTTGCTCGTCCCACTACTCGCCGATCGCGGCTCGTTCGCCCTGCTCGGGGGAGACCCCCGGCAGCTCTGCCTCATGGCCAGTGGTGGTTTCAGCATCCAAGGGTTTCGCTCGCCTTACTCCCCCATGTACGCTCTGGGACTGCTGAACTCCGCCGTCCTCTTCTGGCTCCTCGGCAGGCTGAGCAATGTGTTCCGGGCAGGGTGGATCACGTGCACAAAGCAGTACGTCGGCCAGCTCCCTATCCGCCCGATCGACTTCTCCGATCCCTCGGACGTTGCGCGGCACGACAAGATGGTCGCGCTGGTTGGCCGGATGCTGGACCTCCACAAGCGCCTTCCCGAGGCGAAGACGAAGCTCGACCGCGACCTCATCGAGCGCCAGATCGCGGCCACCGACGACGAGATCGACGCACTGGTCTACGAACTCTACGGACTCACCGACGAGGAGATCGCCATCGTCCGAGGGGAGACCTAAGCCGTTGTGCCTGCGAGACTCCTGTCTCGCAGCCGTGCCGTGCGCCGATCCACCTCCGGCTCACCAGGGACCGATGCTCAGTGGTCTTGCAGGGGGGGAGGATGACGCCTTCCCAGGCCCTCCTCTGCCGTCACTGCCCCAGCGGCAGCGTGGAGAACACATCCAACTCCAGCCCATCCGGCCCTTTCCTCCGCAGCACGTGGTACCCCGCCGCAGCGACCATCGCCGCGTTATCCGTGCACAGCCGTTTGGGCGCAACTGCAAAGGGCACTCCTCGCCGCTCGGCCTCCTTGGCCATCATCTCTCTCAACCGTGTATTCGCGGCCACGCCTCCACTCAGAATCACGCCTCGCGCCCCCACCCTCTCGACCGCCTCCATCGTATTCCGCACCAGCGTATCGACCACCGCCGCCTGAAACCCCGCCGCCAGGTCCGCCGTCGCCGGGAGCGCCGGCACCCTTGCCGGCAGGGGTGGCCGCCGTCCACCTGGGAGCGCGGGCTTCCAGCCGGCTGGCGCGCTGTGGCCGCCTTCGCCGTGCCTTGCCGTCCGCCGTTCTCCTGACTCCTGACTCCTGACTCCTGTCTCCTGCCGTTTCAACGCCGTCTTCAGCCCACTGAAGCTGAAGTCCAAGCTATCCTTCACCACGGGCCTTGGCAGCTCCACACGCGTCGCATCACCCTCGGCCGCCGCGCGCTCGATCGCGGGCCCTCCCGGGTACCCGAGCCCGAGCAGCCTCGCCGCCTTGTCGAAGGCCTCGCCCGGCGCATCGTCGCGCGCGCAGCCGAGCAGCTCATACTCCCCCAGCCGCGGCACTCTCAGCAGGTCGCTATGTCCTCCCGATGCCACCAGGCAGACGAGCGGGAAGTCGGCCCCCGATTCCGCGAACGGTGAGATGCCGTCCCGCTCGCGCAGGAAGGCCGCGTGCACGTGAGCTTCGAGGTGGTTGACTCCGACGAGGGGGAGCCCGGAGATCATCGCATACGCCTTCGCGGCCGCGACGCCGACGATGAGCGATCCCACGAGCCCCGGCCCGTGGGTCACCGCGATCGCCGCGAGGTCCTCCCAGGTCACGCCCGCCTGGGTGAGCGCCTGCTCGACGACGAGCGGCAGCAGCTCGACGTGTTTGCGCGAGGCCACCTCCGGCACGATCCCGCCGAAGCGCGCGTGGAGGTCCTCTTGCGAGGCGACGACGTTCGACGCGATGACCTCGCCGCCGGCCACAACCGCCGCCGCCGTCTCGTCGCAGGACGTCTCGATCCCCAGCACCAGGGGCCCTCGCCGTCCGTCGTCGCCTTGCCTTTGCCGTTCACTCATCACTTCTCACTTCGCACTTCTCACTGCCGTGCCGTCTTCCCCACGCATCCCAATAGGCCCTGAAGTCCATCCGTCGCAGGCGCTCCCGCGCCATCAGCAGCGCATCCTCTCCGGTATCGGCGTAGTAGTGCGGGCGCCGCCCGTAGGGCTTGAAGCCCAGCTTCCCATAGAGCGCGATGGCCGACCGATTGCTCGGCCGGCACTCGAGGTACGCGAAGTCCGCCTTCATCCCCACGGCCCGCTCCAGCAGCACCAGCAGCAGCGCCTCCCCGATCCCTTGTCGCCGCGACGCGTGCTCCACCGCGACGTTCATGATGTGCGCCTCGCCCGCGAACACCCACATCCCCGCGTACCCCACCAGCCGTCCCTCGACCTCCGCCGCCAGGTACAGCGCCCCGTGCGTGCGCGCTAGCTCCTCGGCCACGGCCGCCCGCGCCCACGGCGTCCGGAAGCTCGCCTGCTCGATGACCATGATGGCCTCGAGATCAGTCGGCAGCGCTCGCCGAATCGTCAGCGTCCGTATCTGGCTCACTCGCGATCCACAGGAGGCGCATGCAGCTCTCGCACTTCTCGAACTCCGTCCCTTGCGTCAGCCGTGCGATCTGCACGATGGGGAGGTTCACGCGGCAGGCCGTGCACACCCGGCCCTCGATCACCGAGACCGCCAGGTGCCCCGCCCGCTCGCGAAGGCGTTCGTAGGTCTGCAGGCTCGCCGGCTGAACCGACCCGCTGACCTCCGCCCGCTCCTGCTGGAGGCCCGCGATCTCGCCGTTCAGCCGTTCCCGTTCCCCCTCGAAGGTCGCCACCGTCTCCGCCAGCTCCCGCTCCAGCGACCCCACCAGGGCCTCCTGCTCCTTCACCGACTGGTTCTCCCGGTCCACCGTATCGAACAGCGCTAGCAGTTCCGTCTCCAGCCGGTCCTTCGTCCGCCCCAGCGACGCGATCTCCTTCTCCAGCGTCTCCAGCTCCTTCGGATTGGAGATCGTCCCGCCGTAGGCCTTGCTCATCAGGGCCTTCCGCTTCTCATCGGCCTTCTCCAGTTCCGCTTCCTTCTTGCTCTGCACCGTGTGGTTGTCGTAGTGCGCCGAGCGCCGCCGCGCGAGTTCCTCCCGCTCGCCCTCCAATCGCGCCCGCAGCCCCGACCCATCGTCCAGCCCTCGCAGCTCCCGCTGCAGCTCCCCGATCGCGCTATCGATCTCCTGCAGCTCGTGCAGCCGGTCCATGTCCTTGTGCATAACGCTCCCTCTCCTGCCCTTTCCCTTCCTCTCCGCCGTCTCTCACTCCTCTCTCCTCTCTCCTCGCCTCTGCCGTTGCCGTTCTCCTGACTCCTGTCTCCTGACTCCCGCCGTTAGCACTCTCCCCCTCCGAGTGCTAATCCCCCTTGACAGCCTCTCCTCACGGGGCTACAATCCCTTCCGCCGTGGTTGACCCGAGGTCGGGACCTTGCTCCCGGGAGTGCTGATTGCGATGCCGATCTACGAGTATGAGTGCAACAAGTGCGGCTACCGCTTCGATGTGATGCAGTCCTTCAGCGACCCGCCGGTGAAGACCTGCCGCAGCAACGGTTGTCGCGGCCGCGTCCGCAAGGTCATCTCGCCCCCCGCCGTCATCTTCAAGGGCAGCGGCTTCCACGTGAACGACTACAGCCGCAACGGCAAGAAAGCCCCCTCTGCTCCTAAGACCGACGCCGCCGAGAAAGCCAAAGAAGCGGTCGAGTCCACCGCGTCGGACACCAAGTGCGAAGTGCAAAGTGCGAAGTGATGAGTACGGCGACGACGCGGTCGGCTGGCCAGCCGGTCACCCCGCGCCTTGCCGGCGCCCCTTAGCCGTCCTTGCCGACGACACGAGCATCGCCGTGAGTTCCCGTGCCTCCTCGACGGTACCAGCAAGCGCGCTCCCGGCGACCACCTGTGCCTCCGCAAGCAGCTCCAGCCAGTACCGGGTCTCCTCCAGCTCCTGAAGCGCGCTCTCGACCTTGCTGACAAACTCGGCGGGAGAGCGCGCGCGGGTCGCCTCCCGGTACTGGGCCCCCACGGACGTTCCGCTCCGCAGCAGTTGCCTCCCGAGCACTTGGGCGACGGTGCCCCGCGGCAGTTGGCAGTACAGCCGCACAATGGCCAGCGCGAACTGCTTTGTCCTCGTCGCCAGCGGCCCCTCGACTGCCGCCGTGTAGGTCCCGCTTCCCCCACGTCGCTGGTCGGGGTCGCCGTCACTTATCACTTCGCACTTCTCACTTCGCACTGCCGTCCTCCCCCGTGGCCAGCGTCATGATCCTCTCTTGCGTCGCCTCCTCCGGCCGCAGGAACCCCGCGACTTCCCCCTCGTGCATGACCATGATCCGGTCGCTCATCCGCAGGATCTCCGGCAGGTCCGATGAGATCATGATGACGCCCGCGCCCGTGTTGGCGACGTCGCGCATGATCTGGTAGATCTCCTGTTTCGCGCCGACGTCGATCCCGCGCGTCGGCTCATCGAAGATGAGGACTTTCGACTGCGCGAACAGCCACTTGGCTAAGACGACCTTCTGCTGATTGCCGCCGCTGAGGTTTCGGGAGATCTGCTGCGCGCTGGGGGTTGCGATGTCGAGCTTGCCGATGTACTCCTCGGCGACCTGCCGTTCCTGCCGTCCGCTGAGGATGCCCGCGCTCGAGACTGCGCCCAGCCTCGCGAGCGTCACATTGCTCGAGACCGCCAGGCCGAGCACGAGCCCTTGCAGCTTCCGATCCTCCGGCACCAACCCGATCCCCAGCGCGATGGCGTGTGCCGGCGACTTCGGCCTCACCGGCCTCCCTTCGAGGTAGATCTGCCCGGCCGTCGGCCGATCCGCCCCAAAGATCGCGCGCACCAGCTCCGTCCTTCCTGCTCCCACCAACCCCGCAATCCCCAGTATCTCCCCCCTCGGTAGCGCGAACGATACTCCCTTCACCTTCTCCCCCCCCCTCAACCCCCCCACCCCC
>Ga0194111_10004845_pt1 | contig 15550 bp, 7 predicted proteins | sample TA2KigC300mmetaG_FD_146194 | JGI IMG/M metagenome (GOLD analysis project Ga0194111, IMG submission 146194) | Freshwater microbial communities from Lake Tanganyika, Tanzania - TA2015033 Kigoma Deep Cast 300m | ecosystem: Environmental > Aquatic > Freshwater > Lake | place: Tanzania: Lake... | reverse complement strand
GTTCCGCCACGCGTCCGGCGACTTCCTGTTCCTTCGCCGCCGCTTCCTCGCGCAGTCGCGCCAGCGCGGCGGTCTCCGCTTCTAGCCGGCCGCTCGCCTCTTCCGCGCGCGTCCGCGCGTCGCCGAGAGACCGCTTCAGCTCCGCAATCTCCCTGCGTAACGCCGCTTCGTCCGCGCGATCGCTCTCCTGCAGCGCCGCAAGCGTGGAACGCTCGGTCTCCAGCTCGCGCCGCGCCGCTTCCAGGGCTTCCGCCGTCTGACGCGCCTTCTCCGCCGCGCGTTGCGCGGCTTCCTGCTCCACCCCGCGCTCCGCGCGCTCCCGTTCAACTTCCTGCCGCGCCGCCGCAAGGGCCTGCTCCGTATCCGCAACCCGGCCTTCGAGTTCCGCCACGCGCCCGGCGGCTTCCTGCTCCTTCGCGGCCGCTTCCTCGCGCAGTCGCGCCAGCGCGGCGGTCTCGCTCTCGAGACGGACAGACACTTCCTGCGCCTGCCCACGCGCGTCGCCGAGAGACCGCTTCAGCTCCGCAATCTCCCTGCGCAACGCCGCTTCGTCCGCGCGACCGCTCTCCTGCAGCGCCGCAAGCGTGGAACGCTCGGTCTCCAGCTCGCGCCGCGCCGCTTCCAGGGCTTCCGCCGTCTGCCGCGCCTTCTCCGCCGCGCGCTGCGCGGCTTCCTGCTCCGCCCCGCGCTCCGCGCGCTCCCGTTCAACTTCCTGCCGCGCCGCCTCAAGGGCCTGTTCTGTATCCGCAACCCGGCCTTCGAGTTCCGCCACGCGCCCGGCGGCTTCCTGCTCCTTCGCCGCCGCTTCCTCGCGCAAACGCGCCAGCGCGGCGGTCTCGCTCTCGAGCCGGCCGCTCGCCTCTTCCGCGCGCGTCCGCGCGTCGCCGAGAGACCGCTTCACACCCTCGACCTGTTCACGTAAAGCTTCTTCTTCGGCGTGCGCGCTTTCGCGCAGCGCCGCAAGCGTGGAACGCTCGGTCTCCAGCTCGCGCCGCGCCGCTTCCAGGGCTTCCGCCGTCTGACGCGCCTTCTCCGCCGCGCGCTGCGCAGCTTCCTGCTCCGCCCCGCGCTCCGCGCGCTCCCGTTCAACTTCCTGCCGCGCCGCCTCAAGGGCCTGCTCCGTATCCGCAACCCGGCCTTCGAGTTCCGCCACGCGTCCGGCGACTTCCTGTTCCTTCGCCGCCGCTTCCTCGCGCAAACGCACCAGCGCGGCGGTCTCCCCTTCTAGCCGGCCGCTCGCCTCTTCCGCGCGCGCCGACGCATCGTCGAGAGACCGTTTCACCTCCGCGATCTCTTTGCGCAGCGTCTCCTCGTCCGCGCGCGCGGTCTCGCGCAGGGACGCCAGGGCCGCGCGCTCCACCTTGAGTTCGCCGCGCAGCGCCTCCGCCTCTTCCGACGCGCCGGCGGCGTCCGCGCCGAGCTCGCTGATGCGCCGATTCAGAGCGCTTACGGCTTCTTCGGTCTCCTGCCTGCGCGCCCGGCTGTTCTCGCGCTCGCGGTCGAGTTCGTCGGCCACGGCCGCGAGGCGGTCGCCCAACTGCCGCGCATTCTCTTCGAGTTCGCGGATGCGGCGACGCAGTTCGTCCTCGCGCGCTTTGGACTGCTTCTCAACATTCTGCGCCTTGCGCTGCTCTTCCGACGCCGCGGCCCGCGCCGACTCGGCGGCCTCCTGCGCGCTGCGCCGTTCCGTCTCGAGCGCCGCGGCGCGCGCGCGCAACTCATCTTCCTTCGCGGATATCTCCCGGCCGGTTTTCTCGCGGCGGGCCCGTTCTTCCTGCAATTCGCCGTTGACCGCCTTGATTTCCGCCTCCGCGTCGCGGACCCTTTCATTGAGGCGGGTGATTTCCTGCCACAGTTCCTGTTCCCTGAGACGGCTCTGCCTGGCCGTCATTTCCTGCTGCCGGATCTGTTCGCGCATTTCCGCGCGGGCGCGTTCCAGCTCCGAAACGGTCACCAGCGCGGCGTCGGACAGCTCGCTGACAAGCGACGGCAGGTCGCTGCCCGGCGCGGCGGCGTCTGCCGCGGCGGCGCGCGGCTGGCGCGCCGCCTCGCGGGCCTGGACGACTTCGCCGGACGAAGCGTCGCGCAAGACCGTATCCGGCCGGATGATGCCGCGGGCCAGGAAGACGACTTCGCCGGACGAAGCGTCGCGCAAGACCGTATCCGGCCGGATGATGCCGCGGGCCAGGAAGTGGGGCAGCGCGGCGCGGTTGAACGGTCCGAAGGTCTCGCCGTTGGGCAGTTCGGCCGTGCACTCCATGCGCAGGGCGGGTACCGATTCGGCCGGCGCCCAGGAGCGCTTGTTCTGCGAAACGGAATTGCCGGGGACGACGCGGCCCTGCTCGGCCCATTCACACAGCGTGGTCAGCGAAACCGGGCCGTAGATCAGGCCGTCGCCGACGCGGAGGAACCAGCGTCCGGAATCTTCCGGGGCGGCTCTCAGCTCGTCATAGGTCTTCGACATCAGCCCCTCTGACTGGCAGTCGGCACAGAACTATCATTTGCGCGGCGGGTCAAGCCGTTTCAAAGCATCTCGGTGTGGATGTCCAGCAGAACGTGCCGCGGGTTGCCGCGCAGGCGCTCGGTCAGAGCGGAAAGGCGCCTGTCCACGGTTACGCGATCCGCGGCCACGGTCACAAAGGCCAGTTCGGCGAACTGACGCGCGTCCTGACGTCCCACTTCGGCGACGCTCATGTTCATCTCGTTCAGCACGCGGTCCTTCAGACTGCGGATCACCGAACGCTTGTCCTTCAGCGACCGGGATTCCGGTATGCTGAGCGTGGCGGTCAAAAGCCCGATGACCATACGGAATCTTTGTACCACGCGCCCGTGAGTTCTGGCAACGTCAACCCCGCAATCGAAGCAGGGCCTCAGTGAAGCAGGGGGGAGCAACGGTAGGGCGGACCGTCCCGCCGTCGCCCTGCGGGCTATGGGGCAAGCCCGGTCCGCCACGGCGGGGCCGGCTTGCCCGCCAGAGCCCAAAGGGTGACGGCGGGAGGCCCCGCCCTACCGCGGTTCCCCACCGTACAACAAAAACGGTTCGGCCGTGCGAAGCGCGGCTGAACGCTTTTTTCCGGAGTCAATCAGGGCTTGTGCCGCCGGCGCGCGGGTGTTATCTTCCTCACGCTTGATTGCCGTCCGAGGGCCTCGTTCGGCGCCTGGGACCCGGCATTCGGCATCTCGTCCGGGGCGGTAGCTCAGTTTGGCAGAGCGCCAGAATCGCACTCTGGAGGCCGAGGGTTCAACTCCCTTCCGCTCCACCATTTCTTGCCGTCAGGCGAAAAATACCGCGCCGTAGCCCGCGAAACGGGGAAAGCGGGCTGCTCCTGGTTTGCCTCGCCTCAGCGCAAATTCACGCACACCAGGTCGCCGGGCGTGTTGCGGGCGTATACGCGGCCGCCGCTGAGGATGGGCGCGGTCCAGCACTGCTGGCTGAGCACGGTAGCGCGCGTCAGTTCCTTGTAGCCGGAGGGGTCCGCCGCGGCGATCAGCAGCGTGCCGCCGTCGAGCAGCGCGATGAGCCTGTCGCCCGCCGCGATGAGCGAGCCGAAGCCGACCGTCTGGCCCCAGGCCTCCTTGCCGGTCAGCGCCTCCAGGCAGCGCAGCGCCGCGTCTTTCTTGCCGCCGTTGCCGCTGATGCCGTAGATGTGCCCGTCCAGCAGCACGCAACTGCCGAAGTGCGAGGCGATGAGCTGGTTTTCCCACAACTTCTTCGGCTCCCCGGAGGCGACGTCCAGGACGTCCAGAAGGGCGCAGCCCCGGCCGTAGCCGGACGTGATGAAGGCCTTGCCGTCGAAAAGAAGCGGGTCGGGCGCGTTGACGTCGTATGACGTCTTCCAGGGGAATGACCACAGCCGCTTGCCTTCCGCGAGGCTGACGCCGTGAAGCCCTTTCTCGCCGAACAGCAGCAAAGCCGGCGCGCCGCCGGCATCGTACGGAACGGGCGTCGCGTAACCGCCCACGCCGGGCTCGCCCGTCCAGATCTTCTGGCCCGTCTTCTTGTCCAGCGCCAGGCCGTGCACGCCGGCGTTGTAGATCACCGCGTTGTCCGCGATCAGCGCCGACCCGCTATGCCCCCACTTCGGCAACGCGGCGCCGTATTCCTTGACAATGTCGCACTGCCACTTGACCGCGCCGGTCGCCGCGTCCAGGCACAACGCGAGGCCCTCCTGGCTCATCGTGTAGACGCAGCCGTCGTCCACCACCGGCGTGCTGCGCGGCTCGCCTTTGCCGCACGCATAGTCGTAGCGCCAGACCGGTTCGCCGCTGTCGGCGTCGAAACAGAACACCGTGTCCTTGCCGGAAGCGCTGCCCATGGCATAGAGCCGCTTTGCCGCGACGGTCATGGACGAGTAGCCTTTGCCCACGGCGGCGCGCCAGGCGATTTTGGGTTCCGCCGCAAGGGCGCCCGGATTGATCTCCGTCTCCCTCGAAATACCCGTGCCGTCCGGCCCGCGCCAGCGCGGCCAGTCGTCGCCCATCGCCGCCGCCGCTGCCGCCGTTACCGCCGCCGCCAAGAGAACGCTTTGCGCGCGCATTGCAGTATCCTCCGTTTGGCGCGCAGTATACCCGCGGCCGCCCCCCACGGCCAGGCATTTCGTCCCGCGTATGCGTTCACGGTGTTCGGTTGTCGGTTGTCGGTTTCTCGCGGCAACTGGCGGTTCCTGCCTCCGTTCCTGTTGGCCCCGGCAGGCCGTCCTCTTGCGACTTGCGGCATTTTCCGCCGAAAACCGACCACCCCACACCGACAACCGTGAACGGTTACCGTCCCGCCGCAGGCATTCCGTCCGGCCCGGCGTTTTCGCTTTCGCCCGGGAATGGGAATGCTCTAAGGTTGGGGTCGCGCCTGTCTCGGACCGTGCACGGTGCGGGCCCCGGGCGGCGCCCAACACAGGACGGCCGAGCCATGAGGAAAGAATCGTTCGATTTTCTGACGTCGCTGCTGAACACCGCCTCGCCCGGCGGGCACGAGTCGCGGATCCAGGAGCTGTGGTGCGCCTACACGGCCGGCTTCGCCGACGAAGTGCGGACCGACAGCTACGGCAATGCCATCGCCGCGGTCAACCCCGGCGGCTCGCCGCGGATCCTGCTCGACGGCCACTGCGACGAAATCGCGCTCATCGTCAAGCACGTGGACGACAGCGGGTTCATCTACGTGCAGCAGATGGGCGGCATCGACGTCGGCCAGTTGCGCGGCAAGCGCGTGCACGTCCACACGCAGGCCGGCCCGGTGCTGGGCGTGATCGGGGCCGAACCGGCTTGGGTCAAGGAGAAGCTGAACGAGGACGGCGGCAACAAGAAGCCGAAAATCCACGAATGCTGGGTGGACATCGGCGCCGGCGGCGGCCGCGACGTCCGGCGACGCGTGAGCGTAGGCGATCCGGTGACGTTTGTCGAGGACTTCCGCATGCTCAACGCGCACGTGGGCGTGGCGCGGGCGCACGACGACCGCATCGGCGCCTGGACGGCCGCGGAAGCTCTGCGCCTGGTGGCGCGGGGCAGGCCCGCCTGCGCGGTATACGCCACCAGCACCGTGCAGGAGGAGACCGGCTGCCACGGCGCCAAGATGATCGTGCACGACCTCAGACCGGACGTGGCCCTGGAGCTGGAGGTGACCCACGCCACGGATACGCCGGGCATGAATCCCAGGATGCTCGGATCGGTCAAGCTGGGCAAGGGGCCGGTCGTCTACGTCGGCCGCGAGAACCATCCCGTGGTCGTCAAGCGTCTGCGCGACCTGGCGCGGAAGCGGAACATCCCCGTCCAGGCCCAGACCTTCAGCCTCGTCGGCGGCACCAACGCCCTGTCCATCTGGATCGCCAACGGCGGCGTGCCGTCGGCGGTGATCGGCGTGCCGGACCGCTACATGCACAGCACCGTCGAGATGATCGATCTGCGCGACGCGGAGGCCGCGGCGCGCCTCGCCGCGGCGTTCTGCGCCGACGTCAAGGCCGGCGAGACGTTCAAGATTCCCATCCGCATCCCCCGCGGGCGCCGCGCGCGCCCCGGCACGAAGTCTGGTATCCGGGCTGGTTCCGCCGGCACGGACTCGCAGCCGAATGGTGTTCCTCCATGGCCGCCACGCCATCCAACGACGAAATCCCGGTAACCGTGCGCGGCGCGGAAGCGCCCGACCCTCCCGCGGCCCGGCGCCCGGAGGCCACACGGCTGATGCGGTACCTTGCCGACCGGCACCTCGGAGCCGCAGCCACCTTGCCCGAGGGCGGCCGGGCCGCGGCGCCGGCCGCCCCGGCCGGGCTCGTGGCCGGGCCGGGACGCTATGCCCTGGGCGCCGTCGTCGCGCACGGCGGCATGGGCAACATCATCAAGGCCCGCGACATCAACGTGCGCCGCGCGGTGGCAATGAAGGTGTTCCGTCACCCGCAACAGGTCACCGGCGAGGATATCGCGCGCTTCGTGGAAGAAGCCCAGATCACGGGCCAGCTCCAGCATCCGTGCATCGTGCCCCTGTACGAACTGAACATCGATCGCGACAACAACCTTTTCTACACCATGAAGTTCGTCGAGGGACGGACCCTGCGGGACGTGTTGCGGCGCCTGCGGGAACGGGACCGCGAGGTGGCCCCGGATTACACGCTTTCACGCTTGCTGACGATATTCCAGAAGGTGTGCGATGCGGTGGCCTACGCCCATTCCAAGGGCGTGGTGCACCGCGACCTGAAGCCGGAAAACATCATGATCGGCGAGTTCGGCGAAGTGCTGGTCATGGACTGGGGCCTCGCCAAGATCCTGACCCAGGAAGGCGCCCCTCCCGAGGCGGCCACGGGGCGCGAGGCATCGGCGGGCGCGACGCGCGACGTCATCAGCGTGCGGGGCGACGCGGACGGCATGGTCTTCCGGACGATGCCCGGCCGCGTCATGGGGACGCCGCAGTACATGGCGCCCGAACAGGCCAGGGGCGACGTTCAAGCGATTGACGGGCGCACGGACGTGTATGGGCTCGGCGCGATCCTCTACGCCATTCTCACCCTGCACCCTCCCGTGCGCGAGAAGACCCTGGATGCCGCGCTCCACATGGTCATGACCGGCGACATTCCGCCGCCGTCGGTCTACAGCCGGCGTTCCGGCGCCGCGCGCCCGGGCGGGACGGACGAAGCGTTTGTGCGCCTCGCGCACTGCCCCGGCGCGCGCGTCCCGGTCTCGCTGGAGGCCGTCGTCCTCAAGGCCATGGCGCTTGACCCCGCCGACCGTTACCGGACCGTTCTGGAATTGCAGGCGGACGTGGAGGCCTACCAGAACGGCTTTCCCACCGCGGCCGAGCACGCGCGCGTGTGGCGCCAGGCGGTCCTGTTCGCGGGACGCCACCGCTGGCGGCTCGGCGCGGCCGCGATCTCGCTGGTGCTGTGCGGGGTCTCGCTCGCGGTTTATGTCGCCAGGGAGCGTCACCTGCTCCGTCTCGATCACGAGGCGCTCATCGCCGAGGCCATCCGGCTGGAAGAGGACGGCGCGCTGGGTCCCGCGGTCGACAAGCTGCAGGAGGCGCGCCTCCTGATCGATTCGCCCGCGCTGAGGCGTCGAACCGCGTCCCTCCTGGTCGCTTCCGCCAGAAGCATGTTCGCCAAGGGGAACTGGGGCGCGGCGGCGGTCAGCCTGCAGAAGGCCGCCGCAATCGATCCGGGCAATGCCGAGGCGCCGGCGCTCATGCCCGCGGCGCTGGGCATCGGCTTCGTCACGCTGAAGTCACGGGCGGCGGGAATCCTGGAGGAGACCTTTGTCGACGAGCACAGGCAGTCCGTCCCCGGGGAACCCGGCGGACCGCCCGAAGTGGTCGTCCACGGCACGAACCGGTTGCAGCGGCTGGAGTTGCAGCAGGGATACCACTACCTGCGCTGGCGCATGCCCGACGGCCGGTGCGTATATCTGCCGACGGAGGTGAAGCGGGGACAGGAAACGCTTCTCGAAATACCGTTCGCGGACCTGCCCGAGGGCTACGTCTTTGTGCACGAGGGCGAATTTCTTGCCGGAAGCGACATGACCGTGAACGAGGACGGCCGCCTCGGAATGCGCCGCATGCGCGTTCCCGGCTTTTTCATTCGGGAGAAGCCGGTCCTGCACAACGAGTACATGGCCTTCCATGAAAGCGCCGGCTACGCCCCCGCCCTGCAGGCCGTCCTGGACGAGCACGGACTGACCGTTCAGGATATCGAGCCGACCGCGAAGGGCCCCGCGGATCTTGCTCCTCACAGAGCGGACACGCAGCGCAGTGACAGGGACCTCGTGCGCGGCATCAGCTACTACGAGGCCCTTGCCTACGCGCGATGCGCGCAGGCCCGGTTGCCCACGGAACACGAATGGGAGAAGGCGGCCCGCGGCATCGACGGCCGCGCGTTTCCCACCGGCGATCTGCCGCCGAAGAGAGGCAACGCCATGATCTACGGCACACTGCTCGAAGACAGCCGCGGCGAGGTGTTCACGCCCTACGGCTGCTATGCCATGACGAGCATCATCCGCCATTGGACTTCGACGCCGGGGGAGACGGGGGCGGACCGGCGCGTTGCCAAGGCCGCTACCCCCGCCGAGCCGCCGGAGCTCTCGCATCTCGCCGGGGTCTCGCAGGGTCAGACCGAGAAAATAGAAAATAGGTTGAAGCGGGGAAGGCGTGGCGGGACGTTGGGCGGATGCCGAGGTTCGAGAGTCAAAGACTGACCGCGAAAGTGATAAGTGTCGACAAGCTCGGGGCTATGGCTCGGGCAGCCTTCGCCGCTTCGTCCGGCACTGGCGTGCCAGCCGAAGCGAAACGGCCCAGCCAAGAGGCTGGGCCGTTTGCGAAGGCTGGTAGCGGGGCTGGATTTGAACCAACGACCTTCAGGTTATGAGCGCCCTCAGAACGTTTTTCGCATCTTCTTGCCAACCGCCAACTTGCACTTAAGCCGCTCCTTCAGAACCCCTTACGGAATGCCGAGATTCACCAAGGCTGCCTTCAGGTACTTCTCGACGCACTGCTGAGCGTGGAAACACGTGGAGTCGTGATTCACATGCGTGCGGGCGCGATACTCCCGTAAGGCCGAGAAGTAGTCTCCCTCGGCCTTACTGATTCATTCCGTCAGTTCCTCGCTCATGAAGTGTCTTTCCCGTGCGCCAGACTGAAGTCAGAAACGTGTCGTTCACGGGAAGAAGCTACCAAAAGCCTTCTGAACCTTCAACCCTCGTCTGCGGGCTCCCCTCGCTCGCGTGTCCGATGAGCCATCGCCCGGTGAATGGAGTCCAGAACCTCGTCGAGACGCTTGCCGACGTCCTCTGCGAGGAAGCGCAACACGAAGTACCCGTTCTCCTGAAGCAGAACGTCCTTGCGTCGGTCGCGCCGGTAGGCGGCGGGATCATTCAGATGCTGGGCGCCATCAAGCTCAATCGCCACCCGTGTGTCAGCACAGAGCAGATCCACTTCCATGCACCCGTGCCCATCGAACGGGATCGGCAACTCGATATTGAGGCTGAACTTGGCGGCGGTTTCCGACAATGTCTCCAGTCGGCGATAGAGAAACGCCTCCGTCGCACTGCGCGCGCGATCCACGCCCCGAGTCTCGGGCTGGACCTGCCGAGTTGCCCAGACGAACAGATTGCCCAGATGCGCGTCGACGCCGTCGCGAATCAGTCGCTGAACGCTGGCGGCGTAGTCGCGTTTCCATTCCGGTTCGACCGGCAACGGGACTTCCGGCGGCCAGCCCGGGACGGCGCTGGCCGGCAGCAGAATCGAGTAGCCTATCGCTTCATACCCTTTGCACCGTCGGTCAAACATCCGTGCCAGCATCGGCACATTGATGTCCGCGTAGTCATAGATGCGCACTTCTTTCTTCGCGTCGTACAATCGATGCAATCGGCCCGCGTACTGGGCAATGGTCCCGCGCCAGGAAACTGGCAGCGTCAGGAACAGAGTATCCAGCCGGGCATCGTCAAATCCTTCGCCGATGTACTTGCCCGTTGCCAGGAGGACGCGGGCTTCACTCGCCGGAACCGTGGCCAACGCGCCAAGCGTGCTCCTCAGTTGCTTCTTTCCCATGCCGCCTCGGAGGATGAAGAGATGGGGCACGCGTGGCGCGAGGTCCTTTTCCAGCGTTTGCAGGTGTTCCGTTCGCTCCGTCAGCACCACCGGTGATCGGCCATCCCGGACGGCGTCCATGACGTCATCCACGATAAGTCGGTTGCGACTTTCGTCGGCGATGAGCGCATCGTAGAGTTCGCGGAACTGCACGCGGGCGTCCGGATTGGGGCTGTCCGTCTGTCGGAACGCCGTGGGGCGGACGAACACACTGTGCGAGAACGGCTGCTCGACCGCCTGCTGCCTGGCGTCCACGTGATGACGTACCGGGCCGCACTGCATGAAGATGATCGGGTGATGGCCGTCCTTTCGGGTGACCGTTGCGGATAAACCCAGGAAGTACCGCGCCTTTGCGCGGCGCGCAACTTGCTCGAAGCTGGGTGCCGGCAGGCGGTGACACTCGTCCACGATGAGATGTCCGTAGTTCCCGACGCAGTCGTTTACCACCCCTTTGCGAACGAGACTCTGGATCAGCGCCACATCCAGCAGGCCGCTGGGCTTCTTCCGGCCGCCGCCAATACGGCCAATGCTTTTGGCGGGAATCCCCAGGAATGTTGCCAGCCTCTCGACCCACTGCTCCATCAACTGCTCCCGGTGCACCAGGACCAGCGTGTTGACGCCGCGTTTCGCGATCATCCAAGCGGCTACGACGGTTTTGCCGAAGGCAGTCGTGGCGGCAAGCACGCCGTCATCGTGAGCGGCCAGAGCCTTGACGGCTGTCCGTTGCTCTGCCCGTAGCGCCCCCTGAAAGGTTGCTGCCAGTGGCGTTCCTGTGTGGCGCTCATCGCGGAGCGTGGATTCAATGCCCAGTTGTTCCAGTAGCGCCCGGACATCGTTGAGACAACCACGCGGAAGACTGATGTGGTGGGCATGATCTTCGGCGCACGAGATGACACGCGGTTCGCCGAAGGTCGGTCGTCGCATGGCCTGAGCCCGATAGAACCCGGGATTCTGGAAGGCCGCTAACCGGATCAAACGGTTTCGCAGGGCGGGCGGCAAGCCCTCCTTTGCAATGTAGATCTCGTTGCCGAAAACGAGATCCATGGATTGTGGCAGCGGCCCAGCAAGCAGAGGATCAGAGGGACGTCGCGATGGAGCCGCCGTCCAAGGAGCATCCGATGCCTCATCCCATGGCACCAGGCGGACGCCGACGACGTGTCCCCGCGCTGCCTCCGCGGATCGGACGATACGTTCGGCTTCTGCTCTCGCGATCTTCCGGACGGATGAAAGAAACGCCCACTGATCGGCATGCGGAGCCATCGAATCGTCAAGAAACACACTGTTCTCATGCTCGCGCGGTTGTTTCTGAAGCGGCACGGCGATCAGGTTGCCCAGTTGTCCCTTGGGGAGTGTGTCTTGATTGGGGAAGAATCGGTCGTAGGACCTTAATCCGATCTCGGGCCGCCGCTCCATGGTCTCCGTGAGGAGGTACGCGCCGAGCTTCCGCGCAAGAACGGCCGGTATGGCTTCCTCGAAGAACATCCAAAGGTGCGAGCCGTTGCCGGAGCGCGAGCGTTCAAGTGCGCATGGGATGCCCAATTGCCGACACGTTTCCTGTACCGCTGCCGCGTCGTCCCTCCAGCTTTCCCGGTCGAAATCCGCGGCGAGCAGGAAACACGTCTCATCCAGAAGCATGGGATACAAACCCATGACGAACTCGCGGCCGCTGGGATCGAAACCCGTCAGGTGTTGCCGGACGACTTCTTCCGTAACGGGCAGGAAGCGGCGGTTCGGACAATCCATGCATTTCACCGTCCGCCGGTCGCAGAGGCCGCGAACCCACTCATTCGCGCACACGGGGCTGTAGCCGGTCTTGCCGGTCCTCCGGTTCTCGAATCGTCGGGGGTAGACATCATCCCTCCCGCGAAACAGGGACCGGAACAGCGCGATCTTCGCCTCCGAGGGAGACTGGTGGGTGACCGCGTTCATGGGATCAACCGCTTGTGGAGAAAGGCCCGCCCCGAGCCGCTCTTCAGACAAGCCTCGAACTCCATGGCTTTCTGTTTATCGGGGAACGTACAGTGCCTCGCGATCTGCCAAGGACGGTAACGGGACGTGGCGGGAGTTGAGCCTTCGTTGTGACGGCGTAGGCGAGCGGGCATATCGACGGCGGAAAAGCCAATGTAGATCTGAGAGGGGTAAGACAGGCTGCGGAGGATGCATACGTGGAACATGAGACAGGAGCGTAACAGGTGGAGGACAGAGAAGAAAGCCCACCGTCGATGCTTCGTCCGGGCGTGTTTGCCCGCCTTCGCCAAGGCTTCGGCGGGCAGCCTACGCTCTTGCTTCATCTGGCACTGGCGTGCCAGCCGAAGCAAGCAGGCCGACCGGCTTTCGCCGGTCGGCCTGACGCGTAGGCTGGTAGCGGGGGTTGGATTTGAACCAACGACCTTCAGGTTATGAGCCTGACGAGCTACCGGGCTGCTCCACCCCGCAGTAGTGTTCGAATGTCGCGAGATTGGAGATCGCCTCCAAACTCGTCAACAAAAATAGCGCGTCGCGTGCCGGAGGTCAACCACCAAAAGAACCTCCAAAAGAACCCTGGAAAGAAACCGCACGTCCGGCCCGATCAGCGCACCTCTTCCCACACGCCGCGCGCGTAGTCTTCGCCGTAGCTGCGCTTGTGAACCATCACGAGGCCGTCGGCCCCGTAGGCGTAGTTGTCCTGGCCGCTGCCGTCGGCCTGGTGGATCGAGACGCTGCCGGCGTCAGCCGCCAGCTTTTCGGCCGCTTCGCCGTCCGCCGCAAAGTATTCCACGCGGCACCCGCGGCGCTCCGCGGCCGCGACCAGCTTCTTCACGGATTCGCCCACGCGCGAAACCGGCGCGGGCCTGGCGACGGCGGCCCCGCCGCCGGCGGCGCCCGGCATCATGCGGCATCCGGACGCAAAGACCAGACAAACGATTACAGACGGCAGCAACACGAACGAGCGCATGGCTTGATCCCTTTCTGCCTTGTTTCCGCGTTGAAGGCGCCCGGCCGCGCAACGGGCGCGGCAGCGCCAAGTTCAGTATGCCTGCCGCGCTCGCCGCGTCAAACAGAATCCAGTTAGACCCCACCGCGACACCCCACCGGATTGATTTTGACAAAGACCCCCGGCGACCTACCATTGTCGCCAATTCCGCATTCTCCGTCGGGGCGGAGGGCGGGACGAGGTTCGGAGACCATGCGCGCACAGACGCTCGATCGGCTTCCGCTGCTGCCGCGGCCGCGCCTCGTAAGAAGCGCCGACGGATGGTTCAGGCCGCCGGCTACCGGGCGCGGCGCGGCGGAGGACCGCGCCGGCGATGTGCCGTGCGACGTGCTTGCCGACGCTCCCGGCTTCGCGGTCCAGGGCTATCGCCTGACAATCACGCCCGAACGCATCGGCCTCGAAGCGGGCGACAAGGCCGGCGCCTTCTACGGCCGCATGACCCTGCGGCAGCTCGCGCGCGTCGCCCCCGACGGCATTCCCTGCGGCGTCATCGAGGACCGGCCGGATATCCCCGTCCGCGGCGTGATGCTCGACATCAGCCGGGACAAGGTGCCTACCATGGACACGCTGTTCATGCTGGCCGGCATGCTCTCGGAATGGAAGGTCAACCACCTCCAGCTCTACATGGAGCACACCTTCGCGTACAGCAATCACCGCGACGCGTGGGCCGAGGCCAGCCCGCTGACCGCGGCGGAAGTCCGGGCCCTGGACGCCTACTGCCGCGAACGCTGCATCGAGCTGGCGCCCAACCAGAACTCGTTCGGCCATTTCGAGCGCTGGCTCAAGCATCCGCGCTACCGGCCGCTGGCCGAATGCCCCGACGGATTCCAGCGCCCGGACGGCTCGTGGCGGGCGCCCACAACCCTCGATCCGACCAACCCGGACTCGATCGCCCTGATCGCGGAGCTCTACGCGGAGCTGCTCTCAAACTTCACCAGCCGGCGTCTGCACATCGGCTGCGACGAAACCTGGGAGCTGGGCAAGGGCCGCAGCCGGCCGGCGGTGGAAGCGCTGGGCCTGGCCCGCGTCTATTTCGATTTTCTCGCGAAGATCAAGGAGCTGGTGGCCGCGCACGGCCGCACGGGCCTGTACTGGGGCGACATGGTGTGGAATCATTTCGCGGACAAGCTGGACCTGCCGGACCGCGAAATGCTCCACGTGGACTGGGGCTACTATCGCCGCTACCCCTACCGGGAACACGGCGCCAGGCTGGCCGGGTCCGGGATCCCCTTCTGGTTCGCGCCCGGCACTTCCACCTGGTGCACGCTCACCGGCTGCAACGAGGCCGGCATCGGCAGCAACCGCTCCGCCGCGCAGGCCGGACTGGAATGGGGCGCGGGCGGCATTCTGAACACCGACTGGGGCGACTTCGGCCACTGGCAGACGCTGCCGGTCAGCTTCATCGGCTTCGCCGCCGGCGCCGCCGTTGCCTGGAACGAGGCGGGCAATCCGGACGAGGCCATCCGCGCGGCGCTCGATCCGCACGTGTTCCGCGACGCGGCCGGCGCGATGGGCGCGGCCGCCTACGATCTTGCCGACACCTGGATGCGCGTCTCGGAAAACGCCACCGCGGCGAGCCGCCTTCACGAAATCCTGCAGCAGGGATTCGTTTTTGCGGCGCCTGCCAATGTGACCCCCGGCACTCTCTCCGCCGCCGAGGCGCACATCGAAGCGGCCATCGCCCGCATGCGCGACGCGCGGATGGAACGGCCGGACGCGGACCTGATCCGCGAAGAGTTCGCGCACAACGCGCGCATGGCGGCGACCGCCTGCCGCCTGGGCCGGCTGGTGCTCGCGAAGGACACCGGGGCCGCCGCGCGCGCGCGCCTGGCGCCGGATTTCGAGGCGATTGTCGCCGGGCATCGCCGCGTGTGGCTGGCGCGTAACCGGCCCGGCGGGCTCGCGGACAGCCTGCGCGTGCTGGAGACCAGGCTGGCGGAGTGCCGCACGCCCGGGTGACGAACCGTTTCCCGGCCGGCGGCGGATGCGGCGAATCCGGCCGGTCAGAGCAGCTCCACTTCGAAGGCCTCCGCGTATTCGCGGTCGAGGGCCAGCTCCCGCGCAACGGCCCGGTTGACCGCGAGGATGCGCTCGTCGAACCCGAGGCCGCGCGCGCGCAGGTTCCGACGCTGCTGCGAGTCGTGCAAGCGCAGCAGGGCGGCTTTCCAGTCGGCCTCTTCCCGCCCGAACGGCATGTAGAGATCCGTGCGCATTTCAATGGTCTTCGGGTCGCGGTTGAGAAGGGCGGCAACGGCCCGGCCCGATCGCGCGGCGCTCCGCCTGAAGAGCGCGTACACCGCGCGGTGCGCGCTGTTCGTGTCATTGCCGTGCGGAAGGAAGACGATGTCCGGCGCCTTGTCGCTCAGGAACGCCTCGATCGCCGACAGGTTCCGGGGAGTTTCGACAACCTGGTCGTCGGCGCCGTTGGCCAGCGCCAGGAATGTCAGGCGATCCGCGGGCAGCCCGAAGAACTCGGCGCTCCGGCGCTGTTCGCGCTCGCGCAGATCGGCCTTCTGCGC
>Ga0194111_10004844_pt1 | contig 15552 bp, 18 predicted proteins | sample TA2KigC300mmetaG_FD_146194 | JGI IMG/M metagenome (GOLD analysis project Ga0194111, IMG submission 146194) | Freshwater microbial communities from Lake Tanganyika, Tanzania - TA2015033 Kigoma Deep Cast 300m | ecosystem: Environmental > Aquatic > Freshwater > Lake | place: Tanzania: Lake... | reverse complement strand
ACTTTGTCAATAGACTTCAGCAGTTCGGTTACCCTACCTGCTGCTATTCAAGCTACAGGGCTTCTGACTTTTACCCTGACAGGACTAACTCCTGCTGAACATACCAGCCTAAGCTGGACATACAAAATGGTTCGAAATTTCGTAATCTGGGGCAGCCACTATATTTTACGAAACCTTTTCAAGACGTTCAGAAACCCAGACTTTAATAATTGACTGTCTTGGTACGCCTAATCTCTTTGCTTCCTTGTCTAATAAATCAATCATCCACAAAGGAAAATCAACATTGACTCTCTTTTGTTTCTGCTTTGGCCTTTTTATATTGGACAAGTCAAGGTGTTTTATAATATTTTTATTTTTGTCAAATTCTTTATCAAACTCATCAGCTTTCATAAATATCTATCTCCTCCTCTCTGGACCTTCTGACTGAGATTATTCTTATTTTCTCACTTCTATATGTTATGACCCCTGTCCAGTGTTTATTTTTAATCTTACCTATTACAAGAAATCTTGGTTCATCGCTTGTTTTAATAGGGATTTCAACAAAATCAATATCTTCCCACAGCTCTTTGGCTTCATTAAAATCAATATCATGTTTTTGTTTATTTACTTCACTTTTATTGTTGTCAAATTCAAATTCCATGATATATTTATTATACCTATTTTATACCTTTTGTAAATACTATTTATAATATCAAATCATTCTATATATTGATTGAAAGACTTCCAGTTTTATTTAAAAAAACAAATATAATCTTTTATATGAATTAGTTCTTTCAAGAACTGGTTCGAAATTTCATAACTTGGGCCAGCCACTTCGGTATGTATGTCATTTAAAGCTTGCTTATTGCTGATTACAAATCAAAATAATATATATCGTTTTTTCCTATTGACAGCAGATTTAAATGTAATACAATATGTAATACGGAGGTAAGAATATGATAACTGTGAGATTAAACAATGAAATATTAAATAAGATCACTACTTTAACTAAGATTGAAAAGACAACAAAATCTGAAATAATTAAAAAAGCAATTATTGAATACTATGACACGCGTTCAAAAGATTTCATGCCGTTTAAACTTGGCGCAGATCTTTTTGGAAGATACGGAAGCAGCAATTCTTTATCCAGTAATTATAAAATAAAACTGAAGGAAAAACTTCGTGAAAAACACTCTCATTGATGCAGGGCCACTTATAGCCTTATTTAATAAAAATGATAAATATTATGAAAAAATAAAAGACTTTCTTAAGAGTTATAAAGGATTGCTTACAACCAGCTGGCCAGTCATTACAGAAGTATGCCATATGCTCGATTTTAATATAGGTGCACAAACAGATTTTTTAAAATGGATAAGGCTTGGCGGATTAAAAGTTGAAGATATAAAAACAGAAGAAATAGATAAAATAATTAAGCTTTCAGAGAAGTACTCTGATATAGCTATGGATTTAGCAGATGCAACACTTATTGTCATATCTGAAAGACTGGGCATAAAAGAGATTATAACAATTGATTCAGATTATTATATTTATAGAACTACTGCGAGAGAATGCTTTATAAATATATTCAACCTTAAAAAGTAAAATCTTTTATGACCTATTTTATTCTGGTATAAAAATAATCTTATCTGAACTGGAAATTGCAGCTCTAACATCATTAGCTACTCCGTTAGCTGCCGCCAGCCAAAGTTGACTTGGCTACAATTTAGCAACCTTTTCAAAAAACCAGTAAAGATATTTTTTAATCAAGCATAAAGCCTGCCTGAAGTCCCAGGTGGTCTGATATCTGCATATCCTGTGCTTTTTTTGGAAAAAGTGATATTTCATAGGGCTTTATAACTGTTTTGCCCGAGCCTTCAAAATAAAAGATGTAATCTATGCGCTGGGGCGGATTATTCTCTACGGCAATCTTGTTGCCTTCTTTTCCATATGGATTGCTGCTGTCAAGTTCCCAGCCTTTGCCAATCCATGTAAAGCCTGGCTCTTCTTGAAACGTCTCTGCCCACAGATCTCTTATAATAAATGAATCATGCCCTAATGATAATGAGAAATTATTGAAATATTCCATAAATTCTGCAAATTCTTCTGATTTATTTGCATTTACATCAAAATCATCAGGCATTGCAGCGCCTTTGCCGGCAGAAACTATGCCTGCTTTTTCAATCCACCCTGATGGCATATCGGCACTGACATTAAAATCCCCCACCATAATTACAGGATTTATATATCCCCTGCAAGAAAGTTCAGGCAGAACAATATTTAAAGCAAAACCAAAAAGCTCTTTAAGGTTTTTAAATCTTGTCCCGGGATAATTATGTGACTGAAGATGGGTATTGAAAAAATGTATATAATCATTTTCTTTCATACCAACTTTTATCCTTGCATAAACAACACCCTTTGAAGCCAGCCTGTCAGAACTGCTTAAATCTGAAAAGCAAAACGCACCTGCTGCAATTACAGGATACCTCGAAACAATAAGAAGTCCGCTGTCCTGTTTTAAAAAATTAAAACTTGCCGTATCCGGGCCAAGAACATGACATGGGCCAAAGGAAATCCTTGCAGGTTTATTGTTGCCTGGAGGCCGGGCATCAATTATCTCTACGCCCCAGGGATTTTCTAAAGAGGAAAGCTCTGTTACATCCCTGGCATCTTTTATGCTGCCACAAGGATTTTTTAATGCGGGGCTTTGATTGTCTTTTTTTACGCTATTTCGTGATTCATACCAGGCATCAATTATCATATTTTGTGAGCGGTCCCAGAATATCTCCTGAAGCCCCACTATCATAAAACCAGAATGTGCCAGTAATTCCGATAAATGCAGGGCTCTTTGCCGGTATGAAGGCGCAACAGATTCCAGAGGGATAAGCATTGCATTCTGGGTCAGTATTTCAAAAGAGCCTGAATAAGAAGGAGTGTAAGAGAAATTTTTAGAAACAGCCCTATCTGAAAAGCTGCATGCAGTTATAAGCAAAAAAATTGTAATTATTATTGTTAGAAGATAAAAAGGTAATGTTTTCTTTTTCATGTATAACTTAAATATTGAATAATTGAGCCAGGCTCTTTTTTTGCTGCTACAAATATACACTTATTTTTTTAAAAATTTAACAGCCAATTCTTATCTGAGCCTGCAGTTGCAGTTCTGACATCATTTGCTAATTCGTTTGCTACTTCGTTAACTAAGACCAATAATTCAGTTAATATTAAAAACATTGCATTAAAGATACTTATTAATACCCCCCTGCCCCCTGGATGATGATATTTACTCATATATAGACTGGTTTTAACTGTTTTAAAGCCTTTTTACAAATTGTAAAAATAAAAATAATGTTATTGCCTTAATTTAAAAAAAATATTGACGAAATTATTTATATACTACTAATTTAATAGTATATTGATTATAGGTGATAATTCTGAAAGAAATCAAATTGTCAATATATTGATAAAAGAAAAAAGGATTAAGGACAAACGGTTTTTCATCCCGTTTTGTGCCTTTAGCGAAGCGTAAAGGAATGGCTATAAAAATGAAAAACTTAAAGGATAATTTTAAAAAACATTAAATTAGAAAGAAGTAAAGTACCTTCTTTTTACTTTTTAAATATATAAAATTACAATAAAAAAGGAGAAGGAAAGTGAAAAAAAAATTCTTAATCACCTTTTTTGCAATAGCACTTACTGTTTCATTATCAGCGTTATCAATAATTTCATGCAGCCCTTTAGCTGCAGCAGAAGCCAGGATGGCAGAAGAAACAATTGAAGAAAAAATAATTATGGAAGAAGACATGAATGAAGAAGAGCCTAATATTAAAGATACCAGAGATGAAAATGGAATCGAAGAAAATGAAGATATGAAGGAGGAAGAAATGAAAAAAGGTGAACCTTTAATAGTTATCCCGGATTATAAAAACAGCAGATATAAAGAAATATATCTGGCAGGGGGATGCTTCTGGGGAATCCAGGCTTATTTTGACGGAATAATTGGCATAGAGTATACAAGTGTTGGATATGCAAATGGAGAAAGCGAAAAAAACAGACTACTATTCTATTAAAAAGACAGGACATGCAGAAACTGTATATGTTGCCTATGATCCTGAGAAAATAACACTACAGGAGCTTTTGGAATATTATTATGGGATTATAGAACCGACAAGCTTAAATAAACAGGGCAATGATACAGGTACTCAATACCGCACCGGCATATACTATGTGGACAAGGAGGATAAAGAAATAATTGAGGAAGTAACACAAAAAGAACAGGCTAAATACAGTGAAAAAATTGTAACAGAAATTGAGCCTTTAAAGAACTATGTTTTGGCAGAGGATTATCACCAGAATTATCTGGAGAAAAATCCAGGCGGTTATTGTCATATAGATTTAAGCCAGATACCGGAAGAAAAACCAAAAGTCAACATTGAGGATTATCCCAAGCCATCCATAGATGAAATAAAGAAAAAGTTGACAGCCCTGCAATTCAGTATTACTCAAGAAAATGCTACAGAAAGTCCTTTTGGAAATGAATACTGGGACAATAAAGAAGCTGGTATTTATGTTGATATAGTGACAGGAGAGCCCCTGTTTTTATCTCTGGATAAATATGATTCCGGTACAGGCTGGCCATCTTTTACAAGGCCTATACAATGGGATGTTATAACCTATCATACAGATTATTCAATGGGATGTTGTAACCATACATATGATTCATCGGGTATGAGAAGAATAGAGGTTAGAAGCAGAATTGGAGACAGCCACTTGGGCCACCTGTTTTATGATGGACCGGTCAAAGAAGGGGGATTGCGTTACTGTATAAACAGTGGTTCATTAAATTTTATACCACTGGATGACATGGAAGAACATGGATACGGCAAGTTTAAGGTATTATTTGAGTAAAATATTCTTTGTTATGCTGTTTTCAGAACCTGAACCTATAAATTCAGTTGAATATGCTATGATAAAAATGGAATTGAAATTAATGGGTTATATTGCTCAATAAAAGGCTGGCAGGAGATTTTATTCAAGCAGTATAGCCAGGTAAATGCGGCAGTGTAATACATTTTTAAAAATATCCCTTATAAAACTGGCCAATAACGCAAGCCCTTACCGTTATGCTTTGCCTAAAGCCTGGAGCAGGAAATCTTTTATAAAAAATTTTTTTACTTTTTTTCATTTTTTCCTTGTCATACCTCTAGTCTATATGATATATTCTCCCGAAATTGCCAAAAGGCAATAAAGATAAAAATGTTTTATTAAAAAAAGCTGTATTAAAGCTATTGTAAAAATAATAAGTAGAAAGGAAAAGAAATGGCGAGAATGAAAAAAATTATTAACCTGGTACTGGTTATTTTTATTGCTGCAAGTCTTGCAAGCCTGGCAATTGCCTGCGGAGAACAGGGCACCGTACCAGCAGAAACTCAAGCCACAGAACAGCAAGCCGAAGAAACAACAGCCCCGGCTGAAACAACAGCAACAGAAACAGCCGCGCAGGAAAGCGGGGAATGCCCGCCTTCAACAAGTGCAAAAGTAGAGTCTACAAATGGAGCATATGTGGACAGGATGCCCATCAGCTGGGACAGTATCGGCACACAGGCAGCATATCTTTCACACTCAACCAATCAGACCGCTGTGTTTATTTACATTGCTAATTTTGAAACATCTGAAAATTTAAAAGATGTTGCCCTTTCCGATGGCCAGGCTGTAATTCAGTTTACTTTAACTGTTCCAGGTGAAGGCGATCCCGTGCCTGTAAGCCTTGGAAAATACAATGTTAAAGAGCAGGTTGACAATTACGCAAGCGCAGGAATCAGACTTACCGGCGGGTCCACTCTTTCAATTTCTACTGCAGATATTGCATCAGCAGACTTTGAAATAACATCGGTTACAGAAACAGAGATTTGCGGCAAATTCAATATCGATGAGAAGTGGACAAAAATGTCAGGAGAATTTAAGGTGCCAATCGTCAAATAAATAGGCGGATTATTTATTTTCCCAGTTTAAAGCAAACAAATTAAGGGAACCGGGTATTAAATTCATGGAAAATATGATTTTGTTATAACCGGTTCCCTTTTATTTTTAAAAGTAACTAGGATTAACAGCAAGATTTGACAGGATAACGCCTTGCATGGCAAATAAATATCAAGTAACACCATTGAAACTGTAGAAATCCGATAGTCTCTACGGCTCTGAATTTACCCTGGTATACAATGCTCTTTCTACCGCACTATATTTGTTGGATGCATTCCAGAATAAAAACCCTTCAATTCCTAAATCCTCTGCTGCTTTTATCTGTGCCAGGATCTCCCTCTCGGTATATTTTATATCATAGCTGAAAGCCTGAACCCATGGAATAATCAAGCACTGTGTGTCCCCAATTCGCTCAAAACCCTTCTCCAGTGTATGCCTTACAACTTCATATGGATGCGCTTCAGCATCATCAAAACCTAAAAAATGCTTATTATAATGTGATGGATATGCCATCGGGTATATGTAATCAAGATAAGGTGCCATCTCTTCAATAAGCTGGCCAATTCCCTGGTCATTTTTTTCTATAAAGACCCACCCGAAAACATCAGCAGAAATTTTTATATCATAGTACTCTGTTTCCTGCCTAACTTTTTTTAAGAAATTGCTTATCGCCCATACTTTGTCATAACCGTTGCTGTTATGCGGGTACTCCGCATTTTTTATACTGCCCTTTGAAGCAGCCCTGATATAATCAAACTGAACTTCATCAACTCCCCGCATTGCAAGGTCTTTAATAATTTCAATATAATAATCCCATGCCTCTTCACAATATATATCAACCCACGTTGAACCTTCCAGCGTAATAGGTTTTCCTGTATTTTTATTTAAAACTGCAAACTCGGGTTTTGCTCTTGGAAGGACATTATCCTTGAATGCCACGAAGCGCGCAATGCTGTATATATTCCTTTCCCTGAATTCCTTTAGTATCTCATCAAGATTATAATAGTTTTTTACTGCACCTGAATCAACTGCTGTTTTAATTGAGCAGTTATAATCTATATAACCGGAATCATCCTTGACATCAAATACTACTGCATTTAATTCTGTTTTTTCTATAAGCTCATATATCTGGTGCCTTTTGGCTTCATTTCCAATGCTGTAATATCCGGTCAGATAAACAGCTTTCTGCGTTCCCATAATAATTTCCTGGCTACTGGAGCTGTGAGGTAAATACGGAAAACATATACAAGCCTGTGCAAATAAAGAACTAAAAGGGGATATCAATAGAGGAATTATTATCATTAAAAAAGTGGTTATCCCCCATAAAGTGAGGAAAAATATTTTTTTATTTTTTACTGCCATCCAACTTTTCCCGGCATAACCATTGAAACCCATGTACTGCCGACATTCAGCGATAGAATACGTCCACCGCCATCCTTGAATGTGAACGGGTCTGAAGCTCCACCTCTTTCCCATGTTCCTTCAACAGCATTTCCATCAAGGAAATAAAATGCCTGGCCGGAACCCGTAGTTCTTACTGACATATGCTTGTACTGGTCTATAGGACCAACAATATCAGTTATAAGGACTACAACATTTTTAGCTGAAATTATCTGCCCCGTCTCATGATCAACATGTGCTTTTCCGCCCATATATCTTAAGTAGCTGTTTGAATTCCTGTCATATTGAAAATTAACATTAAATCCTTTTGGAGAGTAAGCCGGGGTTCCAAAATCAATAAATACATTATTTATACTGCCCCTGTCACCTTCTGCTGCATCACCTTTATATGAAAAAGGTATTCCATTACCTTCCAATGGATAACCAATTTGCTGTGCTTTCTGTTTTATTGAAATTGTAGAAGTAAATGCTGTGTGCTCCTGGACTTTGCTTCTGTTCCAATCTCTCCAGTATGGGCATAAGCCCACAATACTGCTCATTCCAGATCTATCTGTCATCGCACTCATTACATACATTCCAAGACTTTCAATATACTGATAGCAATGCGGATAGGTTCCGAAAAAACAATGTATTGGATCAAAGGATTTTGCAATTTCTGCATAGTAGGGTCTTGAGCTTCTGAAGGGTCCAACAATTGATGCATCTTTGGTGCAGTATATTGCAACAAATCTTGTAATTCCATATTCATCTACAACTTCAAAAACAACATCAGCAAGATAAAGACCTGACTGAGGTCTTGCTGCAAAACTGTTTTCAACCATTATTGCTACAGGTCTTTCACTTCCAAGCCCTGCCATTTCCTTTACCGCCCCTTTTATACCACCCGGAATAATAACCATTGCAGAGCTAAAAATAAGTATTACTGCAAGCATGCCAATTAAAATTGATGCTGCTGTTTTTTTCATCCTGATTCCTTTCCAATTAATGCTGTAAAAATTTTGCAATATTTCTTTTAAATAAAATAAATAAGTTTTCATTATAAATTATTATCATAATTTTAGTAAATACTTTTTTTTACTTTGTTAGCATTTAAAATTTCGTGATAAAAAAAATTAAAGTTTTGCTTTTATTGCTATCACGAAATTTTATATGATTTTTTTACTTTATATTGGTTAAGATTTCCGTTATTTTAATTCTGTTCAGGTTATTTCGCATTATTTTTTATTAATGATATAAAAAAATTTAATATTAATTTAAAATAATACTTGATTTTTTAACAAAACTAAGGTTAATTTTTAAACATGGAAAAAAAAGAAATAATAAATAGCCTTAATTCAAGGCTCAAAGAAATAAAAAATTTACGAAATTTAACTGCAAGAGAGCCCAGATTTAAAAACTGGCATGTAAGTACTATTGCACTGCTTAAAAACCTTTCTGGAACTTATTTTAAAGATATAGGCAGATTTAAAAAATTATCCTTTTCAGACACCAAATATCACAGGGGTAAGAATATTTACAATCCTGCAGACACTGATAGGTATAACCTGGATTTAGCTGCGGCGGAAAATATACTTAAAAGAATTATCCTGCAATCTCAAAAGGATATTCAAACTGAAAATAAAAAGATTGATTAAAGGCTTATCTCAAATAATTATATTTTAGTTTATTTATATTACAGTTTATTTATATTACAGATCTAACAGATTTGAAAAGTTATTAAATATCGGAAGTATCTCTAATTTCGTGATTAAAAATAACTTTACAGTCTTTTTTTTATTGCTATCACGAAATTAAAGATACTAACTTAAATATCTTTGAACTTGAAAATTATTCCAATTTTATTAAACTGCTATTTATAAAATTATATCTTAAATTAATGAACAGGAGGAGCTGAATGGAAAATTTCTTAAGATTTAATAAAAGTGACCTTTTTAGCTATGCCGTCAGGTATATGGAAAAGTTAGGAATTCCTGAAAATGATGCAAAGATTGTTGCAGATGTTTTAATTGAAGCAGATTTAAGAGGAGTAGATTCACATGGACTAATAAGAATTTACAGCTACTATGGACTGCGTCTGGAGAAAAAATACATGAATCCCTTTACCCGGTATAAAATTTTAAAAGAAACCGATACGACAGTTTTATATGATGGTGGAAATGGACCAGGCCAGGTTGTCTCATATGATGCCATGACAAGATGCATTGAAAAAGCAAAAAAATCAAATTTGGCAATTGCAGTGGTAAATAACAGCAACCATTATGGAATTGCAGCATATTATTCCATGATGGCATTAAAACATGATATGATAGGCATTAGCCTTACAAATTCCCAGCCGCTTGCTGCACCGACATATGGAAGGACTGCCGTAATTGGAACAAATCCCATAAGCATTGCTGCTCCCTCGTATAATGAATATCCATTTGTGCTGGATATGGCAACAAGCGTTGTTCCGATAGGAAGAATTAAAGTTTATGAAGAGAAAGGTGAAAAAATTCCTCTGGGCTGGGGAATTGATGATTCCGGTAATGTAACCGATGACCCTAAAAAAGTGCAGAGCGGTGGTCCAGGAGCTCTAATGCCACTTGGAGGCATAGACATTATGAGAGGTTATAAGGGATATGGGCTTGCAATTATGGTTGAAATTTTATGTGCAGCATTATCGGGAGCTTCACATCTTACAAATGTTGGTTTTCCTCATGAGCCAAAGGTCTCTGATGTCAGTCATTTTTTCATGGCAATAAATATAGAAGCTTTTAGACCGGCAGTCGACTTTAAAAAACAGATGGATGATATGATAAAACTTTTAAAAAATTCCCCTAAGGCTGCGGGTCATAACAGGATTTTTGTTGCCGGTGAGAAGGAATTTGAAATTGCAAAATATAATGAAAAAAACGGGATTCCAATTTTAAAAAATGTGGCAGAAGAGCTTAAAAAAAACGGGGAAAGAATTGGAGTTCCTTTTACTCCTATCCCTGTTAATAAATAACTCTGATAGAAATCCAAAAAAAATTTAAAACTTTGGTCATAACTGTATAATTTTTAACATCTGCCATTCTTACAGGTAAAACTCTTCCACCTAAAGTCTTTGGCTTTTTTTATTCTGTAAAATAGAAAAAGCTTATCCATCACCAGACAGATTTCCGGTGAGTAAAAAGCAGAATAAAAATAAGTATATATCAATACACTAAAGTAAGTGGCATTCTATCCTTAGGGGTTTATGGAAATATTTAATTATTTATGTAATTGCTTATTTACATAAAAGTATAAATAAGCTATAATTGCTGCTGATGTTAAAAGATATAAAAATAATTTCAGGAAAATTTTTATTAAAAATAAAATGTATAATATTTTTAATAATAAAATTTGTGTCAGATTTAATTATCACCCGCAGACACTTTTATTACCATATCATTCTGCTTATTATTTTCGGTTTAATGTACTGCATTATATTTATGCTGTTACCATCACCAATTTTTTCTTCACAGAAAGCACCTTTTATTTTCCCGCTTGATGGTGAATTCATTGTAAAATTTAGAGAAAGTTACTGGGATGAGGCCTGCAGGGTTGAAAGAAAACACACAGGTGTAGATATATCAGGAGAGAACGGAGATAAAGTTATTGCTTCAGGAAGTGGAATAGTAAGTTATATTGGGTTTTCACCAATAGGCGGCAGAACCATCGTAATAAAACACAATGAAAAAATTAGAACCACATACTTAAATCTATTACAAATACATATCCCCCTCGGTACCCAAATAAAACAGGGGGATACAATTGCTGTTATCGGAGCAGATGATGACCCTTCAAGTAAAATGCCCCATCTTCATTTTGGAATAATTTATGATTGCAAATATCTAGACCCGGAAGATGTTTTAAATATAGACTACAGCAGTATCTCAAAATTTATCTATCTTAAATATTTAAAACCTGATTTTAAAGTGGAGCTGAATTAGTTAAAAAAATATGAATCTTTCAAATCACAAGGTATTTAAAATTACAGGGTATTCAAGGATATTTAAAATCAGGAAGCATTAAAATATTCTTCCAGATTTGTAATCTCTTCGCTTATTTTATTGTTTATATCCTCTTTTTTTATCCCAAATACTATTACATTCAAAGTCAGCTTTATCTTTTCAAAAGTCTTTCTTAAAATACCATCAACTTTTGGCTTCTTATCCATATCAAGGATACTTAGCTGGAGGTAATCTTCACCATCTGTAGTTGATATAAATTTTATATGTCCGAGCTTATCACAGCCGTTATTTTTAAGATAAGCAATGACATTGCTAGCGAGTTCCTTGATCTTTGTAATAAAATCTTCTTTGGTTACTGCTCTTGGAAAGGTAAGTATAACATTCTTTGTTAAAATTATAGAATTATTACCTGGCATAAGTTAATTAAATTAATAAATAATTAAAATATAATAGTTTTATTATAGATTAATTTATTACAGACCTATTATTTTAGCACAGAAATCCAACTTGTCAAAATTTTTTTAAAAATTTTTTTAAAAATTGTCAGCATCTCCAATTTCTTGATTAATAATAACTTATTGAGTCTTATTTTTTATTGCTATCACGAAATTGGGGATGCTTCCTTAAGAAGTAATTGCAAATCAGCTGGAATTAGAATTTAATTATTCACTGAAAGATTCATCTTAGAGCACACTGTTTTTATGAAATGAACTTTTTCAGTATCTTTTTGCCCCTGTACTTAAAGAAAGTGTCAAGGACCTCCTGAAATCTTTCACATATAGGATGCAAGCTGCCTCTATATATCAGCATGGATGAATAAGGACAGCCTCCCCCGCATATTGGAGAAAATCTGCAGGTTCTGCACTCTTTTATAGTCATGATATCTCTTTTGGACCACATCTTTATTTTTTCTTCATAAAATTTAAGCTCCGGATAAAATTCTCCTATTGCTGACTCAGGATTTCCTATGGATTCCGGACAGGTGTATATATACCCATCAGGACAGAATACATACTCTTCAACCAGGTTACTCTCACAATTAAAATACCTTGGTGTTACATTTTCTGCCCCGCCTGTAAGCTCAATTATATGCCTTATGGGCTTAAACATGTAAAATCCGAATGCATCTTCCAAATGTGGATACTCGTCATAAATTTCAATTAATTTTTCAAGAAGTTTTTCCTCTGGAATTATAGGATATTTACATTCCAGTGTGCTATGGTCAGTAACCTGGGAGGGCTTGATTTTAAAATTTGGATAATCAAGCCATTTCATTTTACATACATATTCATATAAGTGTGGGAGGTATACAATATTTTCAACATCCACATTTATCCTGACATTTGTATTTATCCCGTTTACAACAAGTTCATTAATGCTTTCAGTTATTCTCTGAAAACTGCCTTTACCGGAATGAAATTTCTTTCTTTTATCATGTATAAAATCAGGGCCGTCAAGGGTAATCTGGAGCATCTCTATACTTGAATTTATTGGTTTTAAAATATCGATAAAATCTTTTGCTAAAACCCCATTTGTAATAATTGAAATTATAAGTTTTCGTGAAACAGCAAATTCAAGTATTCTTTCTACAATTTGCCTTGTGCTCTTAAGAAGGGGCTCCCCACCAAAAAGTTCAACCTTGTTCACGTTTTTGTTATAGTTTTCTATAAATTCATTAAAAGCAACCAGGGCAGATTCAAGCAGTTCATCACTCATTGGCTTTGAGCGACTTTTTGGCAGATTTTTCTCAAAACAGTAAGAGCAGTCAAGGTTGCATGAAAAAGTGGGACAGAATACAAATTTTAATGGTCTTGTCTTTGATTTTTTGCTTAAGTTTTTAAATAATTGTTTAAAAAGCTTATCTTCATCAGCTAAATTCTGGTAATAATACCCTCTTTCGACAAGAGCCGAAAGAGGGTCACCTTCAATTTCATCAAACCTGTTTCCAAGCACCTTATTCCAGATATCACTGCCTATTATATCCAATGCCCCGGTAAGGAAATTGTTTATAATAGTATATTCGGAACTTATTTTGTAATAATAATTGTATTTGCTTGGAAAGATTTTCATTTTTTACCACCACCCATACCACCAGCAGAAATACCAGCAGCACATTGGGCTGACATTGTATTTAAGTGTTTTAAATTCCTTATTCTTGTTCCAGAGTTTTTCTGTCTTGTTGATGGAAACCATTTCAGCACCCCCTTCCCTGATGGTCTTTTGAGATTTCTATTATGATAATTTTACTGCCTGGTAATTTTTTGTGAATTTTTCCACTGATTTGCTGCAAAAAAAATCATCTTAAAACAAAGATGATATTCCCTATTTTAAAAACAAACATTATCTGGATAAAAAGAAAAAACAGAAATAATAAAGCCATCAGAATTTTTGGAGCTAACCTGCTGTATATTTTAGCAGGATCAGTGTTAATTATAGAATTTATCCTGTTTTCAAGTCTTTTCTGATTAAATATTTTAGCTAGTGAAAATGTTGAGGAAGGCATTGGTATTAAATGGTTTGTCGGACTTAAGACAAGATTTAGCTTCAGAATTGAATTTAACACATCTTTTGCTATCTCTTTGGGAGATTTGCCTGAATATTCTACTACAAGCCTATCGCATGCTTTTTCCTGCTCTGATCTTATTAAAGAATAGGAAATATATGCAAAGGGATTAAAAAAGTTCAGGTCTTTAAGAATGAGTGCAAGCCAGCCTATCAGGTTATCCTTTCTTTTTATATGGGATAATTCATGCTGGATAAGTGTTTCCTTTTCACTTCTGTTCAAACGCTCAAGAAGCCCCGGTGATATTACAAGTGTAAATCTTCTAACACCTACAATAAAGGGAGAAATGTAATTTTTATGTGTTAAGCTAATATCAGGAGAAGATGTTTTTGTTTTAGAAATAAAATCATCAATTATTCCATAGAATTCCGGGGCTTCCTTTCTTGTTACCTTCTCCTCGTATGCAAGCCTCCTGAAAAATAAAGCCAGTGTTGTCCACCTGACTATTAAAATAGCCATTATTGCAGAAAGTATTATTGCAAGAATTATATAATTGGGATTTGAAAATAAAATTTTAGGTCCCTGCCTGAACCCATCATCAAATTTTATGATTCCTGACGGGTCTGGAAACCTTATACCAGAGGTTCCTTTAAATGTCTGCGTCTGGAAATATAATTCATTTACATCCACCTTTTCAATAATAATTAAGAAAGGCTTGAGGAGGGGTAGCATAAAAAACAGAATCCTTATATTGGGATCTTTTATCCTGAACACGGCAAGAATAACAAGTGCTATAATTAACCCAACAGCACTGTCATAAATTATGGGCAGTATATAATTAGAAAGTATGGTTAAAAAAAACATTATTTATTTCATCTTTTCAATCTTGTTCAATAAACTGAGTACCTTCTCTTCAGGCACATCTGTAGTGTAAGAAAGAAATTTAAAGATCAGTTCTCTTGATGACTTGTCAAGTAATTTTTCTGCTACAGATTCCATGATTTTTCGGGAAAGAGATTTATTGTCTATTGCTGCAGTGTATGTAAAAGTTTTACTGCTCCTATCCTGCTTCAATAAGCCTTTTTCGGCAAGCGAAGTCATGGTTGACATAACTGTAGCATAAGGTATAAAGCCAGAATCTTTTTTACCCATTTCTTTCTTCAACATCACTTCGTGAACTTCCCTTACTGTAGTCTTCCCCCTTTCCCAGATTATATTCATGATTTCTGTTTCCAGATCACTTATGCTGTTTATTCTTTTTAAGCCAAATTTCCCAGATTTCTTTCCTTGTTTTTTTATTTCACCCATATTTATTCTCCTATTTTGTCTTATTTAAAAATATTTTAATCTTTCATGCTTTAGTTTTAAGGTTAAAGCAACCAAATTAATTAATATAAAAAATATTATATTATTAGAAATAAAGTATTCCAATCAGTTAAGATAAAATCAGGCAAAATATTAAACTTTTTGACAAACTAATAGTTTTATGTTAATTATTTAAATAATTACTATAAATTTTTAAAAAATAATATTAATATTAAATAATTATATTTAAATATTTGGAAAATTGCAACGAAATATTTATTGACGTTAGCATCCCCATTTTCGTGATAAAAACAAAATTATTAGGTTAAGGATGATTATTGAAAAAACCGTTCGAAAGACGAGCGGGCATGGTTCCTCCAGAGGAGGAGAGCGAGGAATGAGACCGAGCAAAATTTT
>Ga0194111_10004843_pt1 | contig 15552 bp, 15 predicted proteins | sample TA2KigC300mmetaG_FD_146194 | JGI IMG/M metagenome (GOLD analysis project Ga0194111, IMG submission 146194) | Freshwater microbial communities from Lake Tanganyika, Tanzania - TA2015033 Kigoma Deep Cast 300m | ecosystem: Environmental > Aquatic > Freshwater > Lake | place: Tanzania: Lake... | reverse complement strand
CAGGCATCGTGGCTGGAGCGGGAGTACCCCTCGGCCGCCGCCAGTCTGCTCGAAGGTCTGGAGGAGACCTTCACCGTCAACCGCCTGGGCTTGTCGGTTGGCCTGCGGCGCTGCTTGGCGACCACGAACATCGTGGAGAGCCCGACCTCGGGAGTGCGTCTACGAACCCGACGGGTCACGAACTGGCAGAGCGGTGAGATGGTCCTCCGGTGGGCCGCCGCCGCCCTCTTGGAGACCGAGAAGAGCTTCCGCAAGATCATGGGCTACCAGGACCTCTGGATGCTCAAAGCTGTGCTCGATGAGGAGACGATCAGCCCTCAGCAGGTGAGGGTCGCGTAGCTGGCCAACTCAAGGAGAACCGCCGCCACCTTCCACTGCGGATGGGACATACTCGCCGGAACGCCACCAAGGGACTCCGCACCCACATGCTGCAAGGACTGCGACATTGGCTGGAGAGAACGACTCTCGTGCGCCGTGCGTTCACGCAGTGGGCGGACGTCGCCAACGCAATGCGCCTGCGCCACGGCGTCGTCTGCGAGCGCCGGGGGCAGCCACTGCCGATGCACCCAAGGCTCCTGGGGGGAACGCCAGTATGGTGCCGGCCGGGAACCGCGGACTGGCGGACCCTTCTCGACACCTTCGCGCACCAGTACCATGCGCCTCGGGACCCGCTGACAGACCCAGCCTGGATTGTCGATCTCGGGGCCAACGTAGGGTACACGGCGGCGCACTACCTGTACGCGTACCCCTCGGCTCGCGTCCTCGCCGTGGAGATGGACCGCGACAACCACGACCTGGCACTTCGGAACCTGGCCCCGTGGGAGAGGCGGTTCACGCTGGTGAATGCGGCGATCTGGTCGTCGGACGGGGAGGTTGAGTACGGCGGCGCTCGCGAGGACGCGTACCGAGTCATCGAAACTGCAGGGGGGCCGGCGCCAGGAAGGCTCGGGCACTGACCGTGAGCGCCCTCCTGCGCGAGCACGGTGTCGCGACAGCGGATTTCCTGAAGATGGACATCGAAGGAGCCGAGAGGGCAGTGCTGTTGGAAGGGCCGCGGGACTGGCTGCCGCGGGTCAGGGCCCTGCAGATCGAGGTGCACCGCGAGGCAAGGGACAAGCTACGCGAGATGGAGAGGGTACTCGAAACGGCCGGCCTGGACTGTCGTCGAGACACCCGACATGAGTGTACCCTTATCGCGACGGCGCGAACGCCCTAGCCAAGCCGGCCCCAAGACAAGGGCCCGGGAGGAACCGACGCGTGCGAAGCATGTCGCGACCAGAAGCGGTCATACTGGGCATCGATGGGGCTGATCCAGACCTCATCGGTGAGTTGCTTCGCGCCGGGCAGTTGCCCAACCTGGCGCAGCTGGCGGCCGCTGGCGCATGGGGCGCGCTGCGCTCAACGATGCCTCCGGTCACGCCCTGCGCCTGGAACACCATCTACACGGGCGTCGAACCGGCCAAGCACGGCGTCATCGGCTTTGCCCTGGTCCCCCCGGGTACGTACTCCATGACGTACACGGACAGCACGCACCGTCTGGCGCCCGCCTTCTGGGAGCTGCTGAACGAAGCCGGCCTCACCACTGGGATCTTCCAGATGCCGTACACATACCCCGTGGAGCCACTGACCGGGTACATGGTCTCAGGCATCATGGGCACTCCTGCCCTGACCCCGGAGGCCACTCACCCGCCGGAGCTATGTGCCGAGATTCTGGCCGCGCACCCGCACCACTCGCTGTCGTGGCCGACCAAGAGCAGCGGTGAGCCGGACATCGACAAGCTGCTCGACCACATGGATTCCGAGGAAGAGGTCTGCCTGCACCTCCTCCGTCAGCATACCACGGATGTGTTCGCCTACACGGTCGGATACGTGGATTTCGCCCAGCACCATTACCTGCTGACACGACGGGCAGAAGCCCGGAATGGGCTAGTCATCGAGGATCTGGCGGCACTGGCGTACGCGCGAGCCGATCGGTTGCTGGGCAAACTGATGGAGGCCGTGGGCGACAACACCCTCCTCTTCGTCGTTTCCGACCATGGCGGGGCAATCGCGGAGTACCTGGTGGATCTCGACCGACTGACGGATCGGTTCGGCGGGGCTTTCGGTGGCGCGGCCAACGAAGCCACGGGGGAGGTGCCCTCGCAGGGGGGGCTGCCCGCCCGCTTGAGTCGGTGGCTACAGAGCGCGCGCGCGGCGCGGGTTAGGGCGCTCGGCGTGCAGATGCTGCCTCGCTGCCTGACGCGCAGCGTGTCGGTCAGGTCGAGAACGCTGCAGTGGAGCCGGCAACACGCGTTCCTGTGGAACCCGTCGACCTATGCGTATGTCACGGTGAACCTCCACGGCCGCGAGCCTGAAGGGCGGGTGGCTCCGGAGAGCTACGAGGACGTCATTCGGCAGGTGATGGAATGGGCCTCGGGGATCACGGCCCCCGACACGGGTGAGTCGCTCTACGCTGCGGTTCGTGGGGAAGAGGCGCTCGAGGGGGACAGCGCGATCCCCCGGCCCGACCTTGCTCTCATGCCGGCCCAATCGAACATCGCCGCACTGAACGGGCCCGCACGGCGGGCGCTTCGCGGCACTGTGCACGAGGGGCGACTCGTGATCCCGGTAGCCGAGGCCCTGACATGCGCCGAAGCGCCCGCCCTGCGCGCCGCAGAGCACTCGCTGAAGGCGGTGCTGTTCGCGTCGGGCCCCGGCATCACTGCTGGGGCCCGGGTAGACGACGGACGTCTGCGAGACTTCGCGCCAACGCTGCTACACACGCTCGGGCTGCCTGTGCCGGGATACATGGACGGTCGGGTGCTCAGTGAGATTCTGACGCCGGGCCAATCGCCGCCGACCTTCTCGGATCGCCCTATGACGCGGAGAGGAGGCGGCGAGGTCGGCACGCCGTACACCGAGGCTGAGAGCGCCGCGGTCGAGGCCAAACTGGCCGACCTGGGGTACGTATGAGCTCGACCGCGGGCGACGGCATGGGCGTCGCGGCGCTGGGTGCGCTGCGGGTCTGCATCGGGATCGGCGTCGCCGACGGCCCCGGGGCGGCGCCCGTATGCCGCGACCTCGCCTCGGAGCTGGCCCAGCGGGGCCATGATGTCACGTTGGTGACGTGCGGCCTGGGAGGCCAGGGCACCTGGAGACCGCCCGGGGCGCCGGCTCGGTTTGTGAACCTGGACCTCCTGGGGCTGCCCACGGACGAGCAGAACCGCAGGATCTGGCACTGGTTCAACGCCCACCCGCAGGACGTGTTCTACCTGAACCAGGCCATGGAGATGGAGCCGACGCTGGGCTGCCTGCCCGTCGAGACGCGGACCTACTACGGCGTGCATGGGCTGAGGCTGGGGATCCATCTGGCCGCAAGGGAGCAGGCGGGCGCGCTCGACCGCCTGCTCTGCGTCTCGGAGGGTTGCGCGCAGAGGGTCTACCGCGAGTGGCGCTTGTCGGAACGGAAGGTGGCGGTCCTGCACAACGGTCTGGCGCTGCCTCCACGGCGGTTGCGGCCGGTAAGGCTTGGCCCGATTCGGCTCGTATACGTGGGCCGGTTCGATCCCGTCAAGGGCGTCTACGATCTGCCCAAGGTCGCGCGCGAGCTGCAAGCCCGCGGTGTGGACTACCGCCTCGGGATCTACGGCGGAACCGACGCCAGACTGGCGGCGCAACTGGAAGCGGCTGGCGCCGGCGACCGAGCCTTGATCTGCGGCTGGATTCCCAATGACGAGGTGCGCCTGCGGCTGGCCGAGGCCGATGTGCTCCTGCTGCCCAGCCGAACGGAGGCGCTTCCGGTCGCGATCATCGAGGCCCTGGCCGCCGGAGTCGTGCCGATCTCATACCGGGGGATCGGCGGACCGGATGAGATGATTGCCGATGGGCTGGATGGCTTCCTGGCGCCCCTTGGTGATGTCAAGGCGGTCGCTGACCGGATTGCGGAGCTGAGCCGGGACCCCGACCGGCTGGCAGTGATGGCGGAGCGAGGGAGGGCGACCGCAGAGTCGCGCTTCAGTGTGGAACGCATGGCGGATCGGTTCGTGGAACTGGTTGCCGAGGACTTCGGTGATCCACAGCGCAGCGTGGCGCGACGCGAAGGCCCGCCAGCCGTCGGCGAGAGGCGGCCGCTGGGCCTGGCGCACCGTGCGTATCTTCGGCTTCCCGAGGCGGTACGTTACCGGGCCCGGGCGATCGTGTCATGCTTCCCCGGACTTGCCAGGCGGCTCTGGGGAGGCTAAGAGCCTGTACGAAAAGTCGGTTTCATACCGGTTCGAGTCGGCAGAGCATGAGCCGGATCATGGCGATGTGGATGAGGGCGTCGCTGGTTTGGGGTAGGGCTTCGTGGTCTTTGCTCAAGCGGCGGCAGCGGCCGAGCCAGGCGAAGGTACGCTCGACGACCCACCGCCGAGGCAGCACGGTGAACTGAGGCAGGTTCGGACGTTTGACGATGGAGAGAAGCCAGCCGCCGAGTTGCTGGACCCGCTCCACGAGTTGTCCGCCGTAGCCGCCATCGGCCCAGATCAGTTGCCGGCGGGGACAGCGTCCGACCAGCTTCTGCAACACCAGTTTCGCCCCGTCCCGGTCTTGGAGGTTGGCCGCGTGCACCACGACCGCCATCAACAGGCCCATCGTGTCGACGATCACATGCCGCTTGCGGCCCGTGATCTTCTTGCCGGCGTCGTACCCGCGCGGCCCTCTTTCTCGGTCGTCTTGACCGTCTGGCTGTCGATCATCGCCGCACTGGGGCTGGCTTCGCGCCCGGCTTCGCGCCGGACCTGCTCGCGCAACGCCTCCTGGATTCGCTCCCAAGTTCCATCCAGGCGCCACACGCGGAAGTAGTGATAGGCCGTGCTCCACGGCGGGAAGTCGTGGGGCAGCATCCGCCAGGTGCAGCCGCTCCGCAGGACATACAGAATGGCGTTCAGAACTTCGCGCCGAGGAACCGTGGACGGGCGTCCGCCCGGCTTGACCGCCGGGATCAACGGACACACCCGCTCCCATTGGGCATCGGTCAGGTCGCTCGGATACGTCGTCCGCCTGCCAGGAGACGACTGATCGGGCTTCAATGGTGGCTGCATCGTAGCTGCATCCCAGTCTGCGAGGTTGGGGTGATTGGCCGTTGACGCTCACGGGGCCCATTGTAGCATCTAACCAGGCTTTTCGTACAGGCTCTAAGACGCAGACGGGGCCCCGACAGGGAGGAGTGGCGGTTTGCAGAAGTCAGACGGCGTGCGCGTGCTGTTGGTCACCAACGGGCTGTTTCCCGGCGGGGCCGAGACGTTCGTGGTCGACCTGGCTGAGGCGCTGAGCGCCTTGGGGGCGGTCGTCGGGTTGGCATGCGTGTGGGCGCACCCGGAGGACCGGGTGAGCGCCGACTTCGTGGCACGGCTCGCCGCAGCTGAGGTTGGGGTTTACGACCTCGGCCACCGGGACGGCCGCGCGAGGGTGAAGCTGCTATGGAGCTACCTGCGGGCCTTGCGCGCGTTCAACCCCGATGTCATCAGCGCCCACTGCCTCTATCCGGAGTTGCTGGTCTGGTGGGGGGCGCGGGTCTGGCCCCACCGAGCGAGGCGGGTCCGGACCGTACAGAACATCGAGTACACCGACCACGGCGACCCCACCAGACTGTGGTACAAGCTGGCCCGCGGTTTCCACAAGACACTGGCCGGGTCCGACGACATGGCGCAGTCCCACAACGAGAAATGCCCGAACTTGCCTGCGGCCCAGGTGATTTTGGACGGGCGCGATCTGGCGCACTTCGCGGTATGGTCGGGCCGCCGTGACGAGGCGCGACGGCAACTGGACCTTGATGCGCAAACCTCCGTCTTGTGTACCGTGGGGCGCCTGGTGTGGCGCAAGAACCATGAGCTGCTCCTGCGATCGCTGGCGTTGCTGCGCAACCGGTTGGCGGATCGGGCGTGGTTGGCGCTGATCTGCGGACGAGGGGAGCTGGAGGCGCATCTGCGGGGCATGGGTGAGGAGCTGGGCTTGACCGACCATGTGAGGTTCCTAGGCGCCGTGCCCGACGTGGCCGTCCCGCTGGCCGCCAGTGACGTCTTTGTCATGACACCCCACTACGAAGGGCTCGGCCTGGCCGCCGTCGAAGCCCATGCGACCGGGCTGCCCGTCGTGGCGACCCGGGTCCCGGGCCTTCGCTGGGTCGTCGACCATGGGGAGACCGGGCTGTTGGTCGCAAGCGAACCGGAGGCCATCGCGGACGCGTTGTCGACGCTGCTGACCGGCCGCGAGCGGGCTGCAGAGATGGGCCGAAGAGGACAGACCGTCGCGCTGGCACGCCATGACATGGGGCGGTGCGCGAGGACCTACCTGGATGTCTTCAGCGACCTACTGAATCGAGCGTAGAGCCATGTGGCGCCTCAGACCCCGCACAATCCAACGGTTCCCGTCGGGAGGCGAGCCCGTGATCTGGGCCTGCTTGTGGTTGGCGGCCGCCTTCTCGGCGCCCGCCTATGCCTACATCGATGCTGGCAGCGGCATGTTGCTGTTACAGATCATAGGGGCCGCGATCGCCGGGGGGCTGTTCGTGTTCCGGAAGGCCATAGCGGACCTATTCCATAGGGTGCTTGGGCGGCCGGCTCCAGAGGACGAGCCAACCGACGAGTCGGGTGCGAGTGATGGATCCGGTAGCTGATCAGGCCGTCCAGTGCGACCCCGGTTCGTTCAAGGACCCCTCGGGCGCCGTGTTTCACTGGCAAGGAGCGGTCTACCGTTACGTGGCGCCCGAGGACATGCAGCGGTTGACGCCGGTTCTGGAGCACCCCCGCCTGCGCGGGCTGATGGCCGCCCGGGCCGTCGTGCCGACCTCCGTGGTCGAACTGCCCCCGGGTAGCGCGCCGGCGCAAGCCTACGGTACGCTGAGCTTCCTACACCACGAGCGGATCGAGAGGCTCTCATACTGTCCGGAATGGTCGGCGCCCATGCTGGCCGACGCCGGGCTCCACACGCTCCGGCTGCAGGAGGCGCTGCTCCAGGAGGGCCTCTCCCTCAAGGACGCGACCCCGTACAACATCCAGTTCCGCGGGACGCAACCGATCTTCATCGACCTCCCCTCGATCGAGCCGATGCGCGAAGATGGGCTGTGGGTGCCCCTGAACCAGTTCTGCGAGACGTTCGTGTACCCCTTGCTTCTGCACCGGCGCGCGCGGCTCGACCTACGGGTCCTGTTGACTGGGAGCCCCGACGGTGTGGACCTGGAGACGACCTACCGACTGCTGGGAACGGGCGCCCGGCTCGACCCACGCCTGCTGTCGCTGGTCCAGCTCCCGCGTCTGCTGGGACGACTGATGAAGCCACGCGAAGTCGTTGGCGGAGACGGGCAGCGGGCCGCCACGCTGGTGCGCTCCGCTGAGCAGAGCCGCCAGGTCCAGCTTCGGACCGTGGGGGGCCTGCGAGAGCACCTCCGGCGGCTCCGCACGTCGCGTGAGCGGACGAACTGGTCGGAGTACACACAGACCCATTCCTACGACGACCAGTCCGAGGCGCAGAAGGCCTCGTGTATCCGGGCCTTCCTGGCGGAGCGCGCCGTGCGGTCGGTACTCGATCTGGGGTGCAACACAGGAGCATACTCGGTCCTCGCCGCCAAGGCCGGTTGCGCAGTGACGGCCGTGGACTTCGACCACGCCTGCGTGGTGCGCCTGTACGAGCAGGCCAAGGCGGCAGGACTGAACATCCTGCCCCTGTGCGTTGATCTGACGCATCCGACGCCGGGCCTGGGCTGGAACAACCTGGAACGCCCCCGCTTCCTCGACCGCGCACGGGCAGACTGCGTGCTGGCACTCGCCCTACTGCATCACCTACTGGTCACCCATCGCGTGCCCCTGGCAAGCATCCTGGACCTGCTGGCCACGCTGTGCGAGCGGTACCTCATGATCGAGTACGTCGATCCGGCCGACCGGATGTTCCGCGCCCTCTTGCTGAACCGCTCCGAGTCGTACGCGGCGATCACGCTGGAGGCCTTCCGCGCGGCGGCACAAGAGCGTTTTGAGGTGCTGTCGGAGACGCAGTTGGGCTCGATGGCCCGGTACCTCTTCGTTCTTGCGAAAAGACCATGAGACGACATCTGGCCGTCGCGCTCCCCATCGCGGTGATGTTCTTCGGACGGCTCCTGCTACTCCAGGCCGGGCCGGGGAACGACTACTACCTGGGTCTCACCAGGCGCGACCTAGTCGAGATCGGCATAAGTTGGGCGGCGCTGCTGGTCGTCTTGGCGGCCGCGCTAGCATGGATTCAGCGGCGCCATCCCGGCGCCCACGACTCGGCAGCATACTGGATGCTCTGGCTGTCGTTGTGGGGCATCTTCGACTTGGTCGTGCAGCATGTCCCGGTCCCTCGCCGCGCCCAGATGCTCATTGGCGTGTCCTACCCGCTCCTGGGGTCGATGCTCTACTGGCTGACGAGGATCCGCCGAGCGGCCCCACGCCTTGCGCTGGCACTATGGGCTCCGGCGCTGCTGCTGATCTGGGTGGCGCACCCGCGCCACGCGCTACACCCGCGCGAGATCCGCAACCGGCCCTTGCCCGCACGGGAAGCTGCGCCCATCTTCTTCTTCCTCTTCGACGCCCTCACGCCTGAGGCCATCGTCGAGGCTGATGGGAAGCTCTCCAAGGAGTTCCCGCAACTGGCCACCGTGGCGCGGGACGGGCTGGTGTTCACCAACGCCGAGTCGCCGGGCAAACTGACCCTCTACTCGATGACGCGGCTCCTCACCGGCCGCGAGTGGGCTGACATCGTCCCGGCGCGCGACCGACTGCTCCTACGGACGCGCGAGGGTGCAGAGATGGACACCTCCGAGGCTTCCTCCTGGTTCTCCGAAGCGAACCAGGCAGGCTACAACGCCGTGTTGTGCGGGTACAAGCTCGCCTACGTTCCGGCCTTCGGGCCGCATCTGCAGTATGGTCGCGACCTCCCTCTCGCCCGCTGGTATGACAGCGCCCCCGAGTACTTGCTTGTACTGGCCGGTCGAGAGCGCCGGCAAGCGTGGGCCCATGTGCAGCTAGCGGCGGAGATCCCCTCGCTGGTGGATTCCCTTCCGCCCAACACGCTCTTTGCCTTCCACTTCCCGCTCCCCCACGCACCACTGGTGACGGAGCCCGAAGGGCTTATCCCCCTATGGCGGTACTGGTGGCTCTACTTCACCTGGCAACACGAGACCAGAGACCTGTACCGGGGCCAAACCGCCTTTGTGGACCGGAGCTTCGGACCCGTGTTGGCCCACCTGCACGGAACGGGTGTCTACGACCGCGCGCTGATCATTCTAGCCGCCGACCATCCCCCAAAGGAGACGGAAGGGTACGAGCGGGGCCGCCATGTGCCCCTGGTGATCAAGCTTCCACGCTCCACCCGCCGTGGGCTGGTGCGTGACAGGGCCTACACGATCAACCTCATGCGGATGCTCACAGAGTTCATGCGCAGCGCGGAGGTAGACACCAAGACGCTAACCACACCTCGCCCCTTCGTTGAGGCGGGGGCGAGAGAGACGCCGGTCGCAAGGGAGGGGCGGCGACGATGAGGGTCGCGGTCTTCCATCCGGGTACCCAGCACTCCTACCAGTCGGCGCTGGCCTTCCAGGAAGCAGACTGCCTGGCCTGGTACGCGACAGGCGTGTACTACGACCCCGAGCGCTGGCCATTTCGGGCCGCCCGCTGGATGCCGCCATCCCTGCGAGCCGCGCTGGAGCGCGAGAGCCGGAAGCGCCACCTCCCGGACTTGGACCGGGGCCGTATCATCACGCGCAGCGGCCGAGAGTGGTGTGTCCTGCTCGCCCAGCGGCTGAGGATGCTACAAGGGCTGGCGCCGCGCGTCATCCACTGGCGGAATCGGAGGTTCTCCAGTTGGGCTGGCCGCTGCGCTCTGGGCACCGCTGACACGGTGTATGGCTACGATACCTCGTCGCTCGAGGCCTTCCGGATCGCCCGGGAACATGGCCTGCGGACCGTTCTCGACCAATCGGGATCATCCTGGCCTTTCGTCCGCCAGGCTCTTCAGACCGAGACTGAGGTGTATCCGGACTACATGCAGGGGATACTCCGGAGAACGCTCCGTGCTTCGAGGCTCAACGAGGAGCGGTACGTGGCGGAGCTCGCCTTGGCGGATGTCATCCTCGTAGGCTGCTCCTTTGCGGCTGAGACCCTTCCAGAGGGAGTAGGACGTGAGGGTCGCACTTGGGTCGTGCCGTATGGAGCCACCCTACCGCCCGACCCACGTCCTCAACCTGACCCGCCGGCGGACGGCCGAACGCGGCTGCTGTATGCCGGCGCCATCAGCCCGGCTAAGGGCGTCTACTACCTTCTTGAGGCGATGCGACTCCTAGGGTCGCAGAACCTCTCGCTGGATCTGGTAGGCCGGCTGGACCTTGACCCCAGGCTGTTTGGGCCCTACCGGAAGTGGGTGAGGCATACCCCCCATGTGCCGCGTCAGGAGTTGGACCGGCTGTACGCCGCCGCGGACGCCTTCGTGTTCCCTTCGCTTACGGAGGGGTTTGGGATCGTACTGATCGAGGCGGCCGCGGCCGGTCTACCCCTCATCGCAACGACATCCACAGGCGCGCCCGACCTAGTCGGTGACAGCGGCTGCGGGTTCCTGGTCCCGCCGAGAGACCCGGCAGCGCTCGCGGAGCGCATCGACTACGTGGCGAGCCACCGTCAGGAACGGCTCGAAATGGGGCGGCGTGCCCGCCAGCGAGCCCGGCTCTTCACCTGGGAAGCGTACCGCAGGCGCCTGCGAGAGACCGTCCTCCCCGAGGGGCCAGAGCCTCACCAGGCAAACGGGTCGCTTCCGGAGAAGGGATTTCCCGTTTGACGACGAACGACTACGGGGTATGCTCGTTGGAAGCGCCGAGAGACACCCATCGGTCCGCGCGTCCTCCTCCGGACGTCGCGGGCTCACGGGTACACATATCGGGAGGTGGACCCTAGTGAAGGTCAAACAGCACGGCTTCACCCTCATCGAGTTGCTCGTTGTCATTGCCATCATCGCGATTCTGGCAGCCATTCTGTTCCCCGTCTTCGGCCGCGCCAGGGAGAAGGCCCGCCAGACCAGTTCAGCGAGCAACTGCCGACAACTCAGTCTCGCTGTCAGCATGTACGTCCAGGACAGTGACGAAACGTACCCCAAGGCCGACCACAGCGCGACGTCGTACTGGCCCCAGTTGCTCCTGCCCTACATGAAGAACAAGGACATTCTCCGCTGCCCCTCCCTCCGGACCAACCCAGCCTGTCTGAACCCCCCGGCCGGAGATCTCGTGCCCGGCCTGCCATGGAACCAGCTGGGGTATGGCTGGAACATCGGCACCGAGCAGCCGGGGAACTTCATCAATGGAATGGGCTTCCACTATACCCAGACTCAGCCTTGCGTCTACGAGGGCCTCGTCGAGCTGCCGGCCGAGACCATCCTGCTCGGCGACATCGGGGGGTTCCGTCGCTGCAACCTCTACGTCGGCTACATGCCGCTGTACGAGGCTGACACCTTCAGCAAGGTCCACAATGGAGGGGGCAACTACGCATTCGTCGATGGACACGTGAAGTACCTGGAAGCTGGCGCCTTGCGCGCCAACCTGCGCCTCCTCACCATCGCGGCCGACTGAGCGCGGGGTGCCGCCTTACGCGGGTCTCGGCGCCCCGAGTGCCGGGGTTCTGGCGGATGGGAGGACATGGATCGGTGCCCGCGATTCCGTGCTAAGGACTCCCAGCGCCACTGCCTGTGGACCCATGAGGGAAGCGCAGCGCCGGCCCCGAGATTGGCGGCTACCGGGGCCCGGTCACCGCAGCCACTGCGGAAGCCGGCAGGGCTGAGTGGGGCGCGGCCTTCGCTCGGGAGCGTTGCCCGGAGAGTCGCCAGGTGCGATCCAGCAGCATGCAGATGAGCACGGGGAGGATGTAGAAGTACAGGGCCGCCAGGACGCCATAGTGCGTAGCGGCGACGAGCTGGAACACCCGGGAGAGGAGAGCGACGTAGAGGACCTGCCAGTAGGGGGCATCGCGATGGGTCTTCGCGAACTCATAGGCAAAACGGAACATGAAGCCGATGAGCCCGTAGCCCAAAACGATGCCGACCCAACCCCATTGCTGGTATAGCTCCGCTGTCGTAGGGTACACCGCTCCGGGGCCGAACCGCTCCGCGATCTCAGGCGGCAACCCCCGGCCCGTGGCGATTGGCTTGAAGAGAGGCCGCTTCTGTGGCCAGATCACCCTGGGTATTGTCTCGAGAGGGATATCGAAGTACGCAAGACCCCAGTTGTACGGCTCAAACCGAGGGACAGTGTGAAGCGCGAAGGCCAGCATCTCGAAGCTCTCGAAGTAGGTCCAATCGAGCGCCGGGGCGCTTCGCAGACTTTCCCACAAGGACCTCCGGCCAGCCCATACATCCTGGACTAAGGTTCGCTCCTTCCCGAGCTGGGTGAAGAGCCGCATCGGCAGCGGAGCGAGGAGCAGCAGCAACACGAGGGTGCTCGTCTTCAGGCGGCCTCTGAGCCGCTCGAGCGCAAGTATGACAAGTGGCAGCGAGAAGACCGCTCCTCGCCGCCAGCCCCCGTACAGCACAATCAGTGAGTAGAAGCCGCCTGCTGCGATGGCCGGGTACTTGCGGCGCATGGAGGCCCACCATAGGACTGCTACCCCCCATATATGGAATCCGAAGTACGCAATGTAGGCGGTAGTGTGGGTGAACTTCCCTTCCTCATGGGCTATAGTGTAGCTTGAGGCTAGAGGTGTAGCGCGGTATCTGGCAAAGGCAATGGTGCCGAGTGCGCAGAACACGATGCCAACCCACAGGATGAGCCGGCGATTGCCAGGCCCGCTCGGTACTCGTACGCGCAGGGCTGCAGTCCGAGCGTGTGGAAGAAAGTAGCCCAAGGCGAAGCCGACCGTGCCCAGGGCTGCGGCCAAACACACGGAAAACACGAACATGTCCGACGGCACGCCCACCCGCAGAGACAGGCCCTCCCAGTTGCCGCCCCGAAGTAGCCAGAGGGGTTTCCCGACGAAGACGAAGGCGCTAGCCCCAAGGAAGTGCAGGAGAGGGGACTCGAAGCACAGATGGCCGCGACGAAGACCAACGAAGGCAATGACGAGTAGCACTACGCTGAGCAGCGTGACGCCCTGAGCCATGGCAGTTCTCGGCCGGGAGATTGGACCACTTCACACGGATCGCGGACCGCGGTCCTCGATGGCATGCTTCGCCACCGGAGGGCGGGCCTCCTTCCACGACAGCCGCCAAGTCCGGTCCTCAGGAGGGCGGCCGCGACGCGAGAGGAGGCAGGATGGAAGGCCCCACACGCACACGATGTTGTGGCCGACAGCCGGAGGCCTACCGGTCCACCTCAATCGACCGTGACTGGTCCCAACAGGACGCAGGGCCCTTGCACGTCGGCACCGTCCGTTGCATGTACTGCGGAACTCTTCTCATGGACCCGATCCCGAGTCCTCAGCAAATGGCGGCTCATTTTGCGGACATGGCGTACCGTAGCCCCGATCAGGAGGACGCGCGGAGACGACAGAAGATCGGGACCTACGAGACGGCAGTTGCCCTGGCCCAACGGTTTGGGCGCCAAGCCGACGACCGCCCTCGAGCGTGCGACTTCGGCTCGGCGCAGGGCCATGGGCTCGAGGTGCTAGCCGCCCACGGATACGAGGCTTTCGGCGTCGAACTGGACGCAGACGCCGTCCGTCATTCACGAGCAAAGGGGCATACCGTCTACCACGGAGCCGACCTCAGCGTTCTCGACTCCGTCCCGCCGTTGGACGCGATATACTGCATTGACGTTCTCTACTACGTGGCAGACCCGTTCGGCATGTTGGAGACTGCCCACCGCTTCCTACGCCCCGGAGGCGTGCTGTTGGTCCGCATGAGCGTCTGGGGTGAGACAGCGTACCTCGCGTCGCGCCTGAGCTCCAGGAGTGCGAGGCTGCGTCAGTACGCTTCGGCGCTGCTCTGTGACCACGTGGTGGGCTACTCCCCCCGCAGTTTCCGCTCTGCTCTGACGCGAGCCGGCTACCGGGTAGTCGCTGAGCGGGTCGATCCGTCCTTTTCCCATCTTCGGCGTGATCGGACGATCCACTGGCATGGCCTCAGAGTCGTCAGTCCGGTCATGCGCCTGCTAACGGGGGGACGCCTTCACTTGCTGCCTTCCCCGATCTTCGTGGCCCAGCGGCCCGGCGCCAACTAAGCGGCAGCGGGAGGTCCTCCAGTGCCCCCAACACTACTCGGTCATCCCTTGTGCGTGGCCGCGGTATGCACGGGATACGGCCCGCAGGGCTTCATCCGGCACGCGGCACTGGCGCGGGTGGCAGGAGTAGATCCGGTCTATATCGCCGTCGGGACCACGCGGCAGACCCGCTCCTGGCACCCCAACCCCGAGGCGTACCCGTTCCGCACCATCACGCTCTTCGACCGGCCCTTCGAACAGGTGCCCTTCCGCGAACAGCGCCGCGCCTTGGAGCACGAGCTCAGGGCACTGCGACCAGGCGCAGTGTGCGTCTATGGGTATAGCGACCCGATCATGCGCTGGGCCGCTCGGTGGGCCAAGCAGAACGGCGCCGCGGCCGTTGCCTTCTGGGAGACAGCCCGCATCGATCGACCGCGGCAGTTCGTGAGGGAGTGGCTAAAGCGGAGGTTCGTGTCCCAGACACTGGACGGCGCGTTCGTCAGTGGGGTCCGCGGGGCAGCCTACGCTCGGGAGTTGGGGGTGGCCGAATCACGGGTCGTCCCGGGCTACAGTGTGGTGGACAACGAGCATTTCCGCCGCGGCAGCGAGGCGGCCCGGAACCAGGCAGCACAACTCCGGGCCAGGCTGGAGCTTCCGAACCAGTTCGCGCTCTACGTTGGTCGGTTCGCCCCAGAGAAGAACCTGCCGACGCTGCTGCGGGCCTACGCGGCCTACCGTCGAGGGCAGCCGTTGCCATGGAGTCTAGTGCTGGTGGGCACCGGGAAGCAAGAGCAGGAGTTGCGGTCCCTCACCCATGCACTTCACCTGACAGACGTGCACTGGGTACCCTTTCAGACCCAAGAGAAGTTGCCGCAGTTCTACGGGCTTGCTTCATGTTTGGTCCTACCGAGCACGGTGGAGCCCTGGGGGCTAGTGGTCAACGAGGCCATGGCCGCCGGCCTCCCGGTGCTAGTGTCAACCCGATGCGGGTGCGTACCCGAACTCGTACGGGAAGGTGTCAACGGCTTCACCTTACAACCCAACGATGTGGCTGGCCTGGCTGGGCTGATGGCAAGGATGGCCGCTAACACGACTGACCGCGCCGCCATGGGGCGCGCTTCGCAAGAGATCATCGCCGACTATACGCCTGAGACCTGGGCCCAACACCTGCTGGAACTCATCGACAGGGTCCGTCAAGCTTCCCGGCGCTAGGGGACCGATGGCGAGCAAGAGTGCGCAGCGGCCAAACAACGTAGCGTGATTGGCAGGGGTGAGTATGTCCCATCCGCAGTGGAAGGTGGCGGCGGTTCCCCCTGAGTTCGGTTGCTACGCGACCCTCACCTGCTGAGGGGTGATCGTCTCCTCATCGAGCACAGCTTTGAGCATCCAGAGGTCTTTGTAGCCCATGA
>Ga0194111_10004842_pt1 | contig 15552 bp, 11 predicted proteins | sample TA2KigC300mmetaG_FD_146194 | JGI IMG/M metagenome (GOLD analysis project Ga0194111, IMG submission 146194) | Freshwater microbial communities from Lake Tanganyika, Tanzania - TA2015033 Kigoma Deep Cast 300m | ecosystem: Environmental > Aquatic > Freshwater > Lake | place: Tanzania: Lake... | reverse complement strand
GCTCGCGGGCCGGCTCGGGCGCGACCGGCGCCGGCCGCTCGGACCGCTCGGACCGCTCGGGCCGCTCGGGCCGCTCCGTGCGCGGAGCTTCCTGCGCGCGGATCGTCTCCTCGAGCCGCCGGCGCCGTTTCTCGATGTCGCGCTGCTCCTTCTCGATGACGTGCCTGCGATCCTGACGCTCGGCCAGACGGCGACGCACGAACGCCGCGGCGCTGCGCGCGGCGGCGCGCGCGCCCGCGGCCGCCGCGCGCAGCGCGTGCAGGCCCAGGAACATGACCAGCGACACGACCAGCAGCGACCAGACCAGGATGCCCGTGCCCACCGGGCTGAGCCCGCGCACCAGCACGCCGCGCGCCAGCAGCCCCGCCGGCATGCCTCCGGCGTCGGGGATGTTCAGGCGGCGGCAGACGCCGGCCAGCGCCCCTTCCCGCAGCTCCAGCAGCGCGGTGACGGCCAGCATGATCAGCGCGCACCACACGAGCCGGGGCCAGAGGCGCTCCTGGCCCCTGAAGATGAGAAGCAGGCCGAAGACCAGGCACCACAGCGGCACCAGGTAGGCGCCCAGCCCGAATGTCATCAGCAGGATGAAAGACAGCCAGGCGCCGACCGGTCCGATCAGGTTGCACGGCGGATTGTTCGGCGGCGCCTGCAGGAGCGCGATGTCGCGCCAGTCATACGAATACAGGCTCAGGGCCAGAAAAAGGCAGACGGGCAGCAGCACGATGCCCCAGAAGCGCTGCAGACCGATCTCGACGACTCGCTTGCTCTTCGCCATGGCCCTATTCGTCCGGCGGCGGCGCGACGTCCGCCGCCGCGCCGTTCGCCTTGCTCTTCTCCGCCTCCCCGCCGGCCTCTTCGCGGACCGCGGCCGGTTCGGCCTTCACAAAGGTCACCTGCACCCGCGAGGGATCAACCGTCGCCGCCGCCTCGAGGCCCGCCGGCACGTGCACCAGCACCGCCAGCTCGCGCGACGTCTCGACGTCCAGCCCCGTGCAGTCCACGAAGGCGCGGATGGCCGCGGCCGGGATCCCGCTGACGACTTCCTTGCGGCCGTGCAGCGACACCTTGACCGTGGGCGGGGCGAAGACCGGACGCGCCGCGAGCGCGCCGTCCACGACGGCCAGCACGTTCACGTTGGTCCATTCCCGGGTGACCGTCTCCGTGACGATGCTGACCTTGACCGCGATCTCCGGCGGCTCCACCTGGGCGACGCCTCCCTCGCTGGGCAGCAGCACGCGCGCGCGCGTGCTGAAGGACGCCGCGCGCCCTTCGACGCTGACCGGCTCCGCCGTCACGAAAGTCACCGTCTCGATCGCGCGCTTGGGGCCGCGGATGGCGACCGTGCGCGGCTCGTAGTCGATCTCCGCCCGACCCAGCAGGGGCACGCCCTTGATTTCCGGCCTGGTCACCGCGACCTGTTTCGCGACCTCGCGGTCGAACACCAGACGCACCGCCGCCGGCTCGACGCGCGCCACGCGCACGCCCGAGGCGCGGTAGCGCACCTTCTCGGGCGTCACCTCGATGACTTCCGAGCCGCGCGGGTCCGTGGCGCTGGCGCGCAGCGCCACGCGGATCTGCTTCTGGTCCAGGTGCAGCAGGTCGCCGCTCGATCCGCGGAAGGTAACGCGCGCGGTCTTCGGCTCCTGGTCCAGGATGGCGATGCCGGCGTCAACGCCCACGGCAATCGGCACTTCGGGCAGCACGACTTCCGCGTTCGTCGCGCCGCTCACGGCGTAGACCGTGGCCACCGCCAGAACGAGCGCCAGCAGCTTGAGCGGCCAGTTGTTCAGAAGCAGGTTGAGCAGCCATCCGCGCCTATCCGCCACTTCTTTCCTCCTTGTCCGCCAGGCTCTCCGACTTCGCGATGCCTTCCGGCGTCAGGTCAAGCTGCTCCCGCATGCGCTTCAGCGCGCTGCCCGTGGCCCTGCCCCTCAGCAGCAGCGCGGACAGAAAACGTTTCAGCCGGTTGGCGTCCATGCCGCGGCTGAGCCGTCCGCGATAGCTGACGGAAATCGTGCCGGTTTCTTCCGAGACGACGATGATCACGGCGTCGGTTTCCTCGCTCAGCCCGACGGCCGCGCGATGCCGCATGCCGAGCGTGTTGTGCAGCTCCGTGTTTTGGGAAAGCGGAAACATGCAGCCCGCCGCCTTGATGATGTTGCCGCTGATGATCACCCCGCCGTCGTGCAGGGGCGTGTGCGGGAAGAACATGCTGGCCAGCAGCTCCGGCACGACCCGGGCCTCGATCCGCACGCCGGTGTCCTGCACGGCCCGCGTCCCGATTTCGCGCTCGATCGCGATCAGCGCGCCGATGCGGTGCTCGGCCAGGAGATCCACGGCTTTCACGATCTGATCGATCACCGAGCGTTCGGCGTTGGACACGCTGAAGACCGACTGCTTGCCCAGCTCGGCGAGCGCCCGCCTGATCTCGGGCTGGAAGATCACCAGCAGCGCCACCACCAGGAACACCGAGAACTGGCGCAGGATCCAGTTGAGCGCGTCCAGATCGAACACGTGCGTCAGCCCGATCATCAGCACCACCGACAGCACCAGCCCGACCAGCACCTGGGCGCCGCGCGTGCCGCGGAAGAAGACGAAGACGTAGTAGAACGCGCAGGCCAGCACCGCGACCTGCACCGCCAGCTTGACCAGCGGCAGGATCATTCCGCCGCCCCCCCGCCGGTCAGCGCCGCGACCACGCGCAGCGCGTCCAGCGATTCTTTCACGTCGTGCACGCGCACGACCGAGGCCCCCTTCAGAATGCACACGCTCAGCGCGGCCAGGCTTCCCGCGAGGCGGTCGTCCACGGCCCGTCCGGTCAGCGCGCCCAGGAAGCTCTTGCGGGACAGGCCCACCACCACGGGGCACTCCAGCCCGGCCAGGGCGTCCAGGCGGCTGAGCAGCTCCACGTTGTGCGCGGCGGTCTTGCCGAAGCCGATGCCGGGGTCGACGGCCAGGGCGTCGGGCGCGGCGCCCGCCTCGCGCAGGGCCCGCACGCGCGCCGCCAGGTAGTCCCGCACCTCGCGCACGACGTCTTCGTAGCGGGGGTTCTCCTGCATGGAACGGGGCGTGCCGCGCATGTGCATGAGGACCACGCCCGCGCCGCTTTCGACGGCCACGCGCGCCATGTCGGGATCGAGGGTCATGGCCGAGACGTCGTTGATGATGCGCGCGCCGGCCCGCAGCGCCGCCTCCGCCACGACCGCCTTGGTGGTGTCCACCGAGATCGTCGCGTCCGCGCGGCGGGCGAGCTCCTCCACCACCGGCAGCACCCGGGCCAATTCCGTCTCCGCGGAGACTTCCTCCGCGCCGGGGCGCGTGGACTCGCCGCCCACGTCAACGATATCCGCCCCGTCGCGGCACATGGCCAGGGCGCGCTCCACCGCGGCCCGCGCATCGGCGTCGCGCCCGCCGTCGGCAAACGAGTCGGGCGTCACGTTGAGGATGCCCATGATCAGCGGCCGCTTGCGCAGGGTCAGGGTCCTTTCCCGGCAGCGCCAGTGCGTCGCCCGCGCGCCGCTCATGCCGCTTCCTCCCCCGCGGCGGACGGCGGCGTCTCCGGCGCGCCGGCCGCCGGAGCCGGGCCGGCCGCCCGGGACTTGGCGCGCTCGGCGGCCTCGCGCTCCTCCTCCGTGAGCACCCGGCCGTGGCGGACGATGTCTTCGACGTCGCGGCCGTCGAGGGTCTCGCGCTCCAGGAGCAGGCCGGCGATCATCTCCAGCTTGTCGCGGTTCGCGGTCAGGAGCGCGCGGGCCCGGTCGTAGCTGATCCCCAGTATCCGGCTCACCTCGGCGTCGATCTTGCGGGCCGTGTCCTCGCTGAAGTCCTGCTGGCGCGTAATCTCGCGCCCCAGAAACATCAGCTCCTGGTGGTCGCCGAACGTCTGGGGTCCCAGCGTCTCGCTCATGCCCCAGTTGCAGACCATCAGGCGCGTTATGCGCGTGGCCTCCTTGAGGTCCGAGCTGGCCCCGGAAGTGATATCCCCGAAAGTCAGCTCCTCGGCCACGCGTCCGCCCATCAGGCCGGTGAGCATACCCAGCAGCTTTGTCCGGCCCTCGATGTGGCGGTCCTTCTCCGGCAGGTGCATGGTCGCGCCCAGGTAGGCCACGCCGCGCGGAATGATCGTGATCTTGTGCAGCGGCTCGCTTTCCTCGACCAGGCAGCCCAGGATGGCGTGGCCGGCTTCGTGGTAGGCCGTGATGCGCTTTTCCCTGTCGTCCAGCACGCGGCTGCGGCGCTCGCGGCCCCAGCGCACCTTGTCGCGCGCCTCCTCGAGGTCGGGCATGTCCACCGCTTCCTTGCCCTGCCGGGCCGCCAGCAGGGCGGCCTCGTTGAGCAGGTTTTCGAGGTCCGCGCCGGAGAAACCGGGCGTGCCCCGCGCCATGCGGCGCAGGTCCGCTTTCTTGTCCAGGGTGACCTTCTTGGAATGCATGCGCAGGATGGCCTCGCGGCCGTCGATGGTGGGCAGGTCGATCACGATCTGGCGATCGAAGCGGCCGGGGCGCAGCAGCGCCGGGTCCAGCACGTCCGGCCGGTTCGTCGCCGCCAGGATGATCACCCCCTCCTGCGTCTCGAAACCGTCCATCTCCACCAGCAGCGCGTTGAGGGTCTGCTCGCGCTCGTCGTGGCCGCCGCCGATGCCCGTGAAACGGCTGCGGCCCACGGCGTCGATCTCGTCGATGAATATGATGCAGGGCGCGTTCTGCTTGCCCTGCTCGAACATGTCGCGCACGCGCGAAGCGCCCACGCCCACGAACATCTCCACGAAGTCGGAGCCGCTGATGCTGAAGAAGGGCACGTCGGCCTCCCCGGCGATGGCCTTGGCCAGCAGGGTCTTGCCCGTGCCCGGCGGACCCATCAGCAGCACGCCCTTGGGAATCCGGCCGCCCAGCTTCTGGAACTTCTTGGGATCCTTGAGAAACTCGATGATCTCCTGGACTTCCTCCTTGGCCTCGTCAATGCCCGCCACGTTGCTGAAGGTGACCTTGTTGCGCTCGCGCGAAAGCAGCCGGGCCCGGCTCTTGCCGAAGCTCAACGCCCCGTGCCCCGCCGCGCGCACCTGGCGCATGAACAGCAAATACAGCACGCCGAAGATCAGGATCACCGGCAGGGCGCTGGTGAGAATCTGCAGAATGTAGGGGTTGGGGCGGACCACCGTGTAGCCCACCTTGTTCTGGCGCAGCAGACGCTGCAGGTCTTCGTCCACGCGCACCACGTTCACGCGGAACTTCTGCGGCGCGCCTTCGCCCTCGGCGGGCAGGTATTCGCCGCGGAGGTACTCGGCGCCGGGGTCCAGCACGACTTCGCAGGACGTGATCCGTCCGCTTTCCACGAGCGCCACGAACTCCGGGCTGAAATTGATCTCGCGGCGCGTGTCCTGCCGGCGGGTATAGACATGGAACATGATGAGGACCAGGGCCAGGACCAGCGCCCAGGCCAGCAGGCCGCGCGGCGGCACGGGCGCGGCCGGTCCGCGGTCGGCGCGTTTGCGGCCCGGCACGGCGGGCGGCCGCGCGCCGCTTGCTCTGTTATGAATCGTCATGTACTTCCTTCAGGGCTTTCTACCACAGCGCGCGCCGCGCGTCCACCCCAACGCGCCGCGCGCGCGGCGTCCGTTCCGTCGCGCGGCGGGCGGGCGGCGGGCGGGCGGCTTCCACGCGCACGGCCAGCGCGGGCGCGCCGGGACGCGCCTCCCAGCCGCGGGCGGGCCGGTATCCCGCCACCCACACCACCTGACCCGCGCACTCCAGCACCGGCACCCGTCCGCGCTGCGCGGCCGGCACCTTGGCGTCCGTGAACAAGTCCTGCAGCTTGCGCCGGCCGCGCATGCCCGAAGGCGCGATGCGATCGCCCTTCTTCCACGACCGCAGGCAAAGGCCGCGCCGCCCCGCGGCCGCGGCGTCGATCCGCACGGTCGCCGGCAGAAGGCCGAGGCGTCCGCGCGGCGCGGGGGCCGGGCCGCGCACGGGCGTCACGCGCGCGGTCAGGCCGGCCCCCGGCAGGGCGGTCACCCCCGGCACGCGCAGGCGCGCGCGGAACGCGGCGGGCGGCGGCGGCGCGCCGCGGCCCACGGCCAGCCGCCCGTATTCGCGGGTCACCGTCCAGCCGCCGGGCAGGCGCGCGCGCCGCGTCCCCGCGGCGCCGCCCAGCAGGCGGGCCGCCGCCGTGACCGCGTCGTAGTCCAGGGCCTCGCCCGCCGCGCCCGCGCGTCCCAGCCACAGCCGCAGCGCGCGCCGCTGCGCCGCCGGCGCCGCGCGACCCAGCGCGGCGGCGTCCAAATCCGGCGCGACTTCGCCGCGCGCTCCCGGCCGCGCGCAGGCGTCCAGCAGCGCGCCGGCCAGGCCCTCAAGCCAGCGGTCCTCCGCCGCGATCACGTCCGCGGCGCGCGCCAGGACGGCCTTGATGCGCGGGTTGTATTCGGCCTCGAGCAGCGGCAGCAGACGGTGCCGCACGCGGTTGCGCAGGAACGCCACGTCGCGATTGGAGGCGTCCTCCCGCCAGGCCAGGCCGCGGCTGCGCAGGAACCGCCGCGCCTCGTCCCGCGTCACGTCCAGCATGGGCCGGATCACGGCAAGCCCCGCCAGCTCCACGCGCGGCGCGATGCCCGCCAGCCCCCTGGCGCCGGCGCCCCGGATGAGGCGCAGCAGCAGCGTCTCGGCCTGGTCGTCGGCCGTGTGCGCCGTGGCCGCCACCGTCGCCCTGCCTCCCGCCCGCCGCGCCGCCCGCGCAAAAAAGGCGTAACGCGCCTCGCGGGCCGCCGCCTCGAGCGAAAGCCCGCGCCGCCGCGCCAGGCGCGGCACGTCCGCGCGCCCGCGCACGCACGGCACGCCCATGCCGCGGCACAGCTCTTCCACGAAGGCCGCGTCCGCCGCCCCCGCCGCGCCGCGCATGCGGTGATCCAGGTGCGCCGCGCAGAGGTCGATCCGCAGCGACGGCGCAAGCTCCCGGAAGGCCTGCAGCATGGCCACGGAGTCGCCGCCGCCCGAAACCCCCAGCAGCACGCGCTGTCCGGGCGCGGGCAGGCCGTGCCGGGCGACGAAACGCCGGATCTTCTGGGGCAGCGAGGCCACGGCGTAACCTAGACGGGCACTTCGATGCGGCTGACGCCGCCCATGTACGGCACGACGGCTTCCGGCAGGACCACGGAGCCGTCGGCCTGCTGGCCGTTCTCGAGGATGGCCACCACCAGCCGCGGCAGCGCGACGCCCGAGCCGTTGAGGGTGTGCACGAAGCGGACCTTGCCCCCCGCGTCACGGTAGCGGATGCCCGCGCGACGCGCCTGGAAGTCCTCGAAGTTGCTGCACGACGAAACCTCCAGCCAGTCCCGCTGTCCGGGCGCCCACAGTTCCACGTCGTAGCACTTGGCCGCCGCGAAGCTGATGTCGCCGCTGCACAGCGCAACGACGCGGTACGCCAGTCCCAGCCGGCGCAGAACGTCCTCGGCGTTGTCCAGCAGCTTCTCCAGTTCGTCGTAGGAAGATTCCGGCGCGACGAACTTCACCATCTCGACCTTGTCGAACTGGTGCACGCGGATGATGCCGCGCGTCTCGCGTCCCGCCGCGCCGGCCTCGCGGCGGAAGCAGGCCGAGTAGGCGGTCAGGCAGACCGGCAGCGGCCGCGCGATGATCTCCTCGCGGTAGATGTTCGTCACGGGAACTTCGGCGGTGGGAATGAGGTACAGGTCGTCGGCCGCCAGGCGGTACATGTCCTCGGCGAGCTTGGGAAGCTGGCCCGTGCCGGTCATGGCCGCGGAGTTGCACAGCACCGGCGGCCAGACTTCGGTATAGCCGTGCTCGCGGACGTGCAGGTCCAGCATGAAGTTCAGCAGGGCCCGCTGCAGCCGCGCGCCCGCGCCCACGAAGAGGGGGAAGCCCGCGCCGCTCATGCGCGTGGCGCGCGCCAGGTCGAGAATGCCCAGGCGCTCCCCGATTTCCACGTGGGTGCGCGGCTCGAAGTCGAAGGCGCGGCGCGCGCCCACTTCGCGCAGCACCACGTTCCGCGCCGCGCCGCCGCCCGTCGGCACGCTCGCGTGCGGCACGTTGGGAATGCCCAGCAGCAGCGCGTCCAGGCCGGCCCGGATCTCCCTGACGCGGTCGTCCAGCGCGGCGATCCGTTCGCCCAGCGCGCGCACCTCCGCCTGGATCGCGGAAGTGTCGGCGCCCCGCTTGCGCAGCGCGCCGACTTCCTCCGACGTGCGGTTGCGCCGGCTCTTGAGGCCCTCCGTTTCGCTCAGCAGGCGTCTGCGCTCGCGGTCGCGTTCGAGCACGGCGTCAATCACTTCCGTGGAAAGCCCCCGCCGCGCCAGCCCCTCGCGGACCTGCGCCTCGTTTTCGCGGATTCGTTTCAGGTCAAGCATCGTTCTTCTCCGCCGGCTGCAAGCCGTTCGCATCCACACTAGCGCCCCCGCCGCGCCAAGGCAATGCGATTGAAAGCGGCGATTGAAAGCGGCGGCAAGGCTCCGGCCTACGCCGGATCGCTCCCGGATTCCGCGGACTCCGCCGCCGGCCGGCCGATGTGCCGGCGCAGCGTCTCCGCGAGATCGCGCATGATCAGGGGCTTGGCCAGGAGCTCCCGCACGCCGGCCGCGGCCGCGTCCCGCGGCGATACCGTCTGGCCGTAGCCGGTGCAGAGAATGATCGGCACATCCGGCCGCACGGCGAGCATCTCGCCGGCCATTTCCGCGCCGGTCTTGTGCGGCATGACCTGGTCGGTGACGACGGCGACAAACCGTCCGGGGTTGTCTTTGAAGAGCCGGAGCGCTTCCTCGGCGCCGCCGGCCACCAGCGGCTGGTAGCCGAGCGTGGCCAGCATGCGCGACGCCATGCGGGCGACGTCGGCGTCGTCGTCCACGAACAGCACGCAGCCCGAGCCGGTGGACAGTTCGCCGCGCGCGGGAGGCGGTTCGCCGGCGGGCCGTTCCATGAGGGGCAGGACCACGTGAAACGTGGCGCCCTGTCCCGGCGCGGTGTCCACGGCCACGGCGCCCTTGAGGGCCATGGCTATGCCGTGCACCACCGCCAGGCCCATGCCCGTGCCCTCCCCGCTCGGTTTCGTGGTGAAGAAAGGCTCGAAGATGCGTTCGACCAGCTCCGCTTCCATGCCGGGGCCGCTATCCTTGACCGAAATGCGCAGATAGCGTCCCGGATCGAGCTGCGGGAAACGGCTGCCCGCGCGCGGCTCCAGGACGAATTCCGTCAGCCAGACGTCCAGGGTGCCGCCGGTCGGCCGCATCGCGTATCCGGCGTTGGCGCACAGGTTCATCATGATCTGGTGGATCTGGGTGGAGTTGGCCATGATCACGTCGTTCTCCGCCTTGATGTGGTGCCTGATCTCGATGTTTTGAGGCAGGGATCCGCGCATGAGGACCAGGACTTCCTTCAGGATCGGCGTCACGCGGATGGGGCGGCCTTCCGGACCGATCTGCCGGCTGAACGTGAGGATCTGGTTGACGAGGTCCTTGGCGCGGTTGCCCGCCTTCAGAATTTCGGTAAGGTAGTTGCTCAGGTTTTCGCTCGAGGGCGGCGCGTAGAGGCACATCTCGGCATAGCCCAGGATCGGCGTCAGGATATTGTTGAAGTCGTGGGCGATGCCGCCCGCCAGGGTGCCGATGGCTTGCATCTTCTGGGCCTGCCGGAGCTGCTTCTCGTTTTCGCGCAGGGCTTCCTCCGCGCGGCGCCGCTCGGTGACGTCCTGCACCTGCAGCAGGTAGCCCTTGGACCGGAACTCGCTGTCGAGCCCCAGGTTGATGATGACCATATCGAGGTTGGCGTGCCCGCCGCGGGTCGTGACCAGCGCGCCCATGCCGCGCGCCTGCTCGAAGTCCATGTCGATCTCCTGGCGGACGGTCTCGCCTTCCGCCACGCGCTTTCTCGCGGGCTCCGGCAGGAACGGGTTGGTGAAGGGGTCGAAGCGCGCGAATTCAGACTGCCCGGGGCAGCCGAACATTTTGAGGCAGGCGGAGTTGACGTTGAGCAGCCGCCGCGAGGCGTCATACACGGCCACGCCCAGCGGCGAATGCGCGAAGAAGTCCCGGCTGCGCTGCTGGCTCTCCCGCAGCGCGCGTTCCGCGGCCCTGCGCGCCGACACGTCGCGGGCGATGGAAAGGATCATGGGCTCGGGCAGCGCGTCGATCCGGCGCGCGTCGATTTCCACGGGGATCTTCTCGCCGGTCCGCGTCAACAGCACGCTGTCGTAGGAAACGCGCGTTTCCTCCAGGATGCGCCGCATCAGGGCCTGGGCCTCCATCCGCCGGCGCCGGCCGGCGATTTCCTCGTCCGGCAGCGTCGCCAGCTCGACCCGCGTGAAGCCGCGCAGGGTCGCCGGCGGGGGGCTGTCGGCGATTTCCAGGGGCGTCATGCCCAGCAGCCTGGAGCGGCTGTAGCCGAGGCGGGCGCAGGCCAGGTCGTTGACCTCGCTGAAGCGGCCGGGCGCGCCCTCCTCGGTCAACCCGTGCACGAAGACCATGTCGCCCGTGCTCCGGAACAGGTGGCGGTACCATTCCGCGTCGCGCTGCGCGGCATCGGTCTCGACGCTCTTGCGCTCCGGCTCGGAAGCCTGGTCGCCCGCCGCCCGCCCCGCGGCCCCGCCGGATGCCTGATCCGACCCGAGCGGCATGATGCGCATCAGGATCACCGCCGCCATGATCAGCGCGGCGCCCGCCACGATGATCAGCGTGATGGATTGCAGCATAATGACCCTCCCGCGCGATCAGCCGCGCCCGAACCTCCGGCTCAGCTCACGGAACGACGTGAATACCAGCGTGGGCCGTCCGTGCGGACAGGTGTAGGGCATTGCGGCCTGGGCCAGCTCGACAACCAGGCGTTCGATCTCCTCCAGCGTCAGGCGGTCGCGGGACCTGACCGCCGCGCGGCACGCCGCGCGCGCCACGGCTTCTTCGCGGCCGCGGCCCTCGCCCGCGGAGCGTCCGCCCTCTTCCGCGGCCGCGGCGAGCTCGCCCAGGATCGGCGCGGCGTCGGCGCCGGAGAAATAGGCGGGCATGGCGTCCACCACGAACGTGTCGCCTCCGAATTCCGAGACCCCGAACCCCATGCGCCGCAGCAGGTCCAGGCAGCCGCGCACGCGCTGCGCGTCGCGCGGCGGCAGCGCCACGGTCTGCGGCAGAAGCAGGCTCTGCGAAGGCACGGCTTCCCCGTCGATATCGGCCATGAACCGCTCGAACAGCACGCGTTCGTGCCCGGCGTGCGGGTCCATCAGCACGTAGCCGTCTTCGGTTTCCAGCACGACGTAAAGGCCGCCGACCTGACCGAGCACGCGGCACCAGGACCAGGGAGAGGGAGGTGAAATGGAGGCCGGGGACGGCGAAGTCCGGCCGGCGTCGGGCGACGACGGCGAGGGCGCGGCGGCGGGGCCCGTTCCCGCCGATTCGATTCCGGTTTCTTCAAAGGGGCCCGGGACGGCGGCGTCCGTCGCGGCAAGATCGCGGATCGGGCGGCGCGGGTACTGGAAGGCGCGGCCGTAGGGCAGATCCACAATCTGCAGGCGCGGCCCGGCGTCCGCGGCAGGCGGGGCCGGAGCGGGCGCCGGCGCGCGCCCCGCCGCGGCGGCCGGGCTGCCCAGCGCCGCGGCAATGGCCGCGATCACGGCGTCGCGCACCTCGCCGGGCTGCCGGAAGCGCACCTCCTTCTTGGCGGGATGCACGTTGATGTCCACCTGTCCCGGGTCGGTTTCCACGAACAGGAAGACGCACGGATGGCGGTCGCCGGGGAGGAGGGTGCGGTAGCCTTCACGGATGGCATGGCCGATCAGCGGCGCGCCGGTCGGCCGCCCGTTCACGAAGAGGTACTGCTCGCCGCGGTCGGCGCGGCTGAAGGACGGCACGCCGACACAGCCGCGCACCGCGACGCCCGCGGCGCCGTGCCGCGCGGGCCGCAGGTGCGCGGCGTAGTCCGCGCCGAATATCTCGCGCACCCGGACCATGACGTCGTCGGCCGGCCCCAGGGCGTAGATCGCGCGGCCGTCGTTTTTCAGCGCCATGGCCGTGCCGGGATGGGCCAGGGCCTGCAGGATGAACGCGGCGCGCAGGTGAAAGACCTCGGTCTGGTGCGACCGCAGGAACTTGCGGCGCGCCGGCACGTTGAAGAACAGGTCGCGCACCTCCACGGAAGTGCCGCGCGGCGCGCCGGTTTCGCGCACGGCCTCCATGCGCCCGCCGCTGATTTCCAGCTCCGTGCCCGCGCCGTCCCGCGTCGCGGTCACGAGGCGGAAACGCGATACCGCCGCGATGGCGGCCAGCGCCTCACCGCGGAAGCCCAGCGTGCGCACGGCCTCGATGTCGCGCACGTCGCGGATCTTGCTGGTGGCGTGGCGCTCCACGCACAGCAACGCGTCGTCGCGGTCCATGCCGCCGCCGTTGTCGCGCACGGCCACGAGCTTGCGTCCACCGGCCGCGACTTCCACCTCGATCCGCGTGGCCCCGGCGTCAACGGCGTTCTCGATCAGCTCCTTGAGGACGGAGGCGGGCCGCTCGACCACTTCGCCCGCCGCGATCTGGTTGGCCACGACGTCGGGCAGCACGCGAATATGGGTGTCCGGACCCATGGCGAGAGCATAGGCCCGGTCAATGCCGCGGGCAAGGTCGAAGCGGACGGGTTCAGATGTTGATCTGGATGTCGATGACGTCGCCCTTGCCGACGCCCCCGCCCGCGCCCCTGCCGGCGTCGATGGCCTCGATGCCGGCTTCGCCGCCGGCGTCGATGATCTCCGGCGTCATGAAGGTGGGCAGGTAGCGGTAGTAGACTTCCAGTTGCAGACAGCTCAACGCCGTATTCATCACGGGGCCGTCGGTGTGGCCGGAGAGCTCCCGGGGCATATCCCACCAGCCGATGTCCCACAGCTTGCCGCCCGGCCCTTCGATGGCCTTGGGGATGATGGTCTGATTCTCCACCAGCGTCCGCGCGAAGATGTCGTTCCACAGCTTCCACGTCTCGCCGCCGGCGTGAAACTTGGCCTGGGTGATGTAGTACCAGTAGTAGTTCTCGTTCCATTTCCTGTTCGGCGCCTTGCCGTCCCAGAAGAACGTCACGTCCGCCAGCGCCTCCAGCCCCTGGGTGCAGGCCGGCTTGTTGGCCGCGCCCAGCAGCTGCATGCTCAGTACGCCCGCGCCCGTCAGCCCGGTCCGCCCCGGACCCGTGTATCCGAACCCGCCGCCGGGGGCGGCGTTTCCCTCGAACCCGGCGATGGCTTTCTTCATGGCTTCGTCCAGCCCCGCCGCCTCGACGCCGGCCATCTTGGCGGCCTTCAGGGACTGCGCGCACCAGCCCATCACTGAGCCGTCGCTTGCGTCGGCGGGGGTGAGCGTGTAGCGCCACCCGCCACTCGGGTTCTGGCCGGCAATCACGAGCGCGACGCCCTTGGCGGCGGCATCCTTGATCGCCGGGACCTTGGTCAGGCCGTAGGCCTCGCAAAGCGCGTAGCTCGCGATGGCGTGCTCGTACGAGCGTGGCCAGCCGCCGGCCGCGTCCTGGCTGTCGATCAGGTAGCGGATGGCTTTCTCCACGGTCTGGCCGAACTCCACTGACGCGGGCGTCTCGCCGTGCGCCAGAAACGCCAGCAGGGCCAGACCGGTCATGGCGGCCTTGTGTTGCTGCCACGAGCCGTCGCTGTTCTGGTTCTTCTTCAGCCAGCGCAGGGCGCGCATGACCGCGTCCTCCACGCCCGAGGGCGCGCCGTAGCGCCGCATGGCCTCGCCGCGCATGCCCGGGCTGCGGCTGCCGTAGATGCCCCGCATGATGACCGGGCTCTTGACCATGGCCACGGAATCGAACTCGGCCGGCTGCGGGCTGAAGTCCTTGGGCGGCGTGGGCGACGGATTGTTGTCGGTGAACTTCACGTCCGGCGTGAACTCGATGTCCTGCGGCTCCGGCGGCTTCTCCTTGATCTCCTCGATTTCTTCGAGCTTCGGCGCCTCTTCGGGGTCGATGATCTGAACCTTGTAGGTGCGCCCCCGGGAGGGGGCCACGGCCGCCAGAATCGTCAGCAGGAGCACCCCCAGAACCGGCACGACCACACCCGAGACCGGCGCCGAGAGCCTGATCATCTGCAGCCTGGCCCACTTGTACTCGCCGCTGTCGGGGGGCTGTCTCAGGCCGTGAATCACGCGCCGCACCTTCTCCCTGAAGGACAGCGTTTCGAACAGCTCCATCAGGTCGTGGTGATGCACGCGGACTTCCGTACCGGCCGCACTTTCCTGTTCGTCCATGGCTTTCTCCTCAAGCGGCTCAAGACACAGGCCGCCGCTCTGCCCTCTTCCACATTAATAACGGCTCCCGGGAAGGTTATGTTAGGCGCCGCCCGGGCATTTCAGGGTTTCCGCGCGGACGGGCCGGCTCAAGCCGCGCCTCTACAGGCTGAACACCGCGAGATTCTGCAGGCCGGCCTTGGCGCAGATGTCCAGGAGCTGCACCAGCAGCGAGTGCGGCGAATCCGCGGTGCAGCGGATAATCACGGAGATGCTCTTGCTGAACGAGGCCAGGCGCGTGAGGTGGCGGTCCAGCTCGGGCAGCGCCACGGGCCGGCCGTTGAGCACGTAACCGTCCTCGTAGACGGTGATGTTCAGCAGGTCTTCCACCTGCTTCTCGGGCACGGCGTTGGGGTCCGGGGCGGGCCGCGACACGTCCAGGTGCGACAGGATGTCTTCCTGCTTGAGCGTGACGATGAAAAAGATGAGCAGCTGGAACACAACGTCGATCATGGGCGTCATCTCCAGCTTCGCCGCTTCGCCCTTGCGCCTTCTTTTCGCCGTGTCGCCCTGCCGTCTCACCGGGTCCGCTCCTCGGCGCGGCGCTCGTACACCGCCAGAAAGTTGATCCGCCAGATACCGGTTTCCGTGCAGACGTCCATGACCGACCGGACGTCCCTGTGCCGGGTGCGCCGGTCGGCCCGGATCAGGACCGGGAACGAGCCGTACTTGTCGAAGCGCGCCTTCATGATCTCTCGCAGCCTGGCCCGCGAAAGCTGCGCGTTATGGATGGAGATCCATCCCCGGCGGTCGATCTCGATCTCGATCGTGCGCGGGTCCTGTTCGCCTTCGACGATCGGGCCGTGCCTGGAGTCCTCCAGCTCGATTTCGGGGTTGAACTCCTTCTCCATCTGGATGGTCACGATGAAGAAGATAATGAGCTGGAACACGACGTCGATCATCGGCGTCATGTTGATCTCGCACCCTTCGCTGGGTTCGCGCCTGGGCACGCCGGCTCCTCCGCTCTACTCCGTCACGACTTCCACGTTGCGCAGGTCCTTGATCAGCTCGATGGTCATGGCTTCCATCTTGAGCACGATCCTGTTGGCCGAGTTGCGGAACGTGTAGTAGATGGCCACGCAAGGCACGGCAATGACCAGTCCCACGGCGGTGGTGTACAGGGCCTGCGAGATGTTCTGGGCCAGCAGGTTCACGTCGGGCGCGCCGCCGGCCAGGTTCGCGAAGGCGCCGATCATGCCCTGCACGGTGCCCAGCAGCCCCAGCATGGGGGCGATGTTGCCCACCACCGAGAGCCAGGTCAGCTTCTGCACGATCTTCTCGGTTTCCAGGTCGGC
>Ga0194111_10004838_pt1 | contig 15561 bp, 15 predicted proteins | sample TA2KigC300mmetaG_FD_146194 | JGI IMG/M metagenome (GOLD analysis project Ga0194111, IMG submission 146194) | Freshwater microbial communities from Lake Tanganyika, Tanzania - TA2015033 Kigoma Deep Cast 300m | ecosystem: Environmental > Aquatic > Freshwater > Lake | place: Tanzania: Lake... | reverse complement strand
GGTGCCGTCGGGGTCCCGGGCGGCCAGCGAACTGTCACCCGCACCAGCAGTCCGTCGGAGGAGTCGGATGTCAACAGAGACTGGTCCTGCACCAGCGAGCGTACCTCGTAGGTACCCGTGTCTGACCACTGGTGAGTGAACGCGACCGTGTCGCCGCTCGCGAACCAGCCTACCCAGTAGGTCGTGGTGGTATCGCCCCAGTCGAAGCGGACCGCGAGGCTGTCGCCATCCGGGTCGGCGACAACTGCCCTGAAGGTATACGACGTGTCCTTCAAGCAGTAGTCGGGACCGGTCGGGGCCGCAGGCGTATCCGGCGGGTGGTTTGTCCTGCACGCCAGTCCTCCGGCCAGCACGGCCGACAGGATCGCAGCAGACACGGCTTTCGTCCAGCTCATTCTCTCTCCTTACCTTCCTCCTCCCACGCGCCCGGTATTCTCCAGGTCGTGGTGGAACTTGGGCCAGGGCGAATCGGCCAAGGGACTCGTCCCCTTGAGCGCGTAGAGGTAGCCTTCGCCACTGGTGAAGTAGACTGTCCCATCGAGCCCGATTGTGGGTGAGGAAACGATGGGAGCATCGGTCTCGAACCGCCACTTGAGCGTGCCGTCGGCATTCAACGCATAGAGACAGCCGTCCGCTGAACCGAAGTAGATGGTGCCGTCAGCCGCGATTGCCGGCGCAGCCCCAATGTCGCCGCCGGTCTGATATCGCCATTGGACGGTGCGGTCGGGCTTGAGCGCGTAGAAGCAGCCGTCGGCCGAGCCGAAGTAGAGCACGCCGGCAGCGCCGACCGCGGGAGAGGAACGGGCGCTGTTGCCCGCCAGCCTCCACTTGACAGTCCCGTCCGGTCTGAGCGCATAGAAATCGAGGCTGCCCGAGTTGGTGCCGAAGTAGATGGTACCATCCGCGCCGACTGCGGGGTCGGAACCGGGAACTCCATTGCCGGTGCCACACACCCACCTCTGGGTGCCGTCGGGATTGAAGGCGAAAAGGGAGCCCGGCGTACCGAGGTAGATTGTTCCGTCGGCCGCTATCACCGGGAATGCCGTCACGCCGCCAGCCGTGGTTCTATGCCACCTTAGGCTGCCGTCCGGGTTGACGGCATGGATCCCGTAGTCGTTGGTGCCGATGTAGATCGTCCCGTCGGCGGCGATGGCCGGGGCGCCCAGGACTTCGGAGTTGGCATGGAAGCGCCACTTGAGAGTTCCGGTTGGCAGAACGGCGTACAGACCGTTGTCGGGTGAACCGATGTACACGGTCCCGTCGGCGGCGACTGCCGGGGATGCCTGAAGCGGGTGCCAGATCCGGCAGCGCCACAGCCGCGTGCCGTCGTGATCCACCGCGTGCAGACAGCTGTCCGGCGACCCGACGTAGATGGTACCGAGTGGACCGATGGCCGGCGATGAAGGAACGTCCCGGTTGTCGCCCGTTGCCAGCTGCAGGCGCCACTTGCAGAGCGTATCCGGCGGCCGGATGACGATCTGGTGCGGAGTCGACCAATACGAGAGCACGTTACCCGTGTCCCGGGCCTGCGCCCGGACCGCATAGGTGCCTGGTACGGTCCATCCGTGGCGCATGGCTAGCGATTCTCCCGAGGCCAGGAAAGGGCTCCAATCGGTCGTGTCGCCGTCGCCCCACGCAAACCTGATGGCCAACGGGACGCTGTCGGGATGCGATGCCGATGTCGTGAAGGTGTACCAGAAGTTCAAGGCCCCCTTGCTCGGCCCGGACACAGTCTGCGGCGGGTTCGGTGTGCGACGCAGCACGACTCGCACGGCATGTGCGTCCGACCATCTGGACATCAGGTGCCCCGCGTCCATGGCCTGCACCCTGACCTCATAAGTCCCGGTGTCGCCCCAGGCGTGGGCCATGGAAATGGTATCGCCCTCGGTCACGAGGCCATTCCAGCTGGTGTCGCTGATGCCGGCCAGTCCCGACCAGGGCGAACTCGTGGAATCGCCCCAGTAGAAGCGGACCTCCACATCGCCGCCGTTGGGGTCCACCACCGACGTCTTGAAGGCGTAGGTCGTGCCTTTGTAGCACCATTCCGGACCGATCGGCGCTTCCGGCGCATATGGCGCGCGGTTCTTGCTGCAGGATAGCCCCGCAGCCAGCGCCAGGACAAATGCGGTCGCGGAGAGCGCGTCTCTTCTATTCACTCTCCCTCCTTACCTGCCTCCGCCGACCCGGCCCGTGTTGCTGAGGTCGTGGTGGAACTTGGGCCACGGCGAGTTGGCCAGAGGACTTGTTCCCTTGAGGGCGTAGAGGTACCCGTCATAACTGACGAAGTAGATAGTCCCGTCGCTCCCGACGATCGTCGGTGACTCGACGTTGCCGCCGGTCTGATAGCGCCACTTCAGTGTAGCGTCCGGGTACAGGGCGTAGAGCGCGTTGTCGTCCGAGCCGATGTAAACGACCCCGTCCGACGCCACGGCCGGAGAGGCATGAATCGCCTCCTGGGTGCCGTACTTCCACTTGAGCGTTCCATCCGGATACAGGGCGTAGAGGAAGTTGTCCACCGAGCCGACATAGACCGTGCCGTCGGCAGCGATGACCGGCGATGATTCGACGTTGCCGCCGGTTTCATACCGCCACTTGAGCGAACCGTCCGGGTTCAGGGCATAGAGGTAATGGTCGGTGCAGCCGAAGTAGACTGTGCCGTCAGTCGCGATTGAGGGTGACGAAATGATGTTGCCGCTGGTACGATAGCGCCACTTGAGAGTGCTGTCGGGTCTCAAGGCGTAGAGGCTCCCCGCCCCGAAGTAAACGGTCCCGTCGGCCCCTATCGCCGGCGACGAATTGATGATCCCGTCGGCAAGAATGAACCAATTGAGGGCACCGGTGGGTGTGAGCGAGTAAAGGTAGCTGCCGTATGAGCCGACGTAGATGGTGCCGTCGACCGCGATTGCCGGGCAGCACGTGACGTTCCAGTTGAGCAGGTAGCGCCACTTCAGGACGCCGGACGAATCCACCGCATTGAAGTAGTAGTCCTCCGACCAGAAGTAGACGGTGCCGTCGGCCGCCAGCGCCGGCGAGGACGGAATGCGGCCGCCGGCCTGGTAACGCCACTTGGGCGTGCCATCGGGGTTGATCGCCCGGAAGGAGCTGTCGGCCGCCCCGACGTAGATAGTGCCGTCCGGACCGATGGCCGGACAGACCTCAGCGCTGGCATCCAGCTGCCGGCGCCACTTGATGAGCATGTCCGGCGGGTGAATGTGGATTTCGTGGGCGCTTGACCACTGTGAACGGGCGGTACCCGTGTCCCGAGCCTGTGCCGTGATCGAGTAGGTCCCCGTGTCCTGCCAGGCGTAGCTCAATCCCACCGATTCGCCCGAAGCCACGAAGTTGCTCCAGTCGGAAGTGTCGCCGTCTCCCCAGGCGAACCTGATGGCGACGCTGAAGTTGTCGGGTTGGAACGCCGCGCTCGCGAACGTGTATGAAGAATCCGTAGCGCCCTGGTCCGGTCCGGCCGGTTCGGCCGGCTCGTCCGGCGACCTGACCACCACGACGGACAGCCCGGCCGAGAGACCGGATGTGGCGTGTTCGGGGTCCTGCGCAAAAACGCGGACGAGGTAGGTACCGGTATCAGACCAGGCGTGAGTCAACGCGATGGTTTCTCCGCCGGCAAACCAGCCCGACCAGGGCGAGAGGGTAGCGTCGCCCCAGTCGAAGCGGATAGCCACGCTGTCACCCTCCGGGTCGCTCGCCGCCGCCATGTATGTATATACTGTGTCCTTGGCGCAGTACACCGCGCCAACGGGCACGGCCGGTACCCCTGGCGCGCGGTTCTTTGGACCATCGCAGTCAGGAACCGCGACCAGCCCGAGGACGGCAACCGCTGCCAGGAACAGCCGGACATGACTTCTATACATCGGACCTCCCGCGACGCTCCGGCGTCGCCAGCCGGACTTCTGCTTCCAAGCTAAGTCTAAGCCCACGGGCCGGATATAGCAAGAGCTGGTTCGCCAGCACCGGGGAGCAGGACTTCGCGCAAGGCTCTCGCATGTCCGCCGCCCCTGAAGAGCGAAACCCGGCGGCACTCCCTGAGCGCCCTGGGCCCGGGTCAGGCATGCCTGAATCCCGGACCCGCTTCCCCTGCGTCAGCCTTGTCTGCCTAGTAGCCCTGCAAGACAGCAGAACGGGGCTTGTACCTCTTTTCTCCGTCGCCACGCGCTCCCGGAACAGCTTCAACATCCCCGACAGCACCGCCGGGTCCAACCCTTCCCGCTCCCACTTCGCTGCGAGCGTCTGGGCCTGCAGGTACCGTGGCGACCCCGGGCCCCCGTTCACCGTACACCCCTGAATCTGCAGCCGGTACAGCTGCCGCGCAAACGCCAGGTATGACGGGAACAGGATCGTCCTGACACCGCTACTCCCGAGCAGAGGCCTCACCATTTCCGCACGCTCGCATAGGGCCTCGGTTGCGCTTATGTGCGCGTTCGTGCCCGCGATCGACAGCTTGCCCCGCGGGCCCAGTGCCCGCTTCGCGCAGTCCGACATCGCCTCGCACGGCATCCGGGCAGCCCAGTTTTCCACCCGCTCCTGCGCTGACTTCGCCATTGGTGCGCCTCCACGAAGCGGGCCACAATCACCGGGGCGAGATCCCTCTCCGTCCACAGTGCCTACAGACACTCGATCTCGGTCGTCGCCGCACAGCCGGAGAAGCTGTCCTTGGACCTGGCCACCTGCCTGCCGAATGCCATGTACGACGACAACGAACTCGTCGGCACCGGGCGGTTCTCGTCCACTCCATTCAGTACCATCCTCACCAATTCTCCCACCTGCACCGATCGCTCGGCCGCGGCAAAGTGCTTCCTTTCCGCCAGCTCCAGTCGATGCTTCATAACCGGCGACAGCGCCCCCTCTGTCATCTTCGCCTCCCACTTCTCTACCCTCACCTCAATCGGCCTCTTCGCGATTTCACCTGCTCCTTTCTCCCGCCTCTATCCCAGTACGAAGCTCCTTCGTGCCGAACTCACCCTCTCCGCCTACCTCCGACCTCCCTCTCTCCACCCTTCCAGCTTCCATTTCTCTTCAAATGAGCCAGAATTCGCCCGTGCCCTCCCTTGCCTCCCGACGGTTTCTGTCAGCAGACTCGAGTGCGTCTCCCTGGCTCCTCATCGGGCCTGCTCACAGCAGGCGTGTAGATACTTTCCACAGCGTCACCCAAGAGCCTGCCACCGTACGGCCGGGGTAGGGTGACGTGGATCCGTAGAGAAGCAGGCCTCTTTGACCGTCAGGGGGGATTCCCCCCTGACGGTCAAGAGGGACTCCCCCATGGGATAGGCCGTCAACAGACCCTGCAGATGCCACCAACACCAGTCAGAGACGCAAGACTTGTTTTCACAGTTGGCTAAGGAAGCAGGCGGGCGTGGGACCGGGGAAGGAACGGATTGTGACCTCAACGTGACTGGGCGGCAGGCACGACGGAACACGAGGCCTGGGGAGGACACCCCATTCACTGTTGTGAGGCGCGTCAAAGTCCGAGCCGGGGAGAGGCACCTGATTTCGGGAAGCTTCGGGACGTCTTGGCATCTTCCGCCCGCGGACCTGACCTAGGCAGGACCTTTGCGCAGTATCCCGTGATGAGCGACGCGTGCAGGACGCGGTGCCAGGCAGACGAAGCGACGGTGACGTCGTCATCGAGCCAGATGAGAAGGGCGTACTGTATCAGCTCCGTCCCGGCTCTGCGTGGACCAGAACCCCACGGCCGGAGCGCCTCTCGTCAGGGCTGAGTCCCCGGCATGCCCGAGGTCTCCGGACAAGCTCTATGTCCCCGTTTTCTGGTCATCAACCCCCGTTCCCATAGTCTCTTGCTCTGCCACGGACGCCTCGGCTGCGATTCGCCTGGTCGAGCGGATTCTGTCACGGGATAGCGGCTACCTCGTTTCGCTGGTGATGTACCCGCAGGGCCTGATCTGCTGCCGGTTAAGCGACTCGACTCAAACTCCCGGGCGGCGCGACTGCGGGTCAGACGTCGCGGCGACTGTGCGGCCGCTCACCCGGCAGCTATCAAGAGCTAGTAATGGTGCTGCAGGGAAAGGATGGAGTGCAGGTAACTCTCAGGCACCTGCTGTTCAAATTGTTGGGACCGAAACTCCCCGACAGGAGCTTGCATCCCACAATCGCCCGCTCTTCTTCTGTTGACCTGATGAAGACCATGAGCTTGGGAGCGCTCCATCTCTTCTTTTCCGCACTAGTCATGGCTCCTTCTTCTTCCGAACCTGCGCCTTGGCCCATCCTTAACCTCCGCTTGTCATCCATCTTCCATGTTTCGCTTTCAGCCCTCCTGATATCCCAGCGCCTTTGCCCGGCCGTGGGCGACCCGGCAGAAGTAGTCGACCACCATATCCATTTCCCCGCTCTCCAGATATGCGTGTGCCGGGCAGCAGAGGCAGAGGTTGGCGACATGGCAGACACCACAGCGTTCGAGGAGCTCCTTCCGGCTCGAACGCAGGTCGCGTATCCGGGGAACGTGGTGGTGCCAGGCGTCGTGAAGCGTGCCTCGGCGCAGGTCGTAGACCGTGTCCGGATGCCAGAGCGAAGAACAGAGACGGAACCGCCCGTCGTAGCTGACCGTGAAGCTGCCTCTTCCCGCTCCGCAGAGGAAAAGGTAGCTGCCCTCATGGCAAGGGGACCGTGTCAGAATGAACTTATCGCAGCCCTTCTTTAAGGCACCGAGGCGTTCTTCGTCGGCGCTTTCGACCTCGACAATCTCATCCGGGGCGAGACGCTCGGCCAGGATTTCGGCGTTGCGGACCGCGTCGCCGTCAAAGCGCAGGTGCAGCAACGGATCGAACCGGTAGTAGTCCCTAGTCCGGGCGCGGCAGAACCTGGCCAACTCCTGCAGTTCGTGGACGTTGGAGCGAAGGGCCATCGCCTTCAGTCGTACCTTGACGCCGCCTGAGAGCAGCCGATCCAGACCGCGCACGAAGGCCTGGAACGAACCCGGACGTCGCGTAACCCGCTCGTAGGTGGCTTCGGTTGCACCATACATTGTCACCTCGATGTCGCGGGGCGGGTACTTCTGGAACAGTTCGACGTGCTCCATCTGCACCAGACAGGCGTTGGTGAAGACCGAGACGAGCAGGCCCAAGCGTTTGAGCCGGAGGTAGATCTCGGAAAAGTCCTCGCGCAGCAGCGGCTCGCCCCCCGTCAGCAGGCACCACATGGCGCCCATTGAGGCGGCCTCGCGGGCTATGTCCTCAATCTCGCCCGGCGAGAGTTCGCGCGCGCGGGCGTTCAGGTCATCGGCGGGCAGGTTGATGTAGCAGTGGCGGCAGTCGTTGTTGCAGCGGGCGGTGACTTCGATCTCAAAGGTAATCGGCACTCGCCGATCCTTCATCCGGTCCCAGAGTTCGAAACGGGGAAGTACATCGACCGAGGTATAGGCAGAGGTCCGGACGGGACCGGGTGAAGGAAGACCCGGAACTAGAGACCGGGTCTCCGGACCGGAAAAAGGGTTTGTCGTCGGTCGAGCGTCTCTCATGCTCTGCTCAACCTTGCCGTTGTTCCCTGGTTCTGCCCCTGCCTTCACCTAGACCTCAACCCGACGCCCGGTGCGTTCCGGCCAGCGTCCCATTGAAGACGCAGGCCTCCGCGATGATACGGCTCTTGGTCAGCAGCCACACGACTTCGGCGAATTCGCTTCTCCCAAGTCGCCGACCGCATCTGGTAGTGAACTTGAGTCGGACCGCGCCGAGGCTGTCTTTGGAATCGAAGAGGGTGAGCAGTTCACACAGGTCTTCCTCGTCCAGGTCGGGGTTGAAGAACGGCTCGTGAATAGCGGACTGACCGCAAGACCCGGCCAGCCTGGTGACAAGGACAACTGTCTTCTTCTCCTTCAGATGAAAGAGCGACAGCAGCTTCACCAGTGGGTGCCGGACGAAAACCTGGTCGTCCTTGAGACGCGCAAGGAACTGCTCCTTGCCGATGGAAACGGCGACGCCTGCCGCGCCGTCCGGAGGGAAGACCGACGCCGCAATCCGCCAACCACCTTTGCAGGTGAAATTGCGGCATACTTGGGGTCTATCGGCGTAGATGGAACACTTGTTGTCTTGCAGGTGGACGCAGGCCCCGTCACCTCTCTTCCTCAGCCGCCATCCCCGATGAGGACATGCAGGCGCCTTCTCTCTGCACGAATCGTTTGACAGGGCGCAGGCCTGCTCCGCGTCGTAACTCCCGGATGCGTATTCCTGGGTTGTCAGAGGGATGTCCCATTCCATGCGACAACACATGCCCTCGCACCAGGGCAACACCTCCAGACAATCGCCGTCAAGAACGAGTCTGCGCCCCCTGCCGCTCAGGCGGGCGCCGGGCACGGACCGGCCTCTCTCGGGCATCACCAGCCTTCCCTTCCGGCCGCCGCCTCCTGTGTCCGAACTACTTTTCAAGCGAGATGGGTATCAGCTTCAGGGCCGAAACGGGAGAGAAGTATCGGGCAGCCGGGTCCACCGGAATCTCAACCCGCATCTCTATTTCAACTTTCTCGAGCGGCTGCGCCCGTCGCGGACTTCCCAGGCCCGCTCGCCGACAAACAGCAGGCCGAGGTCGCGGGCCTGAGCGTGTGCGACATCGCACAGGTACTCGACCGGCGTGTCGAGCGTGCCCTGCTCGGCCCAGGATTTGGCCGGGCACTGTTCGCAGAGGCCTTTCAGGAAGCAGCGGGCGCAACGCGCAAGATAGTCGGGGTTCGTGGCTCTTCTTTCCCGCAGGCGCGGGAAGAAGTTCGTGAGTGCGTCCCGGAGCGAACCGGCCTTCAGGTCGTAGGTCGTATCCGGATGACGCAGCATCAGGCACATCTGCGCCCGTCCGTAGGCATCGATGCAGGCCCCGCGGCCGGCGCCGCAGGCAAAGAGCCGTTCTCCGGCTGGCCCCATGAACTTCGAGCAGAACTGGCGCATCTCCTCATGACGTGCTGCGCGGTTGCGGCTAAGGATGTCTACGCCCTCTTCGGGCGAAAGTCGCAGCCCGGCAATCTGGCGGTTCTTGACCTCGGAGTCTCGCCGCCCGCGAAGGTCGAAGAACATCGAATAGCCGGGGGGCTTGTCCATGGCGGTAATCGTCGCCGCCCACGTCTCAAACTCATCCATCTCACGCCGGTTCGGCGGTAGGAGAACGCCCTTCACGACGAACGGCACCCGGCACTCAAGCAGCAGGTCAATGCCGCGGCGGAACTCGGTGTACGAACCCGACGACCGCGACACCGCCTCATAGGACTCCGGCTTCATGCCGTAGACCGTGACTTCGGCCAACTCACCGGGCGGAACGCGGGCAAAGAGGTCGGCAAGCTGCGGCGTGACCAGACGGGCGTTGGTGAAGAGCAGCACCTTCATGCCCTGGCGCCGGGCGAACAGGTAGAGATCCTCGAAGTCATCGCGCAGAAGTGGTTCCCCGCCGGTGAAGCGCACCGACAGGCAGCCGAGGTCCGCCGCCTCAGTCAGAACGGACTTGACCTCGTCGGTGGTCATCTCGCGCTCTCGCGCTAACCGGTCGTTCGCCGGGAGGTTTATGCAGCAGTGGATACAGTCATTGTTGCAGCGCTCGGTTAGCTCAATGTCCAGATGTCCAAGCAGCGGCCCGCGCTTCCGCCACGGCCCGCCCCGGTCAGCCCTGACCTTGTCGATGTAGGGAGAAGGTTGCGTTCGAGGTAGAGGACCAGATTCAGGTTGATGTCCACGTCGAGAAGCGGAACTCATCCGGTTTCCTCCGACCTAGCCTCAACCTTAGCCTCTCTCCTGGCCAAGGCCAGTATCTGTTCCACGATCCTGCCGCTCTTGTCGAACTCCATTATGTAGGACGGGACTTCGCGCGCCAGGGCCTCAATCAGCGAGAGCGTCTTCTCCCACCAACCCGCCGTTTCCATCGGCCGGATAACGCAGGCCAGCAGGCGTTTCAGCACCTCGTTGCGGTCGGCGACCAGAACCAGGCGGTTGTTTAGGGATTTCTCTATGAACAGGATGGCCCGCAGCGGCGCCGAGGAAGCGGACACCAACGGTACCTCGCCGTGGCTCCACGAACCGTAGACCCGGAACCCGTCCGGCTCCCACCGGACGATGTTCCGGTCGTCGCATAGAATCTCGGCTTGGTCCCGGATGAGTTTAACGGTTGTCGATTTGCCTGCCTCGGAGTGACCCAGGAAGAGCAGCCCTGAGCCTTCGCTCTGTTGCTTGTTCCTGCTGTTCGTGCATGGATCTGATGCTGGTCCGACGATCGCCCCGGCTGAATGCAGAAAACAGCCCTGCCTGTCGGCGAGAAGCTGGGCCAGCAGAATCTGGTCGGTGGGAAACAGGGTGAGGGAATGGAGATTGCCGGCTTGAAACTCATCTTCGTTCGGGCGGTAGAACTCGCCTCGGGAGTAGTCATTGTTGAAGACGACCACCTGGTGGAATCTCTCATCATCGCTGTCGGGTGAGATGCCCAGGTATACCCAGGACTGTCCCTTTCGGTATATGGCCCAGGGCGGTTTGCGGTAGACCTCACGCCCCAGCTTATCCGGTTTCAGGCAGGGCAGTTCGAAGTGATGGCGGATGGTCACCACGTCCGGTCCCGGGCCGTCCTTCAGGAACTTGCTGAACTTGGGGTCAAAGGTCTGGTCGGTGAACGGCAGGTCCGACTCAACCTGGAGCGTGATGCCGGCGATCTCGAAGTAACGGCGGTGGTCTCGCCGCCACTCTTCTTTGGAGCTGCGGTTCTCACGCGCCACTTCGCAGAGGTACTCCACCCTTGCACCATACCGGCCGTGTTCAAGAAGACCAAAGGCACCGCACCAACGGCAGTCCTGCCGGTGCCCGCACGAACCGCAGTTTTCCAGGTATTCATCGCCGCCACGCACCTTGTCGGCAAGGTCGGGGATGAACTCTTCCCACGCGGTGCGGAAAGTGCCCGTTCGCAGGTCGAAGCTCAGCGCCGGGTCCTTGATGAATGAACAGAACGTCATCCTGCCGTAGGGATCCACGTGAAAGTCCCGGCGCCCGGTGATGCACCCGGCAAACAACCGGTCATCACCGTTCACGGTCAACGGTGTACGGTGCACGGTGGACTCCGGCTCTTCGGATTGTTCGTACGCAAGGTCCGGCTGGTCCAGGGCGACAACGTCCTTTGGGTCCAGACGCTGGCGGGCAATCTCCGTATTACGTTCGGCCGAACCGCATGCTGAAAGATAGAGCCACGGCGCGCCCACCCGGTGGTGCGAGCTGAGTGATTTTGCCAGTCTCACCATCTCGTCGAACTGCTGGTAGCTGTCGCGCATCGGTACCAGCTGCATGATGAAACCGGCCCCGGCCTCCTTCAGATACCGACAGCCCCGTATCACGGCGTCGAACGAGCCGGGGCTGCGTGTGATGTGGTCGTGTACTTCGGCGGTTGCGCCGTACAAGGCAATCATCTTGGAACCCTTGCGGGCAAGGAGACGGGCAATCTCCGGCGTGATGAGCGTGCCGTTGCTGTTCAGGGTGTAGCTACGCGCCTTGCGGGTGAGGTAGTCGAATATCTCCGGGAAATCCGGCCGCAGCATCGGCTCGCCCCCGGAAATCGACCATTCCCGGCAGCCCATTGCCCGCGCCTCGTCGGCAATTCGTCGGATCTCGTCGAAGCTCAGCTCCGCTTCGGGCCCGCCTGCAGGTACACGTACCCAGCAGTGACGGCAGTTGTTGTTGCAGCGGTAGGTCAGGTCGATACTCCCCTTCAAAGGCAGCCTGAGAAGCGGCGTTCTTCTGACCTGCTCAAAAAACCTTGTTGTCAACTGCTCTCTCCCGTTCCGGCGTCCTGTGCGGTTGCGTATCCCGACCCACCTGACTGCCATCGAGAAATGTGCAGCCGCGTCCCTTGCCGTACCTGGGGCCCGCGGTTTCCGGACGTTCAGATGCTCTACTTGGCAACCAGCATTTTCCTCTGGACCAGCTCTCCGACCAACCCGATCACGTCGCGCTCGATCTCGTCCGGCCGTACGTCGTACTCCGCGGCAAGCGCCTCAGCAATACCGGCCAGAGTGGTCTTGCCGTCCAGCCTGCGCCAGATGTCTTTGCCTGTCTCGTTCAGCGAGAACAGCTCGTCCTCCGTTTCGCCGACCCCGGCGACGAGTGGTACGATGATCAACTCCCCCTCAATCTCGCGAGCGACGATGTCATCGGATGGGACGTACACGCGATCCGGCTTGATGTCTATGTCCACACTCCCTCCCTGGATGTTCTCTCACCACTGTGCGTTTCTCCTTCTGTGTTGGCCCTCATCTCCACTCCGACGCCCGATCGATCCAGGAACCTCCTGACCAAAGTGCACTGGTCACCCGGTCCCTCGACCTTCTGGAAGCCCAGGGACTCGAATCGATCCACGGCCGCCCGTTCCGAGGCACTGACCTTCAGTTCGGCAACAGCGCAATTGACAAGAACCGCTTCCGCGCTGGTCAGCAGCGCGCCCTCCAATCCGGAGCATCGGTACCGGAATCTGGTCCTGAGGTTGCCGAGCCACCAGCCGGCAAGGGGACATTTTTCATGGCGCAGAACGAAGGTTGCGGAACCGCAGGGCTCGCGGTCCTTGCCCGAGTGAACGGTCAGGGTCCAGTGATCGACCTTCTCCGCGGCTTCTTTGGATAGAGCGAGCTCCAATTCCGCTGCCGACACGCTCTGGTAGAGAATCGACCTCCCCAGACGGTGCGGGATTTGGTAGGAATAGCTCACATCCTTGTCGGAAACCCGCAACAAGTTGCGGGCAGCGAAATCGAGGAGATTAGTCCGCCGCGCACCTGAAAGCAGCCAGGCCAGAGTCTGTTCCCAGTGATGCCGGGCCCGGTAGGCAGCTTCGAGGAACACGACTTCAAGCCGCGTCCAGGCAGTCGGTTCTCTCAGCCGGGTACTCACGGGCCTCCCATTCCTGCTTATGCTGGAAATGATCCCCATAACGTCCTCTTCGCGGGAGCGGCCGTCATCGCCCTGTCGTGCTAAGTCGGACTTGGTGACGATGAATCGCCCTCGGACGTCGGCCCCGCATCTTGTGACCCTGTGACCCAGAAGGACGCGGTCCCGCCGGAGCACCGCGATGTCCCCAACCGCTACCTCGGCGATGCCTTTGGAATCGAGATAGAGCGTGTCCCCGGGCTTCACGCAGGGGTACATGCAGAGGCCGGAGGCTCTGAAGCTGACTCTGCCTGCTTCAACAAGGATCTTTGCCAGCCCAATCGGGAGTCCCGCCAGGCTATTGAGCTGTGAGATTCCAACTGCCGCTCCAGTTTCGGCCGCCACGCGCCAGGAGCAGGGCGCCAGTGGTTGTGTTCCCACGCAATCCCTGCAGCAAGATGCGGGCCCCGTAGAAATGCTCATGGACGGGAGGCTTGCGCCTCTGGCATGGCCGGCCTGTGAGGGCTCGGACTGCCGACAAAGCACATCGCTTCTTGGTCCCGAAGACTAGGCATACTACATCATACAAAGCGAGGCCAGTCCGGGCAAGCAGAACAGGCGCCGCCACAATCGAGTCACGAGCTCCCGGCGGAGCAAGAGTCTGACTCATCCCTGACCCGGGACGTTCCGGCGCCGCGACGCAGGCCCAGGCAGTTGGCAGTCACGCTTGGCATTCGCAGCTCTTCTGCCTCACCGGCCAGGCGTTTGGTGAGAAGGATCCTGATCGACAGCAGTGGTCGCCGCACTTTCCTCGCTTCCCCTCTGTGATCAGCCGGGCAATTGCAGGGGTATTCAGAAGATAGCCCCGGGCTTCGCCTTGCGAGTCAAACTCCGGGCGCGTCCGCGCACCACGCCGGTTGTCACGCTGTTGGTCGCCTTGGGGACCAGACGGCAACTGACCAGGCGACTAGGCCGGAAAACCGCTCTGCCTCTGGATTGCGGACTCAACTGTCCGGTCCCGGAGGGATCCGCGCTCCAGTCCCGCCTGAAAGCCGGGGTCGAAGTCGCCTCTCCACTGCCCTCCCGTATCAAAACCGGGACCGGCTCTAGAACCGTCCCGGGAACGGTTCCCGGAGGGATTCGCGCCGTGTCAGGATTGACAGCCAGGAGATAGCCAGAGCCGTTCCAGTCAGTGGTTTAGGTGAACTCCCGGTGGCCATGCTCTGATTGTACGGGTTTTCGAGCCGTCAGATGGTTCCCGCCTTCAAGGCACGCCAGACCGCACGGCCGGAGACAACCAGCTGTCGGAGCTCCTCTTGCCTGAATTGGACACCACCTGCAGCTACAAAGGCCAAGCAACAGGGCCGTCTGCCGCCAACCCTTCTATACTACATACGCACGCCTGGTCAGCCTGACGTCGAAGTCGTCGTCGCACCCCGAGACTGCCCGACACCACTCTCCAGCTTAGGGGTTACCACAAGACGGCGTCATGTGACAGAGACGAGATGCGCTAACCTTTTCTGCCAAGAGAGTTACCCGTGTACAGCCTTCACTCGGCCGCTGTGCACACAGAATGACGCACCTAAGCTGCGGATTGGCACCGGATTGACTCTTGGCACACCAGCGTTCGCCGCTGCAAGCTTGATGTCATAAACGCTTTCAAAACAATGAGATAGGGATGATGCGGGCGTGCTCGCAATGGCCGTCCTGATGTAAAACGCACGTCCCGGGAGCTCGGTGGATTCCGCCGGATTCGCGTCACACTAGACCATACATGCAGGTAACTCCTTCTGTGTCGCATGATGTAACAATGCGATTTACAACTAGTTACCTGTGGCCCCTTTCGCGCTGTGACGATTGCCGCGATGCCGCCGCTTTTTCATACGCTACCGTAAGTCTCTATTTTAAGGCCTTTTATGAACTGAATCGCTTGGATTTTGGTTGGCACGACCGCTGCAATTCTGGTCGACGTCGGTGAGGTTACGTCCGGTGGCCTGTAGTCTGCGGCCGCCGCGCTGGTCCGTCCATTGTGATGCCACCGTGGTACGGGTCGAACGCAGTGGCCGCAGACAGTTGGACAAGCACGCCCGATGCAGCGTGGAACCTGTACGTCAGGGCAAGAACGATGAGACCGCGAACGGAGGTTGAAGGTGCGAGAGCGTAGTTACAGAACCAGAGGCGGCGCTCCTGCCGAAGCCGCGGGCGGCGGATCATGGTGGTCATCAGCAACATCTCTTGAGGCTGCTTTTGTTTCGACCAGCGCAAGCGGACCGCTGAGTCTGTCGGCGTCGGGCGAGCACGGGACGGCCGTGTCGGAGTCGCGGCCTGCCCTGAAGCCCGTCCCGGTTGCCGGACCGGCCTACTGGGCCGGCACACTGCCCGGGGCGATGGCTGGGAAGCGCCCCGCGGCGCCGTCGTTCCGCTGAGTATTGTGAACGCTGTTTCGGGGAAGGTGAAGTCCGAAGCCTGGATTGGAGGGAAAGGCATGAAATCCAATGACGACAATCTGTACGCTGCGACCGTGAGCCGGACCTTCGGGTTCCGGTGGGGCCGCAAGCCCAAGACGGAGAGCAACGTTCGCGCCTCCGGACCGAGGAAGCGGCTCAACAAACAGGCCCCAACGCAGAATCTGTGGGTACTTCCAGGCCCTCTTGAACTCCGGTGACCCTGCGATCTCGGTCCAGGCCGAAGAACCAGACCGCATTGCCGGCGGGACGAGACTGCCAATCAC
>Ga0194111_10004837_pt1 | contig 15562 bp, 14 predicted proteins | sample TA2KigC300mmetaG_FD_146194 | JGI IMG/M metagenome (GOLD analysis project Ga0194111, IMG submission 146194) | Freshwater microbial communities from Lake Tanganyika, Tanzania - TA2015033 Kigoma Deep Cast 300m | ecosystem: Environmental > Aquatic > Freshwater > Lake | place: Tanzania: Lake... | reverse complement strand
CTTTCAATACTTTTTCGGCATTTTCCACCTTAACTTTTAAATTTTGATTACCGGGATCGGCGGTAAGATCTGCCTCGGCTAGAGAAAGTAACTTCTTTTGTTCCTCCTTTTCATCCTCCATTTTCTTTGTTAATTCCTTATGATTTCTCTTTTTCTTCTCATGTTCTGCTCTGATGGCAGTCTCATCCTGGGCTAACTGCTCAAGACGAGCTTGGGCGTCGCTGATTTTGGCATTAGCCTCTTGCTTCTGTCTTGTGGCCTTTTTTTCCTCATCAAGCAACAGGTCCAGCCTTTTACCAGTTTCCGTCTCCCTCTTAACATTCTTGATGATAGCGGACCCGGCCAGCGAGGCTGTGCTGATGCCCAGGGCAATCAACAGCTCTTTGGGAAATTGGATATCCAACGGATTGAAATCCAGAGGGAGTTTCTTCGTGGACGAAGATGCTTGTCCCTGCTTCGTTGCCTCTAAAAGTTCTTCGGCCAAAAGGCGGTTGCGTTCCAGGGCAATGGTGAAAAAAGCCGAAAAGGTCAGCAGGGTCCACAGAATAATCTGAAAACGGGCCAGGCTCATTTTAAAACGCGAATCAATAAAAATCCCGTCTAATCTCCTATGCAGATGCCAACCCACCAGCATAAAAAATCCCAAAAAAAGAAGGATAAAGATAGTCCAGCGCCACCAAGGCGGCAATGAACCCAGGAACCCAACCACGATACAGGCTGAAATGTAAACAATTATATACCAGATCGATATCTTGCTATTCATATCCCATCCTTTGATATGCTCGTAAAAAGTCTAAAATGCCAAATGTCTTTGATGGCCTTATTCAGCAATAATTTTATATGACATTTTTACGGCCACAGATACGGGCCCGGCCCCCAGGGGCCCCAGTAATATGGACCCCAATAGTAGGGGTAGCCCCAATATGGCGGCGGCGGCGTGGGCTTGAACTTGGGCCAGAGCTTCATTTCCCGGGCCTTAATGACCGGATAGTGGTATTCCACTTCTCCCAGCGGCCGCACCTCAGCCCCCAGTACCTCTCCCGCCACGGTAATTCTTCGGTCTTTCTGGTAAATCAGGGGATCAAGAAAACCGTCCGCAATAACCAGAAATCTCCCCTCGGAGGCGTCGGTGCTCTCCGGTTCGTTGAAATAGTCCAGCTTCTTCTGCACGATTTCCAGCTCCGTCTGGCCGGGCTTGGGAGTGGTCTGGGCAATGACGCCCCCCAGAATGATGATCTTTTCCTTGTAGGCCTCGGGGTCCGCGGCCAGCCGGGCGAAGGTGAGGCCCGGCTCCACCTGCTGCCGGAGCTGCTTAGAAATAGTGGGGGCGCAGGAGGGCAGCAGCAGGATCACGAAAAGCAGCCAGCCCATGCAAACCTCTGGCCGTCGGCAGGAGGGGGATTTCAGGCTCGGGCACATGGCTGCAGCTCCTTGGGTAACATGATATAATATATTGAAAATTTACTTGAAATAGAGTTGACTGGCAAGAAAAATTAAACATTGTCAACTTAATGGGCTTGCCAAAGTTGACAATGATGATACAATGGAAAGGCCGTCACCGGTGGGAGCAACCGCTTGATAGTTTCTATTGATGTAATAATTAGTTACCCTAAAACTAATGATTCCCCCGAGCATCACTAAGTTGACCGCAGTCATTGTTTTGGCTTAAAACCGAAAGTCTTGTAAAAAATATGCACCTATCCGAATGGGAAGACATTTTTCGCCTGGATTTTAATGGGCTCTGGCCTCTGTTGGCTCAGGCCGGCCGGTTGCGGGAGGCCCGGATTGGCCATGGCATCAGCCTGTGCGTCATTATCAATGCCAAATCCGGCCACTGCCCCCAGGACTGCGCTTTTTGCGCCCAATCCCGGCGTTCCACCGCGGCCATCAACACCTATCCCCTCTTGCCCCGGGAGCAGTTGGTGGCTGCGGCCCAGCAGGCCGCGGCCCAGGGAGCGGCCCGATTCAGCATCGTCACCTCGGGTCGGGGGGTGGCCAGCCCCCGGGAGCGGCAGACGATTATGGACACGGTGACGGAGATCCGAGCTACGACGCCCTTAAAGGTCTGCGTTTCCCTGGGTATTGTGGATGAGGATTTTCTCCGGGACCTGGCGTTTGCCGGGGTCTACCGTTATCACCATAACATAGAGACGGCGGCCTCCTTTTATCCCCAGATCGCCACGGCCCACCGCTTCGAAGAGCGCACTGCGACCATTCGGGCGGCCCAGGCCGCGGGGCTGCGGGTGTGTGTGGGGGGCATCTTCGGGCTGGGGGAGAGCGTGGCCCAACGTTACGAGATGGCGAGAATCATCCAGGAGTTGGAGGTGGATGCCATCCCTTTGAATTTTCTCCAGCCCATTCCCGGCACGCCCCTGGCCGACCGCCAGCCCCTGAACCCCCTGGAGGCCCTCCAGACCATTCTGGCCTTCCGCCTGTTCTTTCCCGACAAACAAATCATTATCGCCGGGGGCCGGGCCGGGGCTTTGCGGTCCCTGGCGCCCCTGATGTTTGCCGCGGGGGCCGACGCCCTGATGACTGGCGACTATCTCACCACCAAGGGACAACTGCCGGCCCAGGACCTGGAGATGCTGGCGGATCTGGGCCTGCACGCCCACCGGGAGGCCCTATGAACGCCCACTGGCCGGAAATTCCCCGGGCGCCGGGCGTCTTTGTCACCGGCACCGATACGGACGTGGGGAAAACCGTCATAGCCGCAGGATTAACCGCGGCCCTGCGAGCCCAGGGCGTCCAGGCCGCCTATTTCAAACCCATCCAGAGCGGGGCGCCGGAGGAAGGCGGCCGTCTCATCGCCACCGACGCCCGTTTTGCCAAAGAATTGGCTTTGCTGGCGGAACCGCTGTCGGTATTGACCCCGGTGACGCTGAAACTGCCCCTGGCCCCGGCGGTGGCCGCGGCCCAGGCCGGGGTGAGGATCGACCTGGAGGTGATCGCCGCGGCCTACCGGGATCTGGCCAGCCGCTATGAGTTCCTGGTGGTGGAGGGGGCCGGGGGGTTGTATGTGCCCCTGGTGGACAACCACTTCCTGGTCCTGGACCTGGCCCGCTGGCTCCAACTCCCCCTTATCGTGGTGGCCCGCCCCGGTCTGGGAACCATCAATCACAGCGTCATGACCGTCAAAACCATCGAACACGCCGGGTTGCCGGTGGTGGGAGTGATTATCAACCAGTACCCGGATAATCCCAATCTGGCGGCCCGCACCAATCCAGGGATTATTGAGGCCATCAGCGGCCGGCCCATCCTGGCGAAAGTGCCGGTCATCCCTGACCTGGAGTCCGGCCAGGGGAAAGCCGCCCTCATCAGGGCCTTGCACCCCATTTTCGAGTCCCCGGCCTGGCGGCAGTTTTGGGCATGAACAACCAGGAAAGGTTCACGGAACCGCTGCAGCAGGAATTGGCGGCCCTGGAAGCCCAGCACCTGCGGCGGCGCCTGCAGGTCATTGAGGCGTTCCTGCCGGGGGGCAAGGTTAGGGTCGAGGGCCGGGAACTCCTCAATCTCTCCTCCAATGATTACCTGGGGCTGGCCGGGGACGGCCGGCTGATCCAGGCGGCCCAGGAGGCTGCGGCGCGTTGGGGCGCCGGCAGCACCGCCTCCCGGCTCATCGTGGGCACCCTGGCATTGCACGAGCAGGTGGAAGCCGCGGTGGCCGACTTGAAGGGCCTCCCCCGGGCCGTGCTCTTTAATACCGGCTACATGGCTAATATCGGGGTCATCGCCGGCCTCATGGCCAAAGGGGATGTGATCCTCTCCGATAAACTCAACCACGCCAGCATCATCGACGGCATGAGGCTGTCCGAGGCCACCTTTTACCGCTATCCCCACCGGGACCTGGAGCGCCTGGAAGGCCTGCTGCGGAAATACGCCGGGGCGAGACGTTTGCTCATCGTCACTGACAGCGTTTTTTCGGTGGACGGCGACCTGGCCCCCTTAAGGGAATTGGCGGCCTTGAAGGAGCGCTACGGGGCCTGGCTGATGATCGACGAGGCCCATGCCACCGGGGTCTTCGGGGACAAAGGTTCCGGGCTGGCGGAAGCCCTAAGGGTCACCGGGGGCATCGATATTCACATGGGCACTTTTTCCAAGGCCCTGGGAAGTTTCGGGGCTTACGTGGCCGGGGCCGCCCCCCTGATAGAACTGCTGCATAACCGGGCCCGGTCGTTTATTTATTCCACGGCCCTGCCGCCGCCGGTGCTGGGGGCCATGCAGGCGGCGGTAAAGATTGTCAGGCAGGACCCTGCTCCCAGAACCTATCTTCTGGAACAGGCGAGGCTTTTCCGGCTGCGGCTCCAGGACGCGGGTCTGGACACCCTGGACAGCCAGACCCAGATTATCCCGGTATTGGTGGGGGATAATAGTTTATCCCTGGAGTTCGCCCGGCGCCTGCGGCAGGCGGGCCTCATGGCGGTGGCCATCCGCCCCCCCACGGTGCCGCCGGGGGGGGCCAGGCTGCGCTTTTCCCTGTCCGCGGCCCACCGGCCGGAGGATTTGGCCCTGGCCGCGGCAACGATTATCCGAATCGGCCGGGAAATGGGGCTGGCCGGAACTGCTTCCGTCAGACCCGGAGCCCGGCAAATGATTCCCTAGCTTGCTCTTCCGGTAATGCATTATGAAACATCTGGTATTGTTGCATGGCTGGGCGGCTAACGGCCGTATCTGGGAAAAGCAGGAGGCCTTTGTGGCCCACAAAGCCCAGGTGTGGGCCCCGGACCTGCCGGTCTGGGAGGCGGGTTGGCTGATGGATAACCTCCGGGCCTTCGACCCCGCCGATACGGTCCTGGTGGGCTGGTCTCTCGGGGGGATGCTGGCCCTGGAGGCCTGTGCTCTGGGTTTTAAACCTCGGATCCTGGTGCTGGTGTCCGCCTGCGCCAGTTTCTGCCGCCGGCCGGACTACAGCCTGGGAATTTCGGCCGCGGTGGTGCGGGGAATGCGGCAGCGGCTGCGTTCCGAAGCGAAGCAGGTGGTGCAGGAATTTCACCAGCAGCTCCTGGCTCCGGGGGAGGCAGACTGGCAGAACGACCTGGAGAAACTCCTGCTCCAGGAATTTACCCCGGAGTGGCTGGCCCAGGGGTTGGATTATCTGCGCGCTCAGGACCTGCGGGGTATCCTGCCGGAGGTGGAGGCCCGGGATATCGTGCTGCTGCACGGCCGGCGGGATCGGATCATCCCCGCCGGCCAGGCCTATTATCTCAGGGACCAGTTGCCCGAGGCGCGGCTGGTGCTCCTGCCGGGAGCCGGGCACGCCCCCATGATAACGTGCAGTTCGACCCTTAACGAAGTGTTGGCGGAATTTTTATGAATCAGGAAAAACATCGTCTCGGGCGCAACTTCGGCCGCCAGGCAGGTCAGTATGACCACTATGCCCTGGTGCAACGTCGCCTGGCCGAAGGGTTGGCTCACAGCCTCGCAGAGCGCTCCCGTAATTTCCCGAGTATACTCGAAATCGGCTGCGGTACGGGATATTTCACCGGTCTGCTGCGCCGGGCCTTTCCAAAGGCCTGCATCACCGCCCTGGACCTGTCTCCGGAAGCCATCAGAACCGCCCAGGCCAGACTGGCCGAAGCCGATGGCATCGCCTGGGTGGTGGCCGACGGGGAACAGGCGGTCCCCGGACCCTTTGATCTGATCACCGCCAGTTCGGTCTTCCAGTGGTTCAGCCAGCCGGAGACCGCCTGCCGGCTCTACTGGGAAAATCTCCAGCCGGGCGGGCTGCTGGCCTTCACTGCCCTGGGGCCTCGGACTTTTCGGGAGCTGGCGGCCAGCTTTGCCCAGGCGGGGAAAATCCACCCGGAAAAGGCCCTGCCCCTGATTCCCGCCCAGAATTTCGCCGCCGGGGCGGATTGGCACACTTTTCTGCAGCGAGCCGGGTTTAAGGATATTACCCTGCAGGAGGAATTATGGCTGGAGGGGTACCCCGACCTGTGGGCCTTCCTGCGGGCCGTCAGGGGCATGGGGGCCACTTCCACCCGGCCGGCCTATCTTTCCCGCCGTCTGCTGGGAGCGGTAGTGGACCATTACGAAACCTTTTACCGTCAGAACGGCACCATTGGGGTGACCTACGACATCATCTCCCTGTGCGGCGTCAAAAACTGAGCCGGGGTTAAGCTCATGCACCTCATCAAGAAAATAGTGTTTCCGGTGGATCTCGAAGAAACGGTGGACGACTATATCCCTTATGCCACAGCCCTGGCGGAAAAGTTCACTGCCATCCTCTACCTGGTCACGGTAATTCCCGAGATAGTCTCGGTGGCCGCCTTTCACGCCCCGGACGCCGACCCACAGGCCCTGCACGATGAGTTTTTGCAAGGCGTGGAGGCCAAAATCCAGGCCGTGGCGGAACGTCTGCAGAACCTCGCCCGATTGGAGATCCGCATCCTGCAGGGCGGCGCGGCGGCCCAGATCATCGACTTTGCCCGGCAGGAGGGCGTCGATCTCATCATCATGGGAACCCATGGACGGGCCGGGCTGGAAAAGGCCATGCTGGGCAGTGTGTGCGATAAGGTGATCAAAAGCGGGGTCTGCCCGGTGCTGGCCATTCCTACATAATGCAAGTGAATAGGGAAAAGGAAGAGGGAAGAGGGAAGAGGGAAGAGGGATTTTTTATAGACAGTATTCATCCGGGAACTGCGATTTTTCTGTGCAATTCCAAATGGAGAGCAGGAGTATTATTGATGTAACAATCTGATATAATTAATTTAACACCCCTCTCCCTAACCCTCTCCCCGCAAGTTGGAAGAGGGATAAAGGACTTTCTGGATGGAGATTAGATAGCGGAAGCTTCGGGGAATCCCTTTTTTCACCTTCCTACTCCCTATTCCCTCATCCCTTTTCCCTGTATATTTAATTATGCTCAAAACCTTTTACACCATCGGCTTTTCCACCCACCGGCTGGAATCCCTGCCCTTTGCCCGGCAGGAAATGCAGCGGCATGAGGCCATTGTCCTGGAAGAATCCCCTTCCCCCACCCTGGCGGCGGTGCTTCAGGGGGAGGCCGAGGTGGAGGAGTATCTCTGGGAACTGGATGCCGAATTTCCCGAATTCAGCCGATGTCAATTGGAAATACTCAAGGATCTGCGACAGCAGGGGAAAACCATTCTGCAGGTGGAACCCTATCTGGAGCAGCTGGTGGCCATCCATGAATTGTTCGCCCAGGAGATTTCCCCGGAAGAGGTGATGACTCGGGATGATTTGCGGGAAGTCTATCAGATGGAGCGGGCAACCTCGGCGGCGCTGCTGGGGTTTTACCAACTGGCCTGGCAGGCGCCCTTCGGCCAGGTGGTGGAGTCGGTGAAACACTTTGCCCGCCGGGACGCGGCCCGGTTTCGTCTCCGGGACGCCATGCGGGCCCAGGCCCTGGCGGTCCTGGCCGGCCGCTACGAGAGCGTTTATGTGGAGGCCGGGCACATGCATCTGGCCCTGCCGGGGGAGCTGCACCGGCAGCTCAACGGTCAGGGCAGGGTGAAGTCTTTATTTTTGCTGGAGGAAACCGCCCGAAAACGCTCCCCCCATCCCCGGGTGTTCGGCCCTGGGGATATTCTCACCTTCCGGCACCTTTTCCAACGCCCCCTGACCCTGGCCCAGGAGACCCTCCTGGCGGCCCAGAGCCTGATTTACATCAAGCTCCTGAGCAAAGACGAGATCCCGGTAGGGGAATCGGCTACGCCGCACCTGGATGAGGAACTCCGCCTGAGCGAATTGACCCGGCGTCTGACCTATGCAGACTGCGAGCGGCTCTATCCCCGGCTGCGGCGGGCCTCCCCGGTCCAGGCCCTCACAGAGGTGGAGCGCTTGCTCCCCCCGAGAGAATCCAGCCGGCAATCTTGAAATAAACGAAAACTCCCAGCACGTCCACCATGGTGGAAATAAAGGGGGCTGACACCACCGCTGGGTCTATCCCCAGACGGACGAAGATCAGGGGCAGCAGGCCGCCGAAAAAGGTGGCCATGGTGGAAATAAGCACTAGACTGCAACCCACCGCCAGGGCCACCAGCCAACTACCCTGGAGCCAATGGGCCCAAAAAACCACCATGACCCCCAAAAAGGCGCCCAGGATCAGGCCGATGCCCACTTCTCGCAGCAGCAGCTTAAAGGCATTCTGGAAGGTCACCTCCCGGAGGGCCAGGCCCCGGACCATGACCGTGGAAGTCTGGGACCCGATATTGCCGCCGCTGCCGATGAGCAGGGGCACGAACGCGGCCAGGGCCACCACCGATTGCAGCAGGACGTTCTGCTCCATAATGATGGAGCCGGTGAGGGTGTTGGTGAGGAGCAGCACCAGCAGCCAGCCCACCCGGTGGGAGGCCACGGTGAACATCCGGGCCTTGAAATAGCTCTGCTCCGGCACCGGCACGGCGCCTAGGCGATAGATATCTTCGGTGGTCTCTTCTTCCATGATATCCATGATATCGTCGTGGGTAATAATCCCCACCAGGCGGTCTTCCCGATCCACCACCGGTATAGCCAGCAGGTCATACTTTTTTATCTGCCGGACCACATCCTCCTGGTCATCGTCGGTGTGCACGAAAACCGCGTCGAGGTGCATGATGTCGCCGATTTTGGCCTCCGGATCGGCCAGGACCAGGTCTTTCAGGGAGACGATGCCCAGAAGCCGCCGCTGCTCATCGATGACGTAGCAGTAGTAAACGGTTTCTTTGTCCAGTCCTATTCTTCTGATTTTATTGAAGGCTTCCTTTACCTGGAGGTAGGTTTTCAAAGAAATGTATTCCGGGGTCATGATCCGCCCGGCGGTATGCTCCTTGTAGCCCAGGAGCAGCGAGGTAGCCTGCCGTTCTGCCGGACTGAGCATCTGCACCAGGCGTTTGGCCACCCGGGCGGGTAATTCGTCCAACAGATAGGCCCGGTCATCCGGGGACATGTGTTCCACCAGGTCCCGCACCTGCTCATCCCGGAAGCCCAACAATAATTTCTGCTGGTCCTCCAGTTCCAGGTTTTCAAAGACCTCCACCGCCTTGGATTTTTCCAGCAGGCGGAAGAACAGGGCGTACTCTGTGGCCGGCAGGGAGGGGAGGACGCCCGCCAGGTCCATGGGATTTTTCTGACTCAAAAAGGTCTTTAATTCATCCCACCGCTGCCGGGACAGCAATTCCTGCAGTTTTTCGGCCAGAGCCTCCATGCAACCACCTTAATGTTTTGAAATCATTTTGTCGACTCTTTATGATATAATGTTTTTCTAGATAATTGGTAGCCGTATCCGGGCTCTTAATATATTTCTTGCCGATAATTTCGCAATCCTAACAGATTACTAACACTTAAGGCTGGAAGGTTCTGATCTAATGAGGGCCGCCATCTCATCGGCCTGATTTATGATCTTTGCCACAATTAATACAACTTGTTGATATTAATTTATTTATGGGGATATCATAAAAAAAGTGATCCCTCTGGGAAAGGAGTGTCCATGAGTTTCATTGTAAATTATCTGCCGCACCGGCCCCAGCTTGGCATTGTCTTTTTTGTCTTAGCATTAATGCTGCTGCCCGTCGCAGCCGGGGGACAACCGGCCCCGGCGGCCCAGGAGGCCACCCAGTTGCCGGGGGCGCTGGAAAAACACCCTGACATAGTCCAGACCTTACAGCAGCAGATCAAGGAATTTACCGAGCAGTTGCTCCAGGCCCGGCAAGACTTGGAAAGAACTCAAGAAAATTCCCGGTCCCTGGCAGTGGCCCTCAGTTCCCACAAGGCAGCCCTGTCCCTGGATAAGCTAAGCCTGGAAGAAGCAAGAAAACTTCAACAGCAACATGCCGAGCTGATAGAGCAAAAAACCCAGGCCGTGGCTGCCCTGACCCCCCAACTGGAAAGGGTTACCAGACTGCAAGCAGAGATGCGCCTGGCAAAAAATAAATTGCAGGAAGAAATAGACCAGTTGGCCAAAACCCCTTTGAAAACCAAGCCATCCAAGGTTCTGGCCCAGCAGGACCGCCAGTTTGTGCAATTAGCCGCGACCGCGGTGAGCCGCCTGGACGAACTCCAGGCCGCCATGCTGGCCCGCTTGGAACTTTTAAAGCAGCAACAGGCCTCGCTGCAAGAATTCTCTAATAGTTTACAGGAATATATTGAGAAAAAAGCTAAAGACCAACTTCTGGAGCGGCGCCAGCTCTCCGATATTATTGCAATGGCGAGAGAAGCAGTTTCCACGACCCTCAGCCTGCCCCAAAGAACCCTGGATTGGACGATGGCTAAAATCCACTCCGGCGCGGCAGCCAGGATGGTGCAGGCCCATCGCAGTCAACTCCTGGGTCTGGCCTTCTTTCTGGCGGCGCTGATCTATGTCATGGCCTTGCTGCGCCGAGTGACCCGGGAATTCCGCCAGCAACTGGCGGCCCGGGCTGCTACCTTTAGCCTCAGGTTACTCATAGCCTTAAGCAATTCCCTGGCAAGGAATTACTATCTGTTGGCCCTGACGTTGTGGGTGGGGTTGTCCTTGTGGGTTATGAGCATCCTGGGACAGCCGGCAGCCCGTATGCTTCTGTACGGCCTGCTGGCCTATACCGTAGTTCGGCTTTCCAGGCATCTGCTGACCGCACTATTTGCCCCGGACCAGGGAATTATCCCACTGGACGCGGCCACGGCCCGCTACTACAATCGGTATGGCTTTCTGGCCCTCTTCTTTCTCGTGGTGGGTTTTTACGTAGTATGGTTGCTGGAGGCTTTGGGGTATCATGCCGCCACCGTTAACTTTGCCGTGCTCGTATTTCTGATTGTAACCATTTTCTGGTTCGCCCTGCTGCTGCGCAAATCCCACCTGGAAAATTTCCTCACCGGTGTCGGCCTGCCCCCGGGCTCCTGGTTTGCCTGCCTGCTGCGCGGTTTCCGGCTCCTGGTGCTTCTCGGGTTGAGCGCCATTATTATCCTGGATCTGCTCGGCTTTCAAAACCTGGCCCTTTATCTGGCCGGGTCTCTTTTCCTGACCGCCCTGGTGATTGCCGGGGGCTGGTTGCTGGAACAACTGGGAAAGGACCTGAACAATTATCTCTCCCGCCCCCCGGAGGGGTTGTTGGGCCTCAGATGGGGCATGAAAACGGAGAACCTCACAACAATCCACAACTTTTTCGCCCGGGTCTTACACGTTACGGTCATCGGGTTCACCGTTGTTGGGGTTTTACTGGCCTGGGGGGTGGACCTTGCGGTTTTGCGGAAAATCCTGGCCCTACTCTCCACCGGTCCGGCCATTGGGCCCTTAACCCTCTCCCCGCTGGCCATCTTTCTGGCCATACTGAGCTTCGTGGTAGCCCGGAAATTGTCCCTGGTGAGCCAGGTAGTCCTGGAAAAACGCCTGTACCAGCGGCGGGAATGGGACCTGGGAGTCCAGACCGCCATCTCCAGCACCCTCCATTACGTCTTCTTAACCATTGGCGTGATTGTCGCTCTCGGCTTTTTGGGAATTAATTTCACCAACCTGGCCATCATTGCCGGCGGTTTGAGCGTGGGCATCGGGTTTGGTATGCAGAATATCGCCAATAATTTCGTCAGTGGGCTGATTCTGCTCTTTGAAAGGCCCATCAAGGTGGGGGATCTGTTAATCGTGGACGGCAATTGGGGCATAGTCAAGGCCATCCGGGTGCGCAGCACACTTTTTCAAACCTCCGACCGGTGTATCATTGTCATTCCCAATTCCGAACTCATCTCCAATAAGATTATCAATTGGACTTTCTTCGGCCGGGGGCCAAACCGCCTGACCCTGAAGGTAGGGGTGTCGTATGGCTCCGACGTGCACGAGGTTACCAGGACCATTGATGCCGTCTGCCGCCAGAATGAGCGGGTGCTCCTGGACCCGCCGCCCCAGGTATTTTTCAGCGCCTATGGGGACAGCTCCCTGGACTTCACCATCTGGGTGTTCGTCCGGACCCCGGATGACCGCATCCCGGCCACCCATGAACTTAATGCTGCCATTTTCGACGCCTTTAATGACAAAGGCATTGAAATCCCCTTCCCCCAGCGGGATGTGCATTTTCGTACCCTGCCGCCCCAGATTACTCCAGAAAAAGCGTAGGTTGCGGGTGTGGATATTACGCATGCATCGGGAAGTGGCTCAGAAAATGCTTCAGCCAGGTTTATTACCGCAGAGGCGCGGAGGACGCGGAGGCTTCCCTCTGCGTCTCTGCGGTGAAAGTGGGGGCGTGCTTTAATCAGCGCAACAGCTTGGCAGTGGCGCTGTGTTTGGCGATGAGGCGGGCCACTTCCGGGTTCTGCCGCACTTCCGAGGGAATTTTGGCCAGGATAATGGTGGGTTTCAAAGGGGTTTTCCAGGTGGGGCCGGAGATCTTGAATTTGGCTTCCGGGACCTTCCAGTCCAGCCCGGATTCCTCCGGCGCGGCGGCCAGGCCGGCATCGTTTTCCAGCTTACGCCTGGTGCCGCCCCCGGCTAGAGCCACGAGGGGTATGCTGATGGTATTGCCGGTGTAATCCCGCATAACCCGGAGGACATAATTCCGGGTTTCGGCAAAGGGCGGGATTCCCTGATACTTGGAGACATTGTCGGGACCGGCATTATACGCCGCCAGGGCCCAGACGACGTTATTATTAAATTTGTTCAGGCAGAGTCGCAGGTATTTCACCCCGCCATTAATATTTTCCTCTATATCAAAAGGATCGCTGACGCCCATGAGGGCTGCGGTGCTGGGGATGAGCTGCATCAGGCCCATGGCCCCTTTGGGAGAGACAGCTCTGGCATTGAATCCTGATTCATGGCGCATCACCGCCCAGACTAAGCGGGCGTCCACCCCGTGCTTCCGGGAATATTTCTTGATCAGGTCGCTTAAGGTGCCCTCCGGGAGCTGATTGGCCCGGCGGGGAAATTGCTGGCTGGCCATTTCGGCCTCATAACGGCTTAGGGTAGCCTTAAAAGCGGCCTCATCAAAGACCTCCTGTTGCTTGGCGGCAATCTTCTGCTGCACCGCCTCCGGGTCCGGCTCCAGCCGGGCGCTCAGTGGCTCAGACTCTCCCACAGTCGGGGATGAACCCTGATCCGGCGATGAGGCTGCATCCAGGAGGTCCACGGTGGCCATCTCTCCTGGCGCCTCGGCCTCCACCGTGACCTGGCCCCGGTTATTTATGGCCAGGGAAGAAGCGTTGAGGTCCGGGGCCTGGAGCAGACCGGGGAGGTGGGGCCCCCATAAGGCCAGAGATTGCCTCCCGGATTCTCGGACCGGCTGATGATGTCCGCCGGTGCTGGCTGGCGGCAGTCCGGAATCCCTTGCCAGGGTCGGTTTTTCCTGGCCGGGTAAATCGGCGGCGGGGGATTCAGCCTCACCCACCGGGGGGGGATAATGCAGCAGGGCCAGGCAGATGCAGAAACTCAGCAGCCATAACAACCACAGTATTTCCACATTCTGCCTGCCTCGGTCTGACGCCACGCATCTCTCCTTGAGGTGTGTTAGGGACTCGGTCAGGCTTCCCGGTATACGATACCGCTAATTATATGCAATTATTAGGCCAGCCCCGGGAATTCTTCCCGTGGGCAGAGCAACCGGGATGATTGCCGATATTTCCGCGCCTCCGCCTGGAACTTTATAGAGCCCTGATGTCCATTACTCTGAACATTAGGCATTGACATAATGCCATCTATCGGAAAACATTACCCTTTTTTGTGTTCAAGAAATGAAACGTGAGGTTTTGCATCGTCGTTAATTGACCGACGCCAAAACGTTTCTTTTAAGGCCCATGGCCGGAGAGGGAGAAGCCGATCCCAGCCGTGCCAGGGATGACCTGATAATATAGGACAGGTCCAGGGGCCTCAGGGCAGGAGGGTGAGGCACAGACTCTTCAGTAACCTTGTCGGGTTGTATCTGCACGACCTTTAATGAGGCCAGTGGTGCCAGTTTAACCTGGGCCAGATTTAGGCTATGACCGTGATAAGCCAAAACGACATTAGTTACATAAGTATGAGTTTCTTTAAAAGGCGGCATTCCCTGATACTCCATGACCCTCCCCGGACCGGCGTTATAGGCGGCTAGGGCCAGGGGAAGATTGTGGTCGAAACGCTCCAGGCACAATTTGAGGTAGCGGATGCCCCCCTGGAGATTCTGTTCCAGGTCAAAGGGATCCTCCACCCCGAGGGAGGCCGCGGTTTCCGGCATGAGCTGCATCAGTCCCATGGCCCCTTTGGGGGAAACAGCCGCAGGGTTGAATCCCGACTCCTGCCGGATTATGGCCTGCACCAGCTTGGGGTCCACCCCATGCTGCTGGGAGTATTTTTTGATCAACTCGGCTAAGGCCGGGTCCGCTGCCAGGGTGGGGCCGCCGGCCGGCCGAGCCCCGGAAGTGGCCGCCAGGATAACCGGGAGCACGGGTGCCTGGGGCCACACCATTGTGGATTTGTTGAAAATATAGACGTGCACTTTGGTTGATTGAGGGTCAGGCACTGCCGTGACCGCATACTTCGGTCCTGGCTCAGAGAGACCGGCCAGGGACGATGGCTTGCCAACACCCTGGCTGGCCCCGGCAACTCCGGCCAGAGGCAGGGAAAACGCCAGAAAAAGCATTAGGATAAATGGAAACTCGGTTATTCGCATGGGTTGGATTTCCTTCGGCTTGAGGCTGGAATTCCGCTTCCCTTTGCCCTGTGGGCAACTATTTAACCTTCCATCAATTTTTCCTGATAAATGTGTCTGGCATGGAGGAAGATGGGAAGCATCCGGCGGCCAGGCGGTGCGCTTACGGAATAATTCCCGGCCGGCAGGAAGGTTTATGTGTAGGTGGCGGGATTATACTCCGGGGAAAAAATTATTTCAAGTTTTTTCTTGCACAACCATTAAAACCGAGGTCCAGAGCTTACTCAGAAAAAAAGGCCCCGTCGGCCTGGCGTCAATAGTCCGATATCTGCTCAGCATCGGAAAACGCCAGCCGACGAGGCCTGTCAGGATAGCTTTGTGATCTCTATCGAACTTTTTTCAATTCAGTTAGATAAGTATCGGCCGGCTGGAATCCGTCAATGCGGTGCAATTCCTGTTCCTGGGGCGACAGGATCAAGGTCGTGGGCACCCCCCTGACGTTCCACTTCTGAGCCAGCTCAACGTGGCTGCGGCCCTCCAGGCGGACAGGAATGTATTTGTCATTTAACCACGAGGCCAAATTCGAATCAGCATGAGTCTCACGGACCATGCGGGCGCAGTGGGGTCAGCCCTCGAGATAGAATTCCAGGGCGATGGGCAGGTTGGCGGTTTTGGCCTCGGCCACCGCCGCGGCCAGATCGGACCGCCAGTTGATCAGTTCAGACATGGTTCACCTTTCTTCCTACCTCGACGCCTTGCCCCTAAAGGATGAAGGCGCAGGTAATCCTTTAATTTCAATGACCGGCTTCGCCGGAACCGACCACGGGTAGTTCTTTATCCAGCTGGAAAAAAACTAAATATTTCGGTCCCGTGGCCGCCTCTTTTTCCGGGCTGTAGACCCGCCGGCGCAGGGATGTGAGCAGGTCGGTGTCCTGTTCCTCCCTGACCTTGGTTAAATAGAGCCTTTTCCCTTTGTAACCCGGACCTGCTTCCACAAACAGATAGGCGGCATGGGGATTGGCCTGGAGATTGGCATGGGT